>Ga0265595_1001822_pt1 | contig 15600 bp, 13 predicted proteins | sample saktaG_15_FD_190148 | JGI IMG/M metagenome (GOLD analysis project Ga0265595, IMG submission 190148) | Saline water microbial communities from Sakinaw Lake, British Columbia, Canada - sak_2013_06_06_50m | ecosystem: Environmental > Aquatic > Non-marine Saline and Alkaline > Saline ... | reverse complement strand
CCAGACTGTCTGCCAGACGCTGGACATGCTGGCTGATGGGTCGGCCAGGCCCGTCGAGCAGGATCATTCGCTGGCCACGCTGGCCCCCCGGCTGCAAAAGGCCGACGGGCACATCGACTGGTCCGCTGACGCCCTGGCGATCCACAACCTTATCCGTGGCGCCTGGCCCTGGCCGGGCGGGCAGGCGGTTGTGCGGCGGCAGTTCGGCAAGGACGTGCCGGTGACGATCGCGCGGGCCAGAGTCCTGCCGGATCCGGCCTCCGGATCGCCGGGCGAGTTGGACGCCGAGATGGCGGTCTCGGCCGGTGCCGGGCGGCTTGGCATCGAGGAGATACATCCTGCTGGTAAGCGGCTCATGACCTGGGTAGACTTTATAAACGGTTATCGCCTCCGACCTGGTGACAGGCTGCTTGGCATCTGAAAGCGATGGTAATTGCGATAAGCAATCCGAGGGATCTTGCGGTCCTGGCCCTTCGCGACCGCGACGGCAACGTCTCGGCCAGCATCGAGCGGCGCGTGGCGGCGGCGGGTTTTTCGCCGGCCGACGGCCACCTTGCCCGCGAGCTGGCGCTGGGCGTCGAGCGGCGGCGGGCCTCGCTGGAGGCCATCGCGTGTGGTTATCTCGTCCAGCCCGGAAGAACTTTGCCCGGCGCCCTCAATCAGATCATCGCCATAGCGATTTACCAGTTGCTCTACCTGGAGCGAATCCCGGCCTTCGCGGCCGTCAACGAGGCGGTCAAGCAGGCGGAGCGCTTCCACCACCGCCGCCAGAGCGGCCTGGTCAACGGCCTGCTGCGCACGATCTTGCGGAAGGTATACGACGTGCAGCACGGGCCCGTGCCGGCGGCGCGGGACATCATTCCCATCGGCCCGGACAGCTACCGGCGGTCGGAGGCGCCGGTTTTCCCCGACCCGGCCGCCAGCCCGGTAGCGTACCTGGCCGCGGCGTACTCGCTGCCGATGGAGCTGGCTGAGCGATGGATCGCCAATCTCGGCTCGCTGGACAAGGCCGTCGCCGTCGCCACGCAGGCGAATGTCCGCGCGCCGCTGATCGTCCGCGTGAACTCAGCCAGGGCAACCGTCCTGGCCGTGCTGGCGGAGCTTGCCGCCGTCGGCGCAGCGGCCAGACCGCATGAAAACGGCTTGTCGATCGTGCTGGATGACGTTCGGGACGTCACCAGCCTGGAGGCATTTGCCAAAGGCGCGATTCAGCCGCAGGATCCCACAGCCACCGGCGTCGGCATCGCGTGCGGCGCCAGGCCGGGGATGAAAGTGCTGGACCTCTGCGCCGCTCCCGGCACCAAGACCACGCACCTGGCTGAGCTGATGGGCAACCAGGGCGGCATTGTGGCGGCAGATGTCTCACGGAAGAAGCTCGACCGCATTGATGAAAGCTGCCGGCGGATGGGCATTACGATAGTCCAGCCGATCCTCTCCGACGGCGTAGGCTCGCTCGAGAGCGGCGGATTCGACCTCGTCCTGGCCGACGTGCCGTGCAGCAACACCGGCGTGCTCGCCCGCCGGGCCGAGGCAAGGTGGCGGTTCAGCCCCGAGGCCCTCAGCAAGCTCGTCGAGGACCAGAAGTTCCTGGCGAGGGCGGCGGCACATTTCGTCAGGCCGGGCGGCAGGCTGGTTTACAGCACGTGCAGCATTGAGCCGCAGGAAGACGGCGAGGTCGCACGGTGGCTTGCCCGATCCGAGCCGCGAGTGCAACTGGTCCGCGAGGAACTCACCCTCCCCGCCGGCGCCGCCGATCCGACGGCCTGGCACGACGGCGGATACCTGGCTGTGTTCGAGTGCAGGTAGGGGGGGGAAAAAATGCTCAATGTTTCCCGGCGCGCCGGGACTCAATGCTCAATGCTCAATGCTCAATGCCGAATGCCGAATTTCGAATTTCGAATTTCAAATGTCAAATTTCAAAGGCCGAATGCCAGGAATGCATGGCACCCAAAAAATGATGGCTGACAGATCACCAGTTCTGAAGGCCTTAGGCCCCCAAGGGGGGCGCAACACCCAGCACAGTTGACCATATGGCAAGAACCAAAGCCAACAAACAGGCATCGGCCCCCTCCGGCGGCGGGGCCAGGAGGGTGTCCAATCGCAAGGCCTTCCATGATTATTACATCGTCGAGAAGATCGAGTGCGGCCTGGCGCTGGTGGGCACGGAGATAAAGAGCATTCGGGCGGGTCTGGCGAAGATAGACGAGGGCTACGCCCGGCTCCAGGACGGGGAACTGTGGCTCATCGGCGTGAGCATCGCCCAGTACCCCAACGCATCGGGGCTGCTCCAGCACGAGCCGCTTCGCAACCGCAAGCTGCTGATTCACCGTCGGCAGCTCGAGCAGATCCAGTCGCACGTTCGCCAGAAGGGCAAGACGCTGGTTCCGCTGGCGATCTACTTCAAAGGGGGCTGGGCCAAGTGCGAGATCGGCATAGCCGAGGGCAAACGCGAGTTCGACAAGCGCGACGCGCTCCGCACCCGCGACCAGAAACGCGAGATCACCCGCGAGATGAACCGGCGGAAGCGGTAAGTAAAAGCGGTAATCAGTAGCCGGTAGCCGGTAGCCGGTAGCCGGGAACAGCCAAAGACGGAACCTGGAACCCGTAGAAGCATAAAAGACGGAACCGGGAACCTGGGAGCAACACGAGCGACAGCGAGCAGGGGATAAAGAAGACAAGTCTCCGGGAGGGTAAACGCAACCTGTACCCTCTCCCAGTGGCGGAAATGTGGAAATAACGCCGCTGCTGCGACGACTAACCTGCTGAAAGGCCGGGAGTTTGAGCCTCGACGGCAGAAGGTTCCTGCGCCCGGTTCGGCAGAAGTTCGCGGGTTCGCGGATTCGGCGTAGATTTGCGGTTGCCCACGGCGCGGCATGACGTTAGGGTATGCCGTGTCGGGGCATTTCCCGCAACAGGCCCGGCGTGGCAGGAGCCCGAGGCAATGGCGCAAAGGGCGCACCGGGCGGACAAGATACGACAGGGAGTCCAGCCATGATGGAATGGTGGAACAGTCTTACCGTACTAAACCAGTTTTTTTACGGCGGGGCGGCGTTTTTCACGCTGATTTTCCTATGGCAGTTCGTGGGCATGCTCATCGGCCTGAGCCACGGCGGCGACTTTGACATGCATGTCGAGGCGCACGTGGACGGCGACATGGGCGCTGACACTGACATGGACGGGAATGTTGACGTCGGCGTCGACAACCTCGAGGCCCATAGCCTTCACGACGCGGCCGAGAGCACAGCCGCTTTCCACATACTCAGCGTGCGTGCGGTCCTGGCGTTCTTCACGTTGTTCACCTGGGCCGGGGCGCTGTATCTGAACATCGGCAAGGGCACCAGCCAGAGCCTCATCCTGGCCTCGGCCTGGGGCGCTGCCGGGTGGGCGTTGGTGGCTGTGCTGCTGCACTGGCTTCGCAAGCTGGCCGAGACGGGCAACCGCCGGCTGAGCACCGCCCTCGGGCAGACCGGCACGGTGTACATGGACATCCCCGCCGGGGGCCAGGGCGAGATCCGCGTGGCTGTAAGCGGCGTGGTGTCCATGGTCAAGGCACGCGCCGCCGGGGGCCAGGCCATCAAGGCCGGCTCGCCGGTGACCATAACGCGGCTGATGGACATAAACTGTGTGGAAGTCAGACCGGCCGGCAACGACGACGGTTCGGCCAGCCCGACGACGTGACCTGCAAGACAGAAGGAAAGGGGTGCGAAAATGATCTATCAGGCGGGTCTTGCGGCATCGGGCCTACCCTTGCGCATTGAAGCGCTGCTGCTGATCCCGCTGGTGGTCATTGCGATGGGGCTTGTGTTGTTCCTTCTAACCCGCTTGCGGCGCTGCCCGCCAAACCGGGTCTTGGTGATTTACGGCAATAACCTGCCCGCCGGGGCAATGAATCAAACAAGGTTCGTTCGCGGCGGGACGGCGTTCGTCTGGCCGCTGTTCCAGGCCTGCGACTACTTGGACATCGACGCGTTTAATGTTGCAGTCAAGCAGACAGACGCGGTCAGTCGGGACGACGCTCGCATATTGGTGTCGATGAATGTCACGGCTGCGATATCGCCCGAGGCTGGCATGGTGGAAAAGGCTGCCGCCAAGCTGCTTGGCATGGCCAAGCCGCAGGTCCTGTCAATCGTCGAAGGGCTACTGGTCGCCAAGATGCGGGCGGTTCTGGCTGAGGTGCCGATCGAGGAGTTGAAGCGAGACCGCCGCGCCGTGCAGAAGCGCATTGGTCGGGCAGCCTCGGATAAGCTGGCCGAAATTGGAGTGGCGGTGATCGTGCTTGATGTGTCTGGGCTTGATTTCAAGGATGCACCTGCTCCGCAGGATGTTGGGTAGCAGGTGGCGAAAGACAACTGATACAGAAATCGTACGGCCAAGGGGCCGTAAATGCTGGAAACACAAACGAAAGGGACACGAAAATGCTATCGAGTAACGGATTCCTCGCATTCATGCTCGCCGCGGGCGAAGCCAGCGTGGGGCTGTTTCTGTCGATCGTGCTGTCGGTCATCGTGATAGGACTGATTCTGTTCATCCTCAGCCGGTATCGCCGCTGCCCGTCTAACCGGGTGATGGTGATCTACGGCAAGACCGGCAAGGGCGCCGCAAGGTGCGTGCACGGCGGGGCGGCGTTCGTCTGGCCGCTGTTCCAGGCGTACGACTACCTGGACCTCGAACCGTTCGTCGTGCCCATCGAACTGTCCAACGCGCTGAGCCAGGAGAACATCCGCGTGTCCGTGCCCACGACGGTCACGGCCGCCATATCCTACGAGCCCGGCGTGATGGAGAACGCCGCCATCCGCCTGCTGGGCCTTACCCGCGGGCAGATCCAGGCCCAGGCCCAGGACATAATCCTCGGCCAGATGCGCGCGGTTATCGCGACGATGAAGATCGACGACATCAACCGCGACCGCCAGGCGTTCCTGGGCAAGGTCAACGAGGCTGTCTCGGTCGAGCTCGAAAAGATCGGCGTCGCGCTGATCAACGTCAACATCCGCGACATCGAGGATGAGTCCGGGTACATCCTGGCCCTTGGCCGCAAGGCGGCAGCCGAGGCGATCAACCAGGCCAACATCGACGTCGCCGAGCAGGAGAAGACCGGCAAGACGGGCGTCGCCCAGCGTCAGCGCGACACTCGCGTGGCCGTGGCCGGCGCCGAAAGCGAGGCGAACATCGGCGAGGCGACCGCCAACCGCAACAAGCGTCAGCAGGTGGCCGGGCTGGAGGCCCAGGCGGTCGAGTCCGAGACGGAGGCCGACGCCAAGAAGGCCCAGTACCGCGCCAACCAGCAGGTGGCCGAGCAGCAGGCCCGCGAGCGGAGCGAGTCGGCAAGCCGGACCGCCGACGGCGCCATCCGCGTGGCCAAGGAAACCGCCGAGAAGTTGGCCGAGGAGGCCCGCGCGCTCCGCGAGCAGGCTCGCCTCCAGGCCGAGGTGGTCGTCCCGGCCAACGCCGAGCGCGAGCGGGTCGTCATCGCCGCCGATGCCGAAAAGCAGCAGTCCATCCGCATTGCCGAAGGTCAGGCCCTGGGGCTTCTGGCCAAGATGAAGGCCGAGGCAGAGGGCGTTCAGAGCATCCTGGCCGGCAAGGCCGCGGGCTACAGCCAACTGGTTGAGGCCTGCGTCACGGCCCACCAAGCCGCGGCACTGCTGCTCATCGAGAAACTCACCGACGTGGCCACCATCCAGGCCCAGGCTATCCAGGAACTGCCGATCGAGAAGATCATCGTCTGGGACGGCGGCGGCAAGGATGGCGGCGGGGGCCTCAGCGGCCTCGGCGGCAGGCTGATGGGCGCCCTGCCCCCCATGCACGATCTTGCCAAGCAGATCGGCCTGGACCTGCCCGAGTTCCTAGGCCGGGTTTCCCGCGAGGTCGCCAAGGATGAGCCCGCCGCCTCGGCCGACAAGAAGAAAGAGAAAGAAAAAGGCGAAGGCCCCGAGACGCTCCAGCCGGTTAAGAAGTAATTTCGGAATGCGGAAGGCGGAATGCGGAAGGCTGAAGGCTGAAGGTGGAAGGCGGCCCCTGCTCTGCGAAACCGCTAAGCATAAATGAACCATAAGGCAGCATAATCATGACAGCAACGTGGCATGAGAGACAGTCTTACTACTTATCCCTGGAGACCCCATGACCCGCCGCAAGTTTCTTGCTAGTTCTGCCACCGCCGCACTGGGATCGGGCGCACTGGGCGTCCAGAACACTCAAGCCGCGCCAGAGCCGCCAGTTACCGCGTCTGGCTCCCGGCCGGGCAATCCCATCGGCGTGTCAACGTATTCCTTCTGGCACTTCGCGGGCACGCCCAAGAAGATCGAAGAGTGTATCGACCTGGCGGGCGAGATGGGATTCGACGGCGTCGAGATCCTCGAAGTTCAGATGCGGCGCAGGGGCAATAGCTATCTGCAATCCCTGAAGCGCCAGGCCATGGTGGCGGGCCTGAAGCTCTGCGGGCTGTCCGCCCACCAGAGCTTCCTGTCGCCAAAGGCGGAGTTCCGCAAGGAGAACATCGCAAAGACCGTCGCCAGCATCGAGTTGGCCTACGCCCTGGGCATTCCCACCGTACGAGTCAACACGGGCCGCTGGGGCACCAGCAAGGACTTCGACGAGCTGATGAAGAACCGGGGCATAGAACCGCCGCTTCCGGGCTACAAAGATGAAGACGGATTCCCCTGGGTCATCGAGTCGCTGGAAAAGTGCCTGCCCGCGGCCGAGAAGTGCGGCGTGGTGCTCGGGCTGGAGAACCACTGGGGCCTGGCTCGCACGCCGGAAGGCCTGCTCCGCATTCACGACGCCCTCCACTCGCCATGGTTGGGCGTAACGCTCGACACGGGCAACTTCCTGGAGGATCCCTACCCGCGGCTGGAGAAGATCGCGCCTAAGGCGACCCACGTTCACGCCAAGACGTATTACGGCGGCGGCGTCTGGTACGAGCTGGACCTGGACTATGCCCGAATCGCCGCCATTCTCCGCAAGCAGAACTACCGAGGCTACGTTTCGCTGGAGTTCGAGGGCAAGGAAGAACCGAAGACAGCCGTCCCCAAGAGCCTCGCAATGCTGCGCCGCGCATTTACCTACTGATGGTTCGCCCAAGCGGCGCGGACGGCGCCGCCGTTCCCCAATTACAGGAGCCTGCCCAGCCATGTCATACACACTGTACCCCATCGTTGCCCTTCTGATGAGCTTGCCGGCCGCGGCGCCGGAAAAGGCCCCGGCGGAGACCGCGGCGGCCCAACCGGCCTACGTCGTGGTCGTCTCCCGCGCTACCCACCAGCAGGCCGACTGGAAGCCGGTGGTCGAAGCCCTCGTCCAACGGCACCACGCCAAGGTGATCGAGTACGACAAGGAAGTCGGGGAGACGCTCGATGCCCTGAAGCAGGCCTTCCCGCGATACACTTGCTTCGTGGCACAGCCCACGGAGGCAAGCTGCGAATTCGTGGCCGCGGTCTCGAACCTGGCGCGGAAGCTGGACGACGACCCCTACACCGACACGCTCTGGGGCATCCTGACCGGATACACGGCCCAGAACGCCCTGGACATTGCCCGGCACGAGGAACCGCTGGTGATTCACAAGGTGGCCGGCGGTACGCAGTTCGCGATGGACTGTTGCGAGCAGGGAATCTGGTACGACGAGTTGGTCAAGAACAAGGTGGTTTACAAGAAGCCGGGCGGCGAGCCCAATGAACTGCGTGGCCCGGACGACACCACCGCGGCGATAGCCAAGACGCTGAACGAGTACCGCTGCGACTTGTTCATCACCTCTGGTCACGCCAGCGAGCGCGACTGGCAACTCGGGTACCGCTATCGCAACGGAACGTTTCGCTGCGCCAAGGGGCAACTCATAGGCCTGGACACCGGTGGGAAGCGCCATCCGATCGACTCGCCCAACCCCAAGGTCTACATGCCGGTGGGCAACTGCCTGATGGGCCACATCGACCGCCCCGACTGCATGGCCCTGGCGTGGCTGAACTCAGCCGGCGTGAAGCAGATGATCGGCTACACGGTGACCACGTGGTTCGGCTACGCCGGTTGGGGCTGCCTGAACTACTTCGTCGAGCAGCCCGGACGGTACACCTTCACGGAGGCTTTCTTCGCCAACCAGCAGGCTCTGATCCACGCGCTGGAGTTGAGCGCGGGAAACGCCGCAATCCAGAAGGGGCTGAAACACGATAGTACGGTGGTGGCATTCTATGGCGACCCGGCCTGGCAGGCCAGGATGGCTCCGGGCAAGCTTGCCTTCGAGCAGTCGCTGGTCGCCGCGGACGGCCGGTGGACGTTCGAGATCAAGCCGAAGGACGCGAACAGCTTCGGGCCGATCGACACGAACGGTTCACAGCGGCAGCCCCGGCCCTTCGTGGCCTTTTTCGACCGCCGGCTGAAGGACGTCGAGGTCATCGAGGGCGCCGATCTGAAACCGGTCATCACCGACGACTTCATCCTGGTGGAGCGGCCCGCCACGTGCGATCCGTCAAAGACGTACCGGGTGGTCTTTCGTGCCAAGCCAATCCGGTAGCGGGGCCGAGCCAATCCGCGAGCGACTGACTGGGGCAGGCCGGGCATGGTGCAGAAAAAGTGTTTTTCGGCATCGCAACCCCGCGATATACAATTGGCAAGAAGGCTGACGGTTCCGGCGCGCCGGGATCGGCCGATATTCATCCGGGGAATCCCGGTCTATTCAACCTTTCTCAGGAACCGGACCACCGGGTTGCCCGTCCAACCCCACAACCCCCGCCATTGTGACGGAGACAACCATGGACCTTATCTGAAGGATGCGTAACATGACACGAAAGATCATAGCCTTCACGCTGATAACCTGCCTCCTGACCACCGCAGCCGTTTATGCGGCGTAAGGTCTGGCCATGAAATGCCAGGCCAAACCGGAGAAGAACCCGGCGAGCGGCAACTCGAACCGGCCGGGCCTCCGGCGGGACATGACCCCGCCGCAGGGCCGGCTGATTGACACAGCTCTGACACAGTTAACTGTGTCAATCAAAACGCCTCCCGTAAGTACCTTTATTAAAAGTCATTACAGGAGGCGATGGTTGCCCAACGGAGAGGGTGGGATTCGAACCCACGGTACCCTAAGGTACACCGGTTTTCGAGACCGGCCCATTCGGCCACTCTGGCACCTCTCCAGCGGCTGGGTCCCACGGCCAACCGAGGGACCGGGGGATGATTGTAGTCGTAGCGGACCCGGACTGCAAGGGACCTAAATCCGAATGTCATACCCGAAACGGTGGAAAGTCGTCTTGTCAGCGGGTCATGGGGGCGTTAGAATAGGAAAAGCAGAGGATTAGCGGCTTTTGGTGTGTTTTTCGTACTCTGGTTGTCACGTACGCGGCCAGGCGGCGTTATGCATTTGGAGACGTACGTGGTTTGTGTGTGCGCAGAGAGCCTTGTAGAGGCATGAAGATGGCCAAGACCGACATCTTCGCGGCGACAGTGGAGCATTTCCTGGGGCCTATCATGCCCTTCATGGAAGACCCCAGCGTCTCCGAGATCATGATAAACGCCCCCGACGAGATCTACGTCGAGAAGGCTGGCCGACTGGTGCGCACGGAGGCGAAGTTCGAGGACGCCGAGGCCCTGATGGCGGCGGTCAATAACGTCTTGCAGTACACCGGCAAGCGTCTGACGGCTGAGCATCCGCTGATCGATTCCCGCCTGCCCGACGGTAGCCGCGTACACGTCATACTCCACCCGCTGAGCCGTCGCGGCACGATCATGACCATCCGCAAGTTCTCCAAGGTCATGTTCAGCGCCGATCACCTCGTGGAGGTCGGCTCGTGGACGCCGGAGGCGCGGGAGTACCTGGAAGTCTGCGTCCAGGCCGAGAAGAACGTGCTCGTCGCCGGCGGGACGTCCAGCGGCAAGACTTGCCTGCTCAACGTGCTGAGCAGTTTCATTCCGGCCCACCAGCGGATCGTCGTGATCGAGGACTCTGCCGAGCTCGAGCTCCAGCAGGACCACGTGATTTCCCTTGAGAGCCGCCCGGCGGATAGATGGGGCCGCGGCGAGGTGGGCATCACTCAGTTGTTCCGCTCGTCGCTGCGGCTGCGGCCCGACCGGATCATCATCGGCGAGTGCCGCGGCGGCGAGGCGCTGGACATTGTCCAGGCGATGACGTCGGGCCACGCCGGCAGCATGAGCACGCTGCACGCGAACATGGCGATGGACGCGCTGAATCGCCTGGAGACCTTGGCGATGATGGCCAAACTGGAGCTACCGCTTCACGCCCTGCGTGCACAGGTAGCCTCGGCCATCGACGTGGTCATCCAGGTAACGCGGTTCCCTGACGGACGGCGAGGCCTGACGGAGATTACCGAGGTGTTGCCTTTGGCCGATGACGGTCATTATCGTTTGCAGGACATGTTCACCTACCAACTCGGCGACGACGAGGCCGGGCGGGCGGGAATAGGCCGGCTTGTCTGGAGCGGCAAGAAGTCTATCTACCGCTTCGAGCCGAAGATGCGGATCCTGCGAGGCCGATGGAACCTCACGAAAGCGATCTTCCAGGCCGATACTAATGATAAGGGCTCTGAATGACGCGAGCACTTGGGAACATCCTGCGTCGGCTTTGGTCGGACGAGCGTGGCCAGACCACGATCGAGTATGCGCTCTTGCTCGCCGTGATCGGACTGCCATCCGTCGCGGCGTTCGGCTTGATGCTTTCGATCCTGGCGGAAAACTATCGGATGGTAACATTCCTGGAGTTGTTGCCGTTTCCGTGATGGGTCAGCACGGACGGCTTAAAATCAGGCTTCTGGCCCTGAAGGTGTGAACATGTTGAAATGGATCAGCCGGAAGATAAAGGCGCTGCATAGGGACGAGAAGGGCGCCGACATGGTCGAGTATGTCCTGATCGTCGCTGCCGTGGCGCTGCCGCTGCTTGCGGTGATCATCTGGTTCTGGCATGACATCGTCGGATGGCTCAACGATGCGTGGGCCACGATTAAGGGCGGCGGCGAAACCGACCCCGGCGACATTCAGCACAACTAGGCCCGCGCGTTTTCCGGCGGACCAGGCTGCATGTGCCTGGGTAAGCGGATGGTAGCCCGATAGCGGAGGCAGTATGCCGCCACATAATTCGGATTGGTGGCTTTTTACAATACAGCACTGGGCCTACTGCGTACTGGCCGTCGTGCTGGTTGCGGGTTCGTACACGGACGTTCGATACGGCAAGATCTACAACTGGATCACGTATCCGGGCGTGCTGATTGGGCTGGCGGGCCACGCAATTGTCGGCGGCCTGGCCGGCGAGGACCAGGTGCGGATCGGCCTGGCCGGCTCGGCCGCGGGCTTGGCGGTGGGCTATCTGCCGCTGATGCTGGCGTTTCTTGCCGGCGGGATCGGCGGCGGAGACGCCAAGCTGATGGGCGCCGTGGGTGCGCTGACAGGCTGGCAGTTTGCGCTTGCGGCCATGATGTACGGCTTTGCCGTTGCGGCCGTTATGGCGATTGTGGTGATGCTGGCCAAGAGGATCACCCGCCGGACGCTGCGGCGGATGTGGTGGTCGCTGGTGCTGTTGGTAAAGGCGCGGCAGGCGACGGACCCCGCCACGCCTGAGAGCCCGAAGATACCCTTCGGGCTGGCGTTGTGCATCGGATCGGGCATCGCGCTTGTCGAGGTGCTCGTCCGAGGGCCTGTGGCAAGCAAACTCCTTATGGGGTGGTGAGCCATGATCGGACAAGGCGGAAAACGAGACCGGGCCCGGCCAGGCCGATGGCGGCTTGTCTGGGCGTGCTGCGCGGCATTGGCGGCAGGAGCCGCGTTGATATGCTGGCCTCTGGTCGTGCCGGTGGGGCCCAGGTCGCACTGGCTGCTGCAAGCGGCAGCCAGCAGGATGTTTATGGCCTGTGCGGCAGTGCTGGTCATCTGTGCCGTGCTTTTTGCGGCCGTGGCGCGGATGCTCTGGCAAGCGGGCCGGCCTTACAGGACGGCCGGGCGAGGCGAGCAGGGCGTGGCGATTATCGAGTTCGCCCTGGCCATTCCGTTCCTGCTGATGTTGGGGCTGCTGATGGCCCAGGCGTCGCTGCTGATGGTCGGCAACGTCTGCGTGCATTACGCGGCCTTTTGCGCCACGCGGACGGCGATAGTGGCGATTCCGCAGGACTACGGTGCGGCCGAGCCGCGAAACCTGATTCTCGACAGCCAGGACGCCACGAGCAAGAAATACCGGGTGACGCTTTCAGCCACGACGGCGCTGCTGCCGGTTTCGTGCGGCAGCGAGGACGTAATCGCGGCCGGGACGGGCGGCGACGTGTACGTAAACGGCGTGGAGCGGTTTTTGTCGATCCAGGACATCAAGCAGCCGGCGTGGGTAGACCAGCGGCTGTCTCGGAAGATGGCGTACGCGGCGGGTCACACCGAGGTGACGGTGGACCCTCCCGTGCCGCGCAACGACGACAAGAACGGCTTCTTCCAGGAGAACGAGGACGTTCACGTGACGGTTCGTCACACGTTCTACCTGTCGGTGCCGACGGCGGCGCGGATATTCGCGCTGGCTCCGGGCGGGGTCGAGCTTGGCTTCGGCGAGAACGAGTACGGCACGGACATCACCGCATCATACGCGCTGCCCAACGAGGGCGTGCAGGATTACGTTGACAAAGAGACGTTCCCCCAGGACGCGAACTAGATGCCGGGCGGTCGCGGAAGCGCTCGAACGGCGGGCACAGACCAGTCAAGGATAGACGGTGACAGAACAGACTAAATCCGACGGAGTAGGGCTCGCCAAGGGCTCGAAGGTCGGCAAATACGAGATTGTCGAGCGAGCCGGCATGGGCGGCCAGGCCATTGTCTACAAGGCTTACGACGCCCTGCTGGACCGCCACGTCGCGCTGAAGCAGATTTCCTCGCACCTTGCGGGTGATCCGAAGTTCATGGAGCGGTTCCGCAAGGAAGCTCAGATCCTGGCCAGGCTCGGCAACGAGCAGGAGTCGATCGTCACGATCCACGAGTTGATCGAGGACGAGCGTGGCCTGTTCATCGTCATGGAGTACCTTGCCGGCGCGAGCTTGGAGCGAGTTCTGGAGGACACCAAGGGTCCGACGGAGACCAAGGCGACCCTTCAGATCATCTGGCGCCTGGCGGCGGCCCTGCACGCGGTTCACAGCGCGGGGGTCATTCACAGGGACCTGAAGCCCTCGAACATCATTGTCGGCGAGGGCCTGCGGCCCAAGATCACGGACTTCGGCGTGGCGGCCATGTCGGGCGACGCGTCGATGGCGCTGGGCACGACCAAGTACATGGCGCCGGAGCTTTACGGCGAGCTTCACAAGGTCGATGGGCGGGTGGACATGTACTCGCTGGGCTTCATCGCCTACGAGATGCTCGCGGGCCGGCCCAAGTTCAACGAGATCTTCGCCGAGATCATCCGCGACAAGCACGGCGAGCAGTTGCGTTGGATGAAGTGGCACGGCAACATGTCGGTGGCGGCGCCGCTTCTTTGCGAGGTGAACCCATCCGTGCCTGAGCCGCTCTCGGAGATCGTGGCCAAGATGATGGCCAAGAATCCCGACGAGCGGTTCCGCAGCATGGAAGATCTTGGCCGGACTATCAAGACGGTGTTTTCTCCCCGCGCCAAGCCGTCGTCCGCCAAGGCATCCGCGAGGCTGGCGGGCCGGCGTCGCGCGGCCAGGGCGGCGCAGGGGCGCCCACGCCCGGTCATGACGCCTGACGACAGCGGGATGGGGTTCGTCCCGCCGGACGCCGGGGACGAACTGGTGGTATCGGGCGAGCCGCGGGGCGCACTGACGGCGCCGCTTCCCAGCCAGCGGCTGGGCCGAAAGGTGCTTCTGTTCCTGGTGCTCCCGTTGCTGCTGCTGGGGCTTATCGGCGGCGGCGGCTTTCTCGTGTACAAGGCCGTGCAGAACAGGCGAATACATGATGCCGAGGTGGCGATCATACGCGACAAGTATACCTCGGCCGTCGAGGCCATGGACGCCGGAATAGGCAAGGGCGCCAGTCCTTTCGACGGCGCGAAGTTCGCCTTGGCCATCAAGGACTTCCAGGAGTTGACCACAAAATACCCACGGAGCCAAGAGGCCCGCAAGGCCACCGTGCTCTTGCCGCTGTGCGAGGGCTATCTGGCGATACTGGCGCGCAAATGGGATGTGGCGAAAGTCAAGGAAGTCGCCGCCGGCGATGCCAAGAAGGCCGTGCAAAAGGAAGGCGGAATTCCTCGCGATTGGATAGACACTGCCGCCAATCGCGTGAAGAACTTCGGTGAGGAACGCATGGCGACCCAATCCTACCGCCAGACCGAGGACTCGGCCCGAGTGCTGTTCGAGCGCCGCGACTACGAAAAGGCCAGGAAGGCGATGCATGACGAGTTGGTGGGCGTTGCCCTTACGCCGCAACTGGAGTCCGAGAAAGCCAAGTTCCTACAGTTGATCAACGAGACGGAGTTCCGCAACCAGGTCCAGGCCCAGATCCAAAAGGCCGAGGGCCTCGTCCAGCAGTCCAAGTTCGACGAGGCTGAGACATGCTACGAGGCTCTCCAGGACATGCTGCGCAGCGAGCCGGCGTCTGAACTGCCGCGCGATGAGATAAGGGGCTACGACCAGAAGATATCCGGCGCGCTGGCGAAGATCACAGGCAACCGCACGGTCAACCAGGCGCTGTCGGATGTCGAGAAGGCTCGCGCCGGCGGCGACAAGCGGCTGCTGATCGTGGCGCTGCGAAGGCTGGACAGGTTGCAGCCCAGCCAGGCCATCAAGGACGAGATCCAGACCCTCCAGTCGGAAGTGGCCCTGGCAGAGGGCCGGGAACTCAAGGCCGCGGGGAAGATCGAGGAAGCCCGCGCGGCATTCACCAAGTCCATTCAGTACAAGGATAACCCGGACGCCAAGGCCGAACTGGCGATGCTGGCCCAGGCCCAGCAGCGCGCGGACACAGTCACCAAGGGTAATGGTTATTTCGCGGCCGGCAAGTGGGCCGAGGCCCTGGCCGAGTACGAGAATGCCGCCAAGATAGTCATGGACGACACGCTGAAGGCGCAGATAACCGAATGCAGGTTCCGCATCAAGTTTACCGAGGCCGACAAGCTGCGGACGGAGAAGAAGTACGACGGGGCCAGCAAGGCGTACCTCGAGGCCAGGGCGATGAAGCCTTCGGCGGCGGCGTTGATCGACAACTGGATCGCTGTAATGGTGGCCGACCAGCAGTACACCAAGCTGATGGATGACGGCAGAGAGGCCCTGAAGAAGGGCCAGTGGCGCAAGGCCCTCGCCAGTTTCGAGGAGGCGCGTAAGATTCGCGACACGGCTGAGGCGAAGGAAGCGATCGCCGACACGCGGTACGGCGAGAACTTCGCCAAGGGCGTCGAGGCCATGGAACAGAAGAATTACAGGGAGGCCCTAAGCTATTTCAAGCTGGCCCAGGGCTTCAAGAACACCCCGGAAGTGCAGGAAGCGATTCGCAAGGCGGAGCAAGCCGACAAGGCGGCCAGCCCGGGTTGAGGAAGCCTGCTCGAAAGGACGGTGCGATATGGACGGCCGATCGGTTGACATCAGAGCACCCAGGGCTATGACTTGTCCGCGCGGCGCCAGGCGCCGGGGCCAGGTCCTCATCATGGCGCTGTTTTCGATGACTTTGCTGGCGGGCGTGATGTTCTAC
>Ga0265595_1001821_pt1 | contig 15607 bp, 8 predicted proteins | sample saktaG_15_FD_190148 | JGI IMG/M metagenome (GOLD analysis project Ga0265595, IMG submission 190148) | Saline water microbial communities from Sakinaw Lake, British Columbia, Canada - sak_2013_06_06_50m | ecosystem: Environmental > Aquatic > Non-marine Saline and Alkaline > Saline ... | reverse complement strand
ACGATTTCCGTGGATGATATTTCTTCTCTGGCCGGAATGATCAAGGCCGGCGATTACGTGGATGTGATTGCGATGCTGGCTGTGCCGGTGCAGGCAGCAGGCGGCCAACAGACAGTGCAAGGGGCAGTAGTGCCCTTATTCCAAAATGTTTTAATTCTGGCAGTGGGGCAGGATATCGGAGCGCCGGTGTTAGCCTCTGCGGATAGCCGTTATCAAACTCAGGAAAGAAGAGGCGGTTCTTCCGGGCTGATTACGATTGCCCTGACGCCGCAGGAGGCAAACCTGATTGCCTTTGTGCAGGAGCAGCAGGGTAAGGTCCGCCTGGTCTTACGTTCTCCGGCGGATTCGCAGCTGCAGCCGGTGCAGGCGACCAGCTGGGATACGCTCTTTCAGTATTTAATGCCTCAAGGTGCCCAGAATGCCACCGGCGCCGAAGTAAAGCCGGCAGAAGCTGTTTCCTACGTCGAGATATACCGCGGGACCAATAAAGAGATGGTCCCTTTGTCCAAATAAAGGAGCATCGATGAGAAGGTTTGCGCGCATAATTTTATTGTTGATCATCAGCCTTGCCCTGTCTTTACAGGGGCGCGCTGCGGATGAAACCTTAAGCGAGCTGAAGCTGCGCGTCGGCGAGATTAAAATGCTCTCCGTCAGTAGCCCCACCCGCATTGTCATCGGCAATCCCGCCATCGCGGATGTGACCAATGTCACCAAAAACGAAATAAGCATCAGCCCTAAGGCTGCGGGTACCACTACCTTAGTCTATTGGGATAATTTTGGCGAGCAGTCTTACCGCATAAAAGTATTTAGCGAAGATTTAAATGAAGCCAAGCGCCGCATGGATAACCTTTTAAAGACTATTGATGTGCCTGAAGTCTATACTCAGGTGCAGGAAGATGAGGGTAAAATCTTTCTCTTTGGCAGAGTCAAAACTCAACAGGATAAGGATAGAATCAATACGGCTTTAGGCCCCCTGAAAGATAAAACCGTAGACCTGATTGAAATTAAGGAAGAAGAGACGACCATAGAAATAGAAGCGCAAGTTTTGGAATTAAGCAAAGATGCGTTGACTACTCTGGGGTTTACCTGGCCCGGCCAACTGTCGGTTGGCGAACTCGCGGCGCCCCCTGCCAATGTTCAGTTTTCTAAAATGCTGGCTTTATCCAGTTTATCGCGGCTCAAATTTGACTGGACACTGGACTTTTTGACCCAGCAGGGGAAAGCGCGCATCCTTTCACAGCCGCGCCTGGCTTGTCAGAGCGGCAAAGAAGCGGAATTGCTGGTAGGAGGGGAAAAGCCTATTCTGACCACTGAGGTAGTTAGCGGCGGAGCCGGCGCTCAAGGCACCAATGTAGAATATAAAGAGTATGGCCTGAAAATGAAAATCAAGCCTACGGTGATGGACAATAACCGGATTAAATTAGTCTTGAATGTAGAAATAAGCGAAGTAGGGACGGTAGAGACGCTAGGGTCAACAATAGGTGGCACAAACTCAACCACTGCCAAGGCCTATCCCTTGACTAAGCGCAATATCTCTACTGAAGTCTTTGTAGATAACGGCCAGGCGCTGGCCATCGGAGGCCTGATTAAAGAGAAAGAGGAAGAGGACATCAGGAAAACTCCCGGATTAGGAGATGTACCGATTCTGGGTTGGTTGTTTAAGAGAAAGACCACAACTTCAGGCGGCGGCGTAGGCGAAAGAGGCAATATGGAATTATTTATTACCCTCACTCCCACGATTGTGAAAATGCCTGAGGCAGCTCCGACGAAATCTTCTGCCCTAGCGCCTACCATTTCTACCGTAGCTTCGCCTATAGCGCCGGTGGCGCAAGCTCCCTCGGCAACTAGCGCAGCCCAAGCTCCTGCTAGCCGCGGCAGTTATGTGATTGCGCCGGCAAGCACGGCTCATAAGCCTTTAAGCGGTTATGAGGATGTCATTCAGAAACGCATCATCGATAATTTAGTTTATCCGGTTTTAGCCAAAGAGGCGGGTTTTCAGGGCACGGTAAAACTTAACCTGCATATTTCTTATACCGGAAAACTCCTGGAGGCCGCAGTCCAAGGGTCCTCGGGTTATAAAATACTTGATGATAGCGCGCTTTCCGTGGCGCGCGGCATTGATTCTTATCCGCCCTTCCCTCCCTCTGTCACTCAAAAGGATATCTGGGTAGAAATCCCCGTAGTTTATCAACTGAATTAAACCATGGCCAAGAAAATAGCCATATTTGGCACCAAAGGAGGCGTGGGTAAAACTCTGATCGCCACTAATCTGGCAGTGAGCCTGGCAAAAGACGAGGATAAAAAGGTCTGTTTGGTTGACCTGGACCTGCACGTGGTCGGCGATATGGCCCGGATGCTCGGAGTCAAACCGCAGAAAGCCATGGTCGACCTGATGCTTCTCTCTAAACAGGCCCCGGAGCGGGTCCAAAAAGAGAACTTTATCGTGCCGAGTTCTTTCGGCGTAGATTTCTTAGCTTCGGTTTTAAGGCAGCAGCAGTCCCCCCACCTTGACCCGCCGCGGATCAAAGACGCGCTGGATTTATTAAATAAAGACTATGACTATATAGTGATAGACGCCGGGGAAAGTTTCAGCGAAACCTTTGTGCATACCCTGAATCAGGCGAACCTTATTCTTTTAATCATTACTCCCGATAACCTTTCTATTTATCAGGCGAAATGGGCGCTGGAGACCTTGCAGTCTTTAGGCTTTCCTCTGGCGATGGTCAGGATTATTTTAAACCGCGCCGAATCTGCCGCTGCTATCAGCTGGCAGGAGGTAAGGGTGAGTTTGACTCCGGACATTATTGCGCGCATCCCTTCAGAAGGCAAAGCCGCCGGGCACGCCGTCAATCAGGGAATACCGCTGGTGGTAAATAGCCCGAGGGCAAAGATCTCGAAGGCGATCAGGAAGCTTGCCGCGGATTTATCCTCCCAGGATGAGTTATTTATGGCGCATCAGGAAGGCGGGGAACTTGGCCTTAAAGAGTTATCGCTAGAGAAAACCGGGGCGTTCTGGCAGGCGCAACACTTAACCGAACCTCTGGTTGAGCCGAAGTCTTCGGAAGCGGAGGATAAAGCCTTGGCGCTTAAGCGGCGCATCCACAACCGCCTCATTGACGCGCTGAACTTAAAGAAGATGGACCTGAAGGTATTTAGCGACGCCCGCAAGAGAAACGAATTAAAAGAAAGGGCGCGCGCGGCAGTAGCGGAGATCCTCACCGAAGAAGCAGGCACTTTTATTTCTTCCTCGGAATTGCGTAATAAGATGGCCAAAGAGATTCTGGATGAGGCCTTGGGTTTGGGGGCGCTGGAAGATTTATTGGTCGACCCCTCGATAACCGACATTATGGTTAATAATAAAGATGAGGTTTATATCGAACGTAACGGCAAAATAGAACTGACTAACAAGAAGTTTATCTCTAACGATCAGGTAAGGGTGATCATTGAACGCATCATTGCTCCTATCGGCAGGCACATTGACGAATCGACGCCGATGGTGGATGCACGCCTTACCGACGGCTCGCGCGTAAACGCCATTATCCCTCCGCTTTCACTCACCGGGCCTTCCCTCACCATCAGAAAGTTCCGCAAGGAAAGGTTCAAGATAGAAGAACTGATTGATTTGGGCACGCTTAGCCAACAAATGGCGGATTTCTTAAGAGTCTGCGTCTTGGGGCGGGAGAATACGATTGTTTCCGGAGGCACCGGTTCGGGAAAGACCACCGTATTAAACGTGTTGTCAGGGTTTATTACCAGAAACGAGCGCATCGTCACTATCGAAGACGCCGCGGAATTAAAATTACACCAGGAGCATTGGATCAGGCTGGAATCCCGGCCCCCGAACATTGAAGGCAGGGGCGCCATTACCATCCGGGACCTTTTCCGCAACACCTTAAGAATGCGGCCGGACAGGATTATCATCGGCGAGTGCCGCGGCATCGAAACCCTGGATATGCTTCAGGCGATGAACACCGGCCATGACGGCTCGATGACTACGATACACGCCAATTCCACGCAGGATGTGATGACGAGGCTGGACTCCATGATTTTGATGTCCGGGGTGGAGTTACCGATCAGGGCCATCCGCGAGATGATCGGCTCCGCTGTAGATATCATCGTACACACCGCCCGTTTATCCGACGGAAGCCGCAAGATCATCCAGATTACCGAGATCACCGGCATGAAAGATGAAGTGCACCTAGACTTGCGCGACATCTTTGTCTTTAAGCAGACAGGCATAGACTCAGACGGCAAAGTGCTGGGAGGTTTTCAGGCTACCGGCTACATCCCTTCATTTATTGAAGATATTAAAGTAAGAGGCATCCCCCTTCCGGAAAATATTTTCAGAGCCCCCTAATCTTAGGGACACCCTTTCTGCTAAAGCCGAGGGTGTCCCCCTAAAAACCAAAATAGCATAAATTTTGCAGTTAGAAATCATCGCCTTCTTCGTCTATTAAGGCGGAGGGGGTGATTATATGGCAAGAGGGCCTAGAATACTTTTAGAATACGTATGTTATCATATCATTAATAGGGGGAATCAGAAACAAAAGGTATTCCTTGAAGAATCAGACTTTCAAAAATATCTCCAAATCTTAAAACACTATAAGAAAAGATATAATTTTAAGATCTTCGGTTACTGCCTGATGCCTAATCATGTGCATATAATTATGGAGCCAAAACAGCCGGACGACCTAGCTAAAGTCATGCAGAGCATAACACAAACCTACTCTATGTGGTTTAATAATAAATACAAAAAAGTAGGTCACTTATGGCAAGGTAGGTTTAGAAGTATGGTGATTCAAAAAGACAGGTATTTTATGGAATGTGTATATTATATTGAAGCTAACCCTGTAAGGGCGGAGTTAATTTCTTCTCCGCTGGAGTACCGTTGGAGCAGCTATAAAGAGAGGATATTTTCTAATAAAGGCACTATACTCGATCTGCCTGATTCGACATAAAAAGGGGACACCCTGCCGATTGGCAGAAAGGGTGTCCCTTAGTCAAAAACTAGTTCATCGCCTATTTCAGTGCCGGAATCCTTAATAACTCCGGCAGGAAGCTCAATAACGAATGCTGCTTTCCAATAAATAGGAGTAAGGTGCCAGGGCTTAACATTATGCGCCATGCCTACAATTCTATTATTTCTACCCACAAACAAAATATCTATTGGGAAACGCATAAAAAATGTATGAACAGAATTACACGCTTCTAAGATCATTGCCTCTTTTTCTTGTAACATGTTCCTGCCTAACAGTCCCTTAGCCTTTTTAAAAAGAGTTTTTGCGACTTCCGCTTGTTCTGCTAGCCCGCGATTCTTTGCTTTGTTTATTATGCGCATAACGCTATTATTTTGTGTTTTTGGGGACACCCTGCCGATTGGCAGAAAGGGTGTCCCTACTTTTCCAGGGTTACGACGCGGTTCCTTCCGGATTCTTTGGCTTGATAGAGGGCTTCGTCGGCTTTTTTGATAATTATTTCCACAGTGTCTCCTGTCCTAAAAATAGCCACTCCCGTGCTGATGGTGACGTTGTAAGTTTGGGCTTCATTTTTGATGCGGTGGTCTTCCACGCTTTTTCTTATTTTTTCCGCCACACTTAAGCCGTCTTTAAGCGAAGAGCCCCTTAAAAGCACGATCATTTCTTCTCCGCCGTAGCGGGCGACGATATCCGAAGAGCGTACTGAGGCCCTCAGAATATTAGCTACTTCTTTAAGCACCAGATCGCCGACCTGATGGCCGTAGGTATCGTTAAAGCGCTTGAAGTGGTCGACGTCAGACATGATGATAGCGAATTTTTTGGTCAGGTCGTGTTTAGCCATCAGGGTCTCGGTCTCAAGGAGCATTTTAAAATAACGGATATTGTAAAGCCCGGTGAGCCCGTCGGTGATGGACATCTTCAAGAAGTTCTGTCTTTCTATGGCGATGCGGACAAAATTATAAGTGCCGATTGAAAAAGAGCTCATCACTAGCCCCAGGAGCGGAAGGGAAAAATCGAGCCACATTCCGCCCTGAAAGAAAAGCAAATTGATGATAAGATAGGCCCCGGCGATTAGGAACACATAAGAAGTTTCGCGCAGCGGCCTGTCCCCGCGCATTAAAAATGCCGGCAGCAACGCCAAAATATAGAGAATCAGGATATTTATCCAGGCCGCAGGTATATGGATAAACTTTTTATCGAGGATATCGCTGATAGTCGCGGCAAATATGCCTATTCCGGGATACTGCGCTTCTATGGGTATGGCTTTGATGTCGTAAAGCCCGATGGCGGTTACCGCCACCAGGCAAATACTGTCTTTGAAATCCGCCACATTAATTTTAGGTTTTTTATCTTCGAGGGTATCCTGATAAGCCGCAAGGACATCTACAAAGCTGTAATGTTTGAAGGTTTTTTCCCACCTGCCCGGCCAGCTGACCAACATTGTATTTTCTCCTACCAGCGGCACTTTGATTTCTTGACCCGGGCCAGAGAGGATGAGGTATTCCGGGGTCATCTTGGTTATATCCATACCGAGGTAATCCAAAGCAATTTGTAAAGCGGCATGGGGATAGGTTTTATCCTTTCCCGGAAATACCAGCGGTATCCTCCGGGTGATTCCGTCGATATCGGGGTAGATATTAAAGGCCCCGGTCCCTTTTAGGTAAGGGGTAAATCTCGGTAGCGGCAGGAAAGCGTTTTTTAGGTCAAAAGAGGTATTCTCGAAAACAAAAGGCAGGTATACGTTTTTACTGGAAGCTATCGCTTGTTCTAGCAGCCCGTCATCTTCGGCTGAAGAGGCTTCCGAGAAGATCATATCAAAATAAATATATTTTGCCCCCAAGCCGGTTAAGGCGCGGGTCATTGCGGCGTGCCACGACCTTTTCCACGGCCATCTGCCTACGGCTTTGATATCGGAATCGCTGATTTCTACGATAACTATATGCGGGTTAGCAGGGGTGTGTTTTTTCAGGCGGAAGGAGAAATCCAGGCCGGCAAACTCCAGGCGCTTAAGCAGGCCTGCCTGGTAAAGAAATAATAAAGCCAAGGCAACCAGGATGCCCAGGCTTAAGTTTAGAAGGAGGGATTTCTTTAAGTTCAAGTTTTATTCAATCGCCTCTACCATTACGGAGAAAGTCGTGCCTCTGACGCCGACAATAGAAGTAGGGGTTTTAACTTCGAACTTTGATGTTTGCGAATCTAGCTTTTTGGCCTTAATCAGAATCTTGCCGATGGACAAGTCTAAAAGGGTGGTTTGTCTGGCCTCTGCCTTATTCTCCAGTAGCTCGGCTAATTGCAGCTGGCTATTTTCCCTGACTTCGACTTTTGCGGTTTGGGCATTTCCGTCTAAGTTAAGGATAGCCAAAGAGCCGGCCTTGGTGCGCACCGTATCACCCTGGCTTAAGACCATGCCTACGGTAGCGGGTATCCATTTACCTTTGTCTGCTTTTACCTCTACCGCGCCTTTTAACTCCGCAACCGAGGCGATACGCTTGGCTTCCGCAGCAAGTAGCCCGGTAGAAAGCAAGCCAAGAATAGCAAATGCGATTAATACAGCCCTGAAAATCTTCATCTTGCACCTCCTTATTTAAAGTATACCTTAAAGACTTAATAAAATCAATCTGCTATAGATATAATAATCCAGCATATTTTATTTGTCAAGGTATTAATTCCGGCATATTTAGGGTACATTTCTTAAATAGATTGACAAAGGGCGCTTTTCTAATTATGATATAATATTGATTCATACTAAACCTTTTATCAGGAGGGAAGCGATTTTTAAAAGGTATTTTAAGCTTATCAGTTTAGGTTTATTCGTTTTTGCTTTCTTCTTTAGCCCCCTTTATGCCCAGGTTAACATAGACAGAGCGACCAGCGAAGTAGACCGCCTGGGCCGCGAGGAAGAAAAGCTGCAGGGCCGCCTCAGGCCCCCTCCGCAAAAAAGCGCAGAAATCAAAACCGAAGAGGAAAAGGTTTTGGCCGAAGGAGAGGAAGAAAGTTTTTTCGTCAAGCAGATAAACCTGGTCGGTTGCGAAAGCGTCTCGCCCAAAATATTTTCTCCCCTGATAGCAAAATACGAAAACCGGGAAGTGACCCTCACCGAATTGAATATCCTGGCTAAGGATATCGAACAGGAATACCTAAAAACTGGGATCATCGCCGCGGTCTTCGTCCCCCCGCAGGATATAAAAGAGGGAAATATCACTTTTCAGGTAGTGGAAGCCAAAATGGGCGAGCTCCAGATCCAGGACCACAAATATTTTAGCAAAAAAAGATTAAAGTATTATTGGGAGATTCCTGCAGGTAAGATCTTAAGTTACGACAAGGTTTCCAAAAGCCTCAAAATCATGGGCAAGAACCCGGACCGCGAAGTAAAAGCCACTCTGGCCGCGGGGAAAAAGAAGGGGACCACCGATGTGGTCTTAACCGCTAAAACCAACTTTCCGGCCCACCTCACTTCTTCCTTTGATAAAGAGGGGAATACGTTTACCGGAAAAGACAGGTTAGGCTTTGGCTTCCGGCACAATAATCTTTTAGGGCTGGATGATATGTTATTAAGCGGCTATACCTTTGGCGAGGATTATAGCGGTACCTACGCCTACCATAATATTCCCATCAGCCCTTTCGGGACCTCTTTGATTTACGGCTACAGTTACAGCGAAGGCACTCCTAAGAAAGAATACACTCCTTTCGGCATTAAATCAGAAGCCCGTAATATCAGCGTCTCCTTTTATCAGGACCTTTATAGAAAAGATAATTATTTGGGGGAAGCCTTTTTTACTTTTGACGCCAAGGATAAGGTTATCTGGATGAATACCGGAACCTACAACCGGGACAGGCTGCGCGTGATGCGCCTGGGCGGTAATTTTCTCCTCAGGGGCTCAAATAACATTACTTATATTTCTCCGGAAGTCTCCCAAGGGGTTTTGGCTTTCGGCGCCAGCCCCCAAAATAATACTCTGGCCTCTAGAGGCGCAAAACCGAGCTTCAATAAGTTCATTTTGGGTATCCAGCATAAGCGCAACCTGCCGCTGGATTTACAGGCAAGTTTCAAAGTGAAGTCGCAGTTTTCCCATCAGAGATTAACCCCTCAGGAAGAGTTCAGCCTCGGAGGAATTAACTCCGTAAGGGGGTATCCGCCCGACGATTACCTGGCGGATAATGCTATCCTAACTAACACAGAGCTGCTGATCCCGGCCTTTTTCATCCCCGAGAGCTGGCGTCTGCCCTATGCCGGCGAGTCTTTAAGGGGGGAGACCACGGTAGTGGCTTTCCTGGATTATGGCCACGGCTCACGCGTGCAGGCACTTGCCAGCGAAAAGAAATCCAAAAACTTGTTGGGCCTGGGAGCAGGCTTAAGGTTCAGCCTTTTTAACCAGGTGTTATTGCGCCTGGAGTACGGTTTTCCTATCGCCGATAACCGCCCCATTACGGAGAGCGGACGTTCGCGCTTTCATTTTAGCGTAGATTTTCAGGAAAAACTGCCCGAAGAAATAGAGCGCATCAAAAAGGAGATAGAAGCAGAACGTCTGAAGCAGCTGTCTTGGCAGGTGATAGACGATGAATTAGCCAAGCCGCAAAGCCCGGCCAGAGAAAAGCTAAACGGCTATCTTAAACAGGCAAAAGATTATCAAGCACAAGGCAAGCTGACCGAGGCCAAAGATTTTTATGAAAAAGCAATACAGCTGGGAGAGTCTCTCTACCGGCAGGCTTATGAGTACGCCAGTTATTGTTTTGACCATGAGAATACCTTAAAAGGGTACCGCAAATTAGCGCTGCAATACGCCAAGGAGGGCCGGCTGCAGGAGGCCAGGGAAAAGTGGCGCAAAATTATTGACGAAGCAAACCCCAAGCCGCTGGCGCTTGAATTTTAAGGCAGAGGCCATGAGAAAATATATATTTTTAATCGCCTTTATTTTATCTGTCGTGCTGCTGCCAAAGGTCGTTTTTTCTTCTGACCCGATGGTGAAATATCTTTGCGAGATGGGCAGGGCTTTTTATGCCATGGAGAAATACGACGAAGCCTTAGCTCAATTCCGCAAAGTCTTGCTTATAGAGCCTAATAACCCGACAGCCAAGAAATATATTAATGATATTTTTACCGTTAGCCGCGGCAAGCGCGTCAAAATTATGCCCCCGGCACCAAAACCAACCCCTATAAAAGAAGAGAAAAAGCAAGAGAGGAAACCGCCGGCAAACGCGGGCATAGTAATTAAGGCAGCGCCGCTGCCTGAAATTAAAGAACAGCCCAAGAAGGAAGAAACAGAAATCCAGCCGCAGAAAACCCCTGCCTATAAAATCAACCTGCAGCAGTTAATTTCTGAAGCAGAGAGGAATATCCAAAAGATAGACGACCAGATGCGTAAACAGGAAAGTAAGGTTAAACCGGCGCCGAGCGCAAAAAAAGAACAGGCAATAGAAAAGCAGCTGTCAGAGCTCGAGCGCAAAAAGAAATAACCTACTTAACCTGCTCCTCCACCGCAACTTTTTGTCCGCCGGTTAAAGTCACTGCCTCATCGTATCTAACCCCGTATTCATCATAAGGAGCAACCACCACTTTGCCTTCAAAGACTATCACCGTAGTGCGGTATTTGCCTTTGGGGTATTTCTTCTTGAGCTTCTCCGCCTCTTCATAACTCTTCAGCCAGTCTTCTTGTAAGAATGGAGGTTCAGGAGGAGTGCTACCGACAAATATCCAGTGCGGGCTAGGTTCGGCGCTGTCGGTATTCAATAGGTCAAAGGAATTATGCGCGATAATATCGTTTGTCTCTGCCTGGGAATTGGAAACCGATACGTAATAGACATTTTGCGTGCCGGCGGTAACATCAAAGGTGAACCTGGTAGCGTGGTCAGTGCTGTTTAAGATAATCGGGGTGCCTTCGCTTCCGCCGTTTAAGGTTAAATTATTCTGGATAGTTTCTATTACGGGCACAGGTTGAAATTCCAGGGTTTTGCCCGGGGTAGTGCAGGTTAAGTTATAAAAAGTAGTCCCAAAGATATGGGAGACATAACCGGCGTTATCAAAAATTACGGTGCTTGTATTAGGGCTGAAGGTGCCTGTGACCGCAGCGATAGTCAAGTCGCGGGCGATATAAATGTTATTGGCGCCGGCGCTTAAGGTGCCGTTAGTGATAAAGAGGTCGCGGTTGACATCCAGATTAGCGGTTAAAGTCCAGCCGCCGCCTATGCCGTCAAAAGTGACATCGTAAAAGCCGGCGGAATTACCGGCGTTGATCGTGTGGCCGAGTTCACCGGCAGTAAAGGTAGCAGGATTTGCATTGGCATCAAAGGTGCCGGCTAGGTTGCTAAAGTCACCGTCAATGTAAAGAGCATTAGTCAGCCGTAAGGTACCGGCGCCGCTATGCGCTAAGTTCATAAAGTTATGGTCTTCATCTATGCCTCCGGCGTTCAGAAGCTGTGTAACCCCTATGCCGCCGTCAAAGGTCGCAGTACCCGTAGAAGTAAATACGCCGGTAGCATTATTGGTAAAGTCTCCTGAGACACTAAAGGCATTTCCTCCCGCATTAAATACGCCGCCTGCGCCGATAGAGATACCGTCAAAGAGGCAATTACCATCGCCTAAGACGATGGTATCACCTGCCACAGCCAGATTAACATTCGGGTCATAGTCTAGGTTAGTTAAAGTCACAGATGTGCTATTATAATTAATATCATTGCCACCGCCGATGCCGGTAAAGGTGCGCCTGGCGCCCTGGCCGACAATGGAGACGATATTAGGAGCGATACCTCCGACAATAGTCAGGGTGCCGTTATTGGTAAAGGTATTAGAGATGTTTAAAGTTGAGCTAGCCCCTGTCCCATCTAGCAGTAAAGTTGCTCCGGCATATATTCTGCCGGCGCCGGTAATGCTAAGATTCAGGGAATTCGTATCCAGGGTGCCGCTTACTCCTCCACCTATAGTCAAGGTGCCGTCTAATGATAGATTGTTAGTCAAAATCTCTGCATTTGCCCCATCAGCAACAAGTAAGTTATAAATTGGCACTGAGGCATTAATGGTTGATAGATGCGGTATCACCGGCGGTGCCAGAGTTATAGTATTGCCGGTATTAGTCCAGGCGCTGGTAATCACTACGTCGCCAGTGACATAGATAAGAGATGTCCCTGAACAGATAAAGGTCCCGCCGGTATGGGAGAAATTTCCAGGGCCGCCGATAATTCCCGTAACATTCAACGTTCCAGAAAGATCGTGTTCGCCTAAAGATTGGCTATAACTTCCGCAAGCTATAGTACTGCCCGCGCCTTGTTTTATAGTCATATTCCCATTTCCTAAATTGATATTATAATTACCGCTAAGCTCGCTGCCTGAAGTAGAAAGATCTAAGATTGCCGCTGCCGCAGGAGCAGGAGCAAAGTTGGCGCTTAAATACCAGCACAGGCCGTTTAAATCCAGCGTCCCTTGGGTAAAGCTAAGCGTTCCTCCGAGTGGGTTCTGGGCTACATTATTACCGGAGAGCCTTACCCCCGCACCGCTATTATTGATATCTACGTTAAAGAATATCTTCGCTACGCCGCCTGAATCGAGTAATTGCAGGCCTGCTCCGTCAAAGGTGACCATGCCTTGCTGGGCTTGGAAAGTTCCGCCATTACCGTTATCCCAGTTACCGCCAACACTCATGCCGTAATCATTAGCCGCGGAAACATCAAAGGTGCCGGCGGTAATCGTGAAATCGCCGTCAATATTAATATCGCCGTCTAATGTCTTGGTAGGGGTCAAGCCGCTAGTGGCGTTGATCTCTACATTATTAAAGATCTTGCCTGCTAAGATGCCACCCGTAGTAATATCTGCATCTGCGCCATCAAAGACGACCGTGCCTAAACCAGGATTAAAGACGCCATTAGTGTTATCCCAAGCGCCTTCCAGGGAGATATTCACTCCGGCTGCGGAAGCATCCTCTAAGGTTCCGTTAATAGTAATAGCGTCGCCGACATCCAGATCGCCTGCGGTGATGACATAGGAAGCCGGATTAAGCGGGTTGTTATCAATGGTTAAAGATAAAGCCTCGGCTGCTTCATTCTGGGGGAATCTCCCGGCTTTGATCGAGACATCATAATCAGCAGTAAAGTCATAAATTAACGCACTCTTATTTATCCCGGTTACGCCACCATAATAAAAATAAATGAGGTCTCCGGGAACCACCGGGGGAAGGTAAATCATACAGCTTTCCAGAGCATAAACAGGAGTCTCATTTAAAGTTAAAGCACCACCGATTACCCAGACCTGGGCTTGGTCTGCCAGGGCTAATTTAGCACCAGCTTCAACCAGCAGGCTGTTACTTACCATATGCTCAGCTGAGACCGTAACCGCCTCAGCGCTTAAAGGATTATTAATGATCACATTAGAGAAGACCTTATCGGCAGTCGGATCTCCCGCATAGCCGGAATAGATGGTTTGAGCTGCTATGCCATTAAAGGTCACCGTGCTTAAGCCGGCATTGAATATACCGTCATTATTCCAATCGCCTGCTAAGTTGATATTATTTGCACCGTCTAAGGTACCGTCTATATCTATGCCGCCTATGCCTACATCCAGGTCGCCTAAATTCATGGCGTAGGTTGCACCGGCATCAATCGTCAAAGATAAAGCCTCGGCATCATCATGCTGCGGCAAGACTCCTGCCTTGACAGAGAGATCATCTGCTGCGGTGAATGGGGAGATCAGGGCATCATTATTAATTCCGGTTACACCGCCGTAATAATTATAAGTAATGCCGTTCTGCTCGATGATGCAGCTGGCCGCGGCAAAGCTGGGATCTCCGTAAGCGCCTGTTCCGCTGTAATGATAAGTGCCGTTATCAATCCAGACCTGGGCGCCGGGGCCTAGAGTAAAGTGGCTGCCGCTGGCTAACTCTAAGGTCCCGCTAACTCTCATCTGTTCATTAGAGACTGTTACTGTGCTTAAGGTATTGGCAATGGTTACATCATTAAAGGTCTGGTCGGCTCCGTAACCGCCGGCATTGATCGCCTGCGCCGCTGCCCCGTCAAAGGTCACGCTGTTGTTAGTATGGTCAAAGGTGCCTTGGTTGGTCCAGTCTCCGGATACCTCTATAGCTCCTGCAGGAGCAAAGGTGCTGCCTCCCCAGATATAGAAGTTGGCACCCACATCCAAGGTTGTGCCGTCCATGCTGTATAGAATATCAGTGGGGTCAGCCGGCAGGGCAGATGAGAAGTTAGCATTAGTAATTCCTGATCCGGACTCGTCTCTGGCAATAACGGTGTAGCCGTAGATATCCAAATGAGGGATGTCAGCAGCAGCAGCCACGGTGACGGTGTTTCCGGTGATTTGATTGCCGCTCGGCACAGTGCGGATATAGACTAAAATCGCATTCCCTGCAACATACTCGATCCCTGCGAAATGATACTCGCTGTTAACATCCGTTGGACTAGACCCTGCCTCCGCGCCGTTAATGAGCAAGACAATCGTTACTCCTTCGCCGATAAGGTTAAAGCCGGCATCTTGATAGACTATTCCTGCGATGTTATAGCCTAAGGTTTCAAACCACAAGATATTATTCAGGCTATTATGAGAATCGGCGGGGTTAATTTCCGGGCCGATAAGGTTAACAGAATCCTGCACATCCACGTAGCTAATATCTCTTCCTGCCAGTGCCGGAGCAATCAGCCATTGCGCATGCCCGACACTATCCGAGCTTTTTAAGAAGAGTAAGCCGCTTACCGCATCGCCATGCAGGATGGTGATATTGATGATGGTCTGGGTTTGGCCTGCCTCAAAGGTCAAGGTGCGTCCGCCACCGGTAGCAGTAAAGTTATAGAATTCGCTTGAGCCGTTGATGGCCTGGTCACCTGCGCCATTTAAGACTACGGTGCTTGCGTCGGCAATAAAGTTGCCGTAGTTAGTCCAATCCCCGCCTAAGCTAATCGTGGAGTTTCTGGTCACCAAGCTTGTAGTAGCATCAAGCAGTCCGCCGCCTAAACCGGCATCAGGCATAATCGTCAGGAAGTCAGTCAAGGTGATATCAAAGCCATCAGTGGCTACGCCGTCTCCGTCGTTAATGATCAAAGAGTCGGCGGACATATCGGTGGTCAGGATTACCGTGTCCGGGCTTGCTCCGACGACTACGCTGCCGAGATTCTGCAAGGGGTCGGTATGGTCGGCAAAGTCAAGGTCTCCGACAAAATAGAACGTTCCGCCTTTCGTATATGTAGTGCCTAAATCTAAAGTAAAATCTCCGGCGTAATATTGATCAAAGCCGGCGCAATCAAGAGTCCCGGAGATTAAGTGGAAGGTTCCATCAACTTCAATATTTCCGCCTAAGGTCTTGGCGTTGCCAGTGGCAACGGCCCTAAGAGTAGGATAAGTATCTGGATAGTCCTGCCAGATTGTAATGAAATCCCAATGAGGAGAATTAGCAGTATAAACGCCGTGTAATGGATTATAAAATACCGTGGGGTCTGCTTCGTTGTAAGTTACATTTAAAGGTCCGCCTGTGGGGTTATCGTATCCAATAGCATACTCTGGATCTCCGGAGCTATACCAGCCGCAGTTAGTAACAGAAGCAGTATAATTATGTCCTATAAGGCCGCCGATATTCTCATCGCCAGTTACAGTTGCAACAGAATAACAGTTAGTAATATAACCGTCAGTCTCCCCTACA
>Ga0265595_1001815_pt1 | contig 15630 bp, 13 predicted proteins | sample saktaG_15_FD_190148 | JGI IMG/M metagenome (GOLD analysis project Ga0265595, IMG submission 190148) | Saline water microbial communities from Sakinaw Lake, British Columbia, Canada - sak_2013_06_06_50m | ecosystem: Environmental > Aquatic > Non-marine Saline and Alkaline > Saline ... | reverse complement strand
AGTCGGAGCGAAGTGAGGTGAGGGATCTGTCGGAGGATATAAATGATAAAATACAAAATCCAAATGTAATTCAAAGTGCTGTATCTTCGAAAGATCCCTCGTCGTCAACTTCCGCTGAAGCTCCAGTTTCCTCGCTCGGGATTATTGAAAAAATTCCAGGAGTAGATCTGATGCTAGATATCTGTGAATTAGCTGAAAAAGAAAATAAAAGTATTTATCTGTTGGGAAGTGGGTCAGATGAAGTTGTAAAAAAGACAGCGGATGTTTTACAAGAGAAGCTTCCGTTATTGAATATTGTAGGATATAATAGCGGTCCTAAGTTACAAGTTATACCCACGGGGCATCCTCCTTCGGGGATAAGTTATAAGTTACAAGTTGATAAAGACAAGAACGAAGATACAATATATGATATAATAATCAAAGCCCCCGACATACTCTTCGTTGCCTTTGGTCATGGTAAACAAGAAAAATGGATTTATGAAAACTTAGTTGACTTGCCAAGCGTTAAAATTGCTATGGGTGTTGGTGGATCATTTGATTTTATTTCTGGAAAAACCAAACGCGCACCAGTCTGGATGAGGAAGGTTGGTTTGGAGTGGTTATATCGTCTGGTGAGAGAACCTAAAAGATTATTTAGAATATGGAAAGCTGTTGTTGTTTTTCTTTTTTATTCATTCCGAAACCACACGAAGTGAGTGAGGAATCTTTCTTATTGTCGTTATTTCTAAGATAAAAAATAGCTACATTAAATAAAATAGAGGTAAGAAAGATCCCTCGTCGTCAAAATTTTTTGCGAAAAAAATCTTTCCTCTGTCGGGATTAATTATAAAATTATGTTATCAAAATCTGTGGTAAAACACATAAATCAACTAAAACAAAAAAAATTTCGTAAAGAATTTGGTGAATTTTTGGTTGAGGGAGTAAAGGGTGTAGATGAAGCACTTAATTCTGATTGGGAAATTGTTTTAATTATTATTGAAGGAAATAAACGTGATGAGTCAGAGATGAAAGAAATTATAAAAAAAGCTGAGGAGGAAGAAGTACAAGTGGAGTTTTGTGGACGACAAGATGTGGATGGTATAAAAACTACCGATACTTTTCCAGGTATTATGGCGATTGTGTCTCAACAAGAAGTGACACCAGAAGATATTACGGGTGAGAAATTTATTATCTGTTTAGATGGTGTAAAGGACCCAGGAAATCTTGGTACTATTATCCGTACAGCCGATTGGTTTGGCATAAAAAATATTTTGCTTTCAGAAGACTGTGTAGATCCATATAATGAAAAATCGGTACGTTCAACTATGGGTTCCATTTTTCATGTGAATATTTTTTCCGCCCAAGGCGGATCCGCCTTGGGCGGAAAGAGTTCAGGATTAGAACGTATCTTAAAATTACTTAAAGAAAAGTATGAGTACAAAATTTGTTCATTGGTTATGAAAGGTGAGGATTTAAATAAAATAAAAATATCTGATAAAACTATTTTTGTTTTGGGTTCAGAATCGCATGGTGTTAGGCCTGAGATTGAAAAAATATCAGATAAAAATTATACTATTGTTGGCAAAGGAGAGGCCGAGTCATTAAATGTAGCTGTGGCGGGGGGAATTTTGATTCACTCACTGTCATCCCGACCGTAGCCACTACGAAATAAGGGGCGAAGTGGAGGGATCACTTTCAGCATCAAATTAATTTAATAGATACACGAATTTAACAAATCTAACAAATAAAAACGAATCCGTTCAAATTCGTTTAATTCGTTTAATTTGTGTATCTATAAGCATAATAAATTTAACTAACAACAGCGGTAAATTTATGATAAAAACACGTTTTGCGCCATCACCAACTGGTTTCCTACATGTTGGTGGTCTAAGGACAGCTCTATTTGCTTATTTATTTGCCAAGAAAAATAATGGTAAATTTTTGTTACGCATTGAAGACACCGATAGAGAACGATTTGTTGAAGGGGGAATGGAAAATATTTTAAATTCTTTGCATTGGGCAGGAATAAAAATTGACGAGGGTGTGGATTTTGATTTGAACAAAAATATTGTTCAAACGGGTGAAGCTGGGCCATACATTCAATCAGAGCGTTTGGACATTTATAAAAAATATATAGGTGAGCTGGTTGAAGCGGGCCATGCTTATTATTGTTTTTGTTCCAAAGAAAGAATGGATGAAGTTAGAAAGATGCAGGAATTAAATAAACAACCAACCGGTTATGACGGCTATTGTCGTAATTTGAGTTTAGATGAAGCAAAAAAAAGAGTTGAAGCCGGGGAAAGTTATGTCGTAAGAATGAAAATGCCCAAAGAGGGGGCTACCAAATTTGTTGATATGGTTCGTGGTGAAGTGGAATTTAAAAATGAATTAATTGATGATCAAGTTTTACTCAAAGCCGATGGTTTTCCAACTTACCACATGGCAGTGGTAGTTGATGATCATTTGATGGGTATTACCCATGTAATTCGGGGTGAAGAGTGGTTACCATCAACTCCCAAGCATGTAAAACTTTACGAAATGTTTGGTTGGGAGGCTCCACAATTTGCTCACCTGTCATTACTTGTAAACGAACAAAAACAAAAGTTATCCAAGCGTCATGGCGATGTTTCGGTAGAAGATTTTAAAGCCAAAGGTTATTTACCAGAGGCTCTAATTAATTTCATTGCTTTTTTGGGCTGGAATCCAGGTGATGAGCGCGAAATTTTTAGTTTAAAAGATTTAGAAAAAGAATTTGATTTTGCCAAAGTGAGTAAGGCGTCTGGTGTATTTAACCGCGAAAAGTTAGATTGGTATAATCAGCAATATATAATGAGTATGGATGCCGAAGAATTAGCCAAAAGAACGGAAAATTTTTTTGTTAATGCTGGAATAAAGCTGTCAGATGTTAAATGTCAGTTGTCAGAAGTCGTTAAGTTAGAGCAGGGGAGAGCGTCTACTCTGGTTGAGTTGGTTGATAATGTAAGCTTTTTATTTGTTGATAAGCTTGAATATGAACCAGAATTATTAATTTGGAAAAAATCTACCAAAGAAGATACGAAAGAAAAATTAGAATCTGTGTTAGAATTTCTTAATACTCTAGAAGGGGAGTGGTCAAAAGAATATTTGGAGGAGAAAATTCTACCTTGGACAAAAGACAAGGGTTGGGGTAATGGTGATATTTTGTGGCCAATGCGGGTGGCTTTGTCAGGCTTAAAAAATTCTCCTGGACCGTTTGAAATTGCTGGTGTTTTGGGCAAAGACAAGACTTTGGAAAGGATGAGTTTTGCTATTGAGAAAATATCTAGATAAAACTTAGATCTTACCAACCAGAATCAAATAAATGATAGATGATAAATGATACCCTACTAAGAAAGATATCATTTATCATCTATCATTTATTTTTTTTATTCAGTATGCTATAATATCGTTATGAAGTCAAAGTATATTTTAATTGCCTTTATTGTGTTAATTGGTGGTTTATTAATCCAGCCTGTTTTGGTATTTTCAGAAAACACTGGTGGTAATAAGGCTGAGATTGATCAATTAAATGATGCTATTGCTGAAAAAAAAACTAAGATTAAACAGTTGGAGCAAAGTATTGCTGATTACAAAGACAAAATATCTCAAAAACGATTGGAAGCAACGTCATTGTCAAATCAAATGGCTATTATTGATAACCGGGTAGCCCAGGTGGAGTTGGATATAAAGGCGACTCAAGAAAAATTAGACTCACTAGTTTTTGAAATTGAAGTTTTACAATTATCAATAGAAGACAAAGAAAAAGTTATTACAAAACAACAGAGTATGCTGGCTGAATTAATTAGAAATATATACCAAAATGATAATAAAAGTTATATAGAGATTGTGGCTTCTTATGATAATTTTTCTGAATTTTATAACAAACTACATTATTTGCAAACCATGGAAAAAGACATGGGGTCAAGTGTTAGAAGTATAAAAATAGCCAAGGCCGATTTGGAAGAAAAGAAAATTCAAACTGAAGAGCGTAAAAAAAATTATGAAGATGTAAGAGAGGAATTAAGTCAGAAAAAGACAGATTTGGACGAACAAGTATTTTTAAAACAAGATTTATTAGCACAGACACAATCGTCTGAATTAAAATATAATACATTACTGAGTAATTTAAAAACTCAATATCAACAAATTGAAAATGAGGTGTCAGCCATTGAACAAGAGGTGAGAAAAAAATTAGAAAGTCAGGATAAATTGAGTAACATCTCTGGTGATTCTACCCAATTATCTTGGCCAACTCAGAGTCGTTATATTACAGCATATTTTCATGATCCAGATTATCCATTTCGTAATATCATGGAGCATAGCGGTATAGACATCCGAGCTAGTCATGGTACAGCTCTTAAGGCGGTTGCTTCTGGTTATATTGCTCGAGCTAAACATTGCTCTGTTTCCTCTTGTTACAGTTATGTTATGATTGTTCATTCTGGGGGTATCTCCACAGTCTATGGTCATTTGAGTGGTATCACAGTTAGCGAAGATCAGTTTGTAACTAGGGGAGATGTGATTGGTTATTCCGGTGGTACCCCTGGAACAGTTGGTGCCGGACCATTTGTTACTGGACCCCATTTGCATTTTGAAGTTCGAAAAAATGGTATCCCCGTTAACCCATTGAATTATTTAATTAAAGATTGGTAATATGATGGATATTTTAGGATATGTGGCTGGAATTATGGTTGTAGTTTCACTTTTACCTCAAACAATTAAAAGCTGGAAGACAAAATCCACAAAGGATCTTTCTTTGGCTAGGTATGTAATTTATAGTGGGGGGTTAGTATTATGGATTGTTTACGCAATACTAATCTCCAATGGTCCTGTAGTGGTTATGAATAGTATCGGATTATTACTTGCCCTACTTATTTTATTTTTAAAAATAAAATACAAATAATTTTCCTAGTGTCGCACAATATTAGAGCGGGGGATAGACCTCCAAAAAATAGGGGACATAGATTTAATGAAAAACTTACAATTATGTAAGTTTTTTGTTTTTATAAAAGATTTAACAAAGTACATTTTAAGTTAAGAAAATATATAAAATACAAATAAAAAGTTTAAAAATTAATTTTTTTTTAAAAATATAATAAATTGTGTTATTAGAGGATAAAACAAAGAAAAACCCTAGAGTGACAGGGCTTTTTAGCTAAGGTTAGCGGTATACTATGACCTAGGGGTTTTGAACCCCTATACTATGGCGTCGCATAAGATATATTGTGCGACGCTTACACTATCTTATATAAAGCTTTGTGATCACTCCTCTATTCTCTAGATAACATAAGTTTATTGCCAATAAACTTTGTCTGGAAATCTTAAATCAATATAATTTAAGTTATCACGACTTATCTTTTGTTTTAAAAGGTACTGAAGTTCATCAAATTGTGCTTTGACGTCGCCATTTAGCTTAACTAGTAGACTCCAGCCATCACGAGTCTTTATAACACCATCCCCTATCCCATTGTAAATAGTTATGTAGCCAAACGGTATATCAGTATTTTTATTTATCAAATTAAACCAATCTATGGCCCCCTGAACTATTTTTTGATCAATAACTTTTGATTTTATCTCAATTTTTTGATCTCGGGTATCATAAATAATCGGGTAATCTCCCATCTCTTCTATAATTTGGGTTATGTTTGGTTGATGATTTTCTTTAATTATTTTTTCTTCACTAATTTCTTCGCCCAATTCATTGGTGCTGGTCACAATTTCAATTTCTCTTTTCCATTCATCATCACCTATTTTGCGTATAATTTCTACCACCTGACCCTCAGTATCAAGATAACTATACTCCTTACCATTATCATATATAATAGTAGATATTTTTTCTTCCAAAATAATTTGTAAAATATTTGGAAAAGTTTTTTTAACAATAATTGATTCCAAAGGAAATCTTTTTTTTAATATTGAGCCTATTTCGCCAACATTTACCAAGAAATAACTTTCTCTAGGAAAAATAAAGAATTTTTTATAATTTATAACACCAAAAACAGTGTCGTTTATTTCACTTTTATTAATTCGTTGTAAACCATCAATTTTTACTTCTTTAATTTTGAAAAAGTTGCTATATAGCCCGATACTGACCAAAGTTAAGAGAGAAAAAATTAAAATCAATATTTCTATTCTTTTTTTCCAATCAATCTCATCTTGGTCTGGATGCAACGGATTAGCTTTGCTAGTATGCCAGGCATAATCTTTTCTAGCACAAAAGTTATCATTAGTAGAGTTAAACAAAAAACCAGAGGCCTTTTTTATGCCTCTCCCCCACTTTCTTTTATACTTGTGATGATTAAAAATATTCCTACGCAGATTGGTTTATTTGTTAATTTATTTATTGCTTGTGAGGATATTTTGTGGAATATCAAAATTTCTTTATTTAAATCCTCTATTAATACTCCTAAAGGTCTCTATAATCCAGGTAATCCAATATTTGAGTGAAACAGATAAATCTCGGCAGTGTAGTAAATCTTTTTGAAAGCCTCCAAAGCCTTTTTTGAAATGGGTTATGCCTTTAAAAGGGTGTTTTTTGTGGGCATCTTCTGGTGCTATACCCCAAAAGTTGTAATACCTTATTCCCCTCTTCCTTGCTTCTTTGATTGCTTCCCATTGTAATAAGTAGGAAGTTGGTAGCTTGCTATCCAGGCCAAGCGATCCACTATGTCTGTAAGCTGCCATGTTACCATAAAAAATTATAACAGAAGAAGAATCAAGTTTTCCGTCTGGCAAGTAGGCATTAAAAAGTGCTACTTCTTTGTCAGGGGCAAACACAGAAAATTCTTTTTTGACGTATTCATCTGAAAATCTGTGGAAGTCGTGACGTTTTGCAGTTTCTTCGTGTAATTTATTAAATTGTTCTAAGTTTTTTATATCAGAAGTTTTTTCAATTTTAACACCATCTCTTTCACAACGACGAATTAAATTACGGTGATTTTTTTTCATACCAGCCAAAAGCTGTTCATCAGTTTTTTGGATATCTAATAGCCAAGTGGTTTCAGCTAAAATATGTATTGGAGCGTTTCTATAGCCAGCTTTTTTAAATAGTTTTTTTATTTCGGCAGTCTCATCAATAAAAGGACTAACACGAACAAAACTATAATTATTCTTTTTAGCAAATTTTTTAATAAATTTTGTTAGTTCTTGCAAAGCTTCTTTTTTGTTTTCTGCCGGCAAAATTGGTCCATAAGGTAGATAGAGAAAATCCCCCCTCTTGGCGTGGGTGCTGACGACTAATGAACCACCAATTAATTTTGTGTTATTATAAATACCAAAAATCCAAGTGCTCTCCCCCATTTTTTCATAAAATTCACCATACTTGTAAGATTGAACAAAAAGTGTAATTGGTTGTTTTAAAACAAACTCTTCCCATTCATTTTTATTTTGGATTTGTTTTATTTGCATAATTACAGAAGATAAATTAAGTTTGTTTATATTAATTTTTTATTGAATGATTATTAACTATTCTAATTATTTTCTCGGCATCTTTAATGCTAATATGTCGGTCGGTCGGTAGGTTGATTGTTTGTTGTGACAATTTTTCATCATTGGGGCAAGAGCCAAGAACATAGTCGGTGGCACTAAAGTCTATATCAGCTGGGGCAACTGGACAGTCGTACCAATTACCAAGTATTACACCATGTTTTTTGCTTACGACGTGTAGTTTTTGTGGTTGGTCAGTCAAAATTGTGTAACGTAACCAGATTGATTCCGGATTCCACTGTGGTTTTTTAATTATCGGATTGTTTATATTTTTTTGATAAAGTTCGGCAATTTTTATTTGGTGATCTATAACTTCATTTAAATCTGACAATTGATTTAACAAGATGCTTGCCAAAGCATTTGGTAATTTGCTTGGATAAAAAGAAACTGCCTTACCCTTTTTTTCTGCTTCATAAATTATTTTTCCGTACAAATTTAATTTTTTTCCTAACAATAATATTGCTTTGCCTAAAAATAAATTATAAATTGGCTTGTTAATAAAGAAAAAAACGAAATGTAATAATTCTTGGGCAATAAGTTTATTCGCCGGCATTGATAATTTTTCTTGGTTTTCTTTTAACTTGCTTCCCAAATAATCATCATTGGTAATGAGTGCTCCACCACGTACACAGGAGATAATTTTATCAGAACCAAAACTAAACATTCCAATATCACCAAAGGTTCCAGTCAGTTGGCTATTATATTTTGCTCCTAGAGAATGGGCACAATCTTCAATTATTTTTAAATTATGTTCTTTGGCAATCGCAATAATTTTGTCCAGTTCAGCTGGTTTGCCAAAAGTGTGCTGAATAATTAAAATTTTTGTTTTTGGTGATATTTTATTTTTTAAATCTTCCAGATTTAAATTAAAATCATTATTTATATCTACATAAATTGGTTTGGCACCAGCGTATTTAATAGCATTTGTCACAACTACGCAGGTATAAGATTGAACTAAAATTTCATCACCCACTCCCCCACCCAATGCTTTGATGGCAAAAAAAAGCGCTGACCTTCCACTGTCAAAAGTAAGCGCGTATTTAGTCTGGAAAAATGATTTTAGTTTATTTTCTACCAAATTGATATTTTTACCATTTTTCCAACTAGACCAATTCCAAGGAAAAAATAAAAATTGACTAGCTGTTTTTACATCGCGACTAGTTAAATTTGGGGCAAAGCCAGTAAAAATTGGTTTTTTAAAAAATTTCATAATTGCTTAGATACCTAATTCATTCATTACACTGCTGGGAATTCGATTTTCTAAAAGGATAGCCGTTTTCTGTTTTTTTGTGTTTTGAAAATATTGAATTAATTTGTCTGGTTCATAAATTAATTTCACATCTATCCTATACTTGTCCACAATACCTTTTTTAATGGCATCAACAAAATCTGGAGTAATTATCACCAATTCGTCGGCCACAAAAGAAATTTCACCGCCAATAAGTTGGTGAATCTCATTACTTTTTTCGCCTAGTTCCAAAATACCTCTGGTGATAACAATTCTTTTTGTGTCTGGTGGAAAAGTGCTTAAAAAATTTAAAGCTGCTTTGAAACCATCTGGATTTGAATTATAACTGTCATTAATAATAGTGCAGTGTCCATACTTTTTTAATTCAGTCACTCTGGTTAAATTTTCTATAGCTATTTTTATTTCTTCCTCACTAAGTCCCAACCAATCGGCGACTAATATACAAGCACCAAGATTTAAGGCGTTGTGATCACCGAGTATTTTTGAAGTGACGGTATGTTCTTTGTCTTTATAAATATAAGAAAAAGTAGTTTCGTTTGACGAGGTTTTAAAATTGGTAATGAGAATATTAGGATTATTTTCTTTCTCTAATCCAAAAGTGACGACTGGGGTTAATAATTCAGATAAAAATTCTGTGCAGTATTGATTGTCTGCATTCGTGACGGCTAAACCTTCCTTTGGTAATGAGCGTAAAAGTTCATATTTTGTTTTTTGGGTATTTTGGATATTACCAAAAAGTGATAGGTGTTGTTCGTTAATAGCTGTGAGAATACCTATTTTTGGTTTTACCATGTCGCAAATTAGTTTTATTTCTCCAGTGGTATAGGCACCCATTTCCACAATAAAAATATCTTTGTCTGAAAAATTAGTTGTTAAAATAAATCGAGCAATACCGATCTCAGTGTTTATATTTCTAGGCGTGCAGATGGTTCTAAATTTATTAGACAAAATTTCAGTTAAAAATTTCTTTACAGTGCTTTTGGCATAACTGCCAGTGATACCAATTATTGTTAGGTGTTTTTGGTTAGTTATTTTTTCGGTTGCTTTTTTTATTAAATATTTTTTTATGTAATTAGTTAATCTGTTTAATAACCAAATAACAAAACAAATTATAAAAAATCTTATTATCATTAATAAAAAGAATATTCCCCAATCTCGTTTTATAATGAACAGTGCACCTTCTAAAATAATTGAAAGGACAATTATGGCCATGGCTTTTTTGGTTATAACTGGCCTTCTTATTTTTTTCTTTTTTAGTTTGTAAATAGCAAATCCTAAATCAAGAGAAAAAATAGTAATAATAGCAGTTTTGAGAGTTAAAACATCATTTATCGGCCAAAAAAATAAAATAATGGCGATGACAGAGCGCCAGAGAGTTTGATATCTAAACCAAAAATCACGCCCTTGCTGGGTAGATAGAAAATCTTTGAATCTGTCCATCCTATATTCCTTTAATTGCCAAAAATAAGCGAAATCTGAGTAGTCAACCACAGCGCTGATGAGCCAGAGGAAAAATATTATTAGATTGATTGGTGAAAACATAATAATGATACGGATATGCGGATTATATGCAGATGACGCAGATTATGCGGATTGCTCAAAGTGTTTAATTTTTTTTAACAAGACCTCGGGTTGTTGAATATGTAATCCATGCTTACCATTTTTTATTATTTCTAATTTTGAATTTGGAATAATTTTATTTAATTTATAAGCGTCTTTTACTGGTACGTAAGTATCCTTTGTTCCCCAAATAATGAGTGTTGGTGTTTTTATTTTTTTAACAACTTCAGTCAAGTCTTCGCGGATAACTTTGGTAAAAATATCACGTTTTATGCCAGAGGTGTTAGCATAATCTTGTGAACGAGTAACTCTGTGAAATATTTTTTCTATTTCCACATCAGCTTTTTCTAATATGGGCAATCTAAATAGCCACTTCCCTATTTTGGCAATAACACCAATAATAATTCGACGTAATTTTTTCTTTGGACGAAAAACTGCTGGACCAGATAGAATTAGTTTATTTACCAATTCAGGATTATTAGCCACTAGATATGATGCGACTTGTCCGCCAAATGAGTGACCCAAAATAGCAATCGGCTTTTGGCTTTCGGCTTTCAATTTTTCTAGTTTATTTTTAACAAATTTAGCATAATCCTCTACTCCCCATATACTGTCAGGACATGGTTCATCACCAAAACAGGGTAGATTTATTACGTGTATATCAAAATCAGCTTTTGCTATTTCAACAAAGTCAGCCCAAGTTTCAGATGTTCCTCCCCAGCCGGGTAATATTATGAGTTTTGTTTTGATTTCTTTCATACATTAATAGAACACGGATTGAACTAATTTAACAAATTTGAACGAATTTATTTCAATTCACTTTTTCCCACCCACCCCCGCAAAACTTTTGGAACAATCACACTACCATCTTCTTGTTGAAATTGTTCTAAAATGGCCGGAATTAGACGGCTGGTGGCAAGACCAGAGGCGTTTAGGGTGTGAACAAATTGTTTTTTACCTGCCTCATCTTTGTATTTTATATTGCCACGTCTAGCTTGATAATCAAGGGCATTGGAAACACTACTTACCTCTTTATAAATTTCCATACTTGGAATCCAAACTTCAATATCATTAGTTTTGGCCATGGCAGATGAACAATCCCCCGCTGCCAATTGAGAAGTTTGATAATACAAACCTAGACCTTCAACTAATTTTTCCGCATTGCCCAATAATTCAGCAAAAGCATTCCAAGAATTTTCTGGTTTGGTAAATTGAAACATTTCAATTTTGTTAAATTGATGTCCGCGAATCATTCCCCTCTCTTCTTTACGGTAGCTACCAGCTTCACGGCGGAAACATGGTGAATAGGCATAATATTTTAGAGGTAATTCAGCTCCGTCTAAAATTTCTCCACGATGATAATTTCCAAGCATCATTTCCGAAGTTGCATTCAAACATAATTTATCTTGTGTCCAATACAAATCATCACGAAATTTTGGTAAGTGTCCTGATGTGTAAGCTGATTCTTCACTTAGTAAGTATGGTGGTAAAATAAAAGTATAATTATTTTTATTGTGAAAATCTACAAAATAATTTAACAAAGCCCATTCCAGTAGTGCTCCATCACCTTTGTAAACCCAAAAACCAGCTCCAGACATTTTTGCGCCACGTTCATAATCAACTAATCCTAAATCAGTTGCTAGCGCTACGTGATCTTTTGGTTGGAAAGTAAATTTTGGTTTTTCGCCAAAAGTTTTGATTACTTTGTTATTTTCTTTACCACCAGCTATTACATCATCGGCCACAATATTTGGGAGTTCTGCCAAAGCTTCATTTAATTTTGTTTCTATATTTTTTAATTTTTCATCCAAATTTTTTATTTCTTCACCAATTTTTTTCATCTGTTCAATTACTTCAGGTGTTGGTTTAGTTTTTGAATGTTTATTTCTTTCTGATTTTAAATCATTAGCCCTAGCTGTTAGTTCTTTTCTTTCATCATCTAATTTTAAAATTGTGGCAAAATCTAACTTATCTTCTGTTGTACGTTTAAGAAGATTTTGTTTTATTTCATCGGTTTTTTCTCTTAATAAATTTATATCTAACATATCTTTGAAAGTTATAAGCTTTAAGTTATAATTTATAGGTTGAAATAATATTTTTTATCTCCGGCATTATGTCAGCAAAGATTTTTTTATTTTCACCAATATAATCGTAATTAATATAATCTTTTGGTTCAATCCATTCCATATCCATAATTTCAGCATCATTGAATTCGCCATTTTTTTCAATTATTTTACATACAAAAGGAATTAAAATTATTTGTAGTTTTACACTGGGATATTCTCGTTCGGTAATATGAATATAGTCTATTTTTTTAATAACTTCTACTTTATAATTTGTTTCTTCTAATAATTCTCGAGCAACATTTTCTTCTAAATTTTCACCAAATTCTAACATTCCACCTGGTAATTCCCAGAGCCCGTGAAAATCAGAATTGGCCGGATCATTTCTTTTGCAGATTAGAATTTTTCCTTTATCCGCAATAATTCCAAAGGGAACAACAATATGTTTGACACCGTATTGATTGTGTAAAATGTATTTCATTTTCCCTAGAGCTTTACCTCTATGAGAACAATTATTTTTTTCTTGTGTTGTCATTTCAGCATAGGTTTTACCAACTTCCTCAACATAAAAAATAGGATCATAACCAAAGCCATTTTTATCATTTATGGCCTCTTTTAAAATTTGTCCTTTAGTTTCACCATAGGTTAAGTGCATCTGTTGTCCGTTGGGATCATATAGAGCCAAACAGGCCTTGAAAATTGCACTGCGTTTTTCTTCCGGCACACCTTCTAACCTATCTAAAATTTGTTGCCAACGTCCATCAGTTGTATCAGAAATCCTGGCACTAATAACGCCAGGCCAACCATTTAGAGCATCAACAAAAATTCCTCCGTCATCAGACAGAGATAATAAACCAGTTTTTTCTCCGTAATATTTTGCCTTCAAAATCGCATTACCTTCAATATCGGGCCTGTCTTCCTCTGGTTCTGTTGGAATATTATCCAGATCATTTAAAGAAATAATATCAAAAGGCAAATCATTTAAAAAATGTTTTATTTCTTTATACTTACCTTCGTTTGTAGTTGCTATGAGTAATTTTTGCATATATTTTTCTAGAGTGGAATTCGTATAGCATTCGTATAATTGGTATTATTAGTATATTAGTATGTTTATCTACTTATATCATTCTCTCAATATACTTTTTTATTTTACTAGACTTTAGTCTCTTTTCTTGGTATTCAGTTAGACGGACAATTTCTGTGCTTAAGCCAAAATTAGTAATGGCATCGGCCAGTTTATCTATATACGCACGCTGATCGTAACCCAATGCGATTATATCTGGTTTTTCTTCTTCAATTACTTTGTAAACATCAATTTTATCTCCCAAGCGAGCTTTGTCAATAAGTTTTATCTGGGATATTAAATCTAAACGTTCGGTTTCATTGTGCATCGGACCAATACCTTTTATTTCTTCAACATTGGCATCTCTACCAACTACTGCAATCAAAAAATCTCCATACTCACGGGCTTGTTTAAACATGTGGAGATGGCCACAGTGTAAAATATCAAATGTACCGAAGATCATTACTTTTTTCATAGGAATGGAACGTGGATTTAACGAATTAAACTAATTAGAACGAATTCGTTTAAATTCGTTAAATTAGTTTGATCCGTGTTCTATTTATCTTTCTTGGAATCATCCTCAACTGGCTTCATAAGCGGAAAGATTTGACACTCTCTAATCGGTTTATTTTCCAAAAATGAAAATACTCTTTCAGAAAAACCAAAACCACAGGTTGGTGGCATACCATGTTCTAGCGCTTCAACAAAATCTTTATCATGGGATTGGGCTTCAGTGTCGCCGGCTTCTTTCATTTTGACTTGTTCGGTAAATCTTTCGGCTTGATCGATTGGGTCGTTAAGTTCAGAATAACCATTACCTAGTTCGGATCCGGCAATAATTGGTTGAAAACGTTCGGTTAATTCTGGATTGTCTTCTTTACGTTTGGCCAGTGGTGAAACTAAGACTGGGACGTTTATCAAAAATCCCGGACCAGCAATACTTTTACGACAATATTTCCAAAGTGAATCTACCAAAGCACTTTTAGCTTCTACTTTGTCATATTTTATTTGCAATTCATTTAATTTTGTCTTAACTTCTTCAATCGTTGCTGACATAATATCAAGTCCAGTTTTTTCTTTGATAGTTTCAACATAGTCGTAGTGTTTCCAAGTTTGACCCAAATCAATTTCGCCATGTTCACCAATAATAAATTTTAGTGTTCCCCAAGTTTCTTCGGCAATATGTTTTATCATTCGTTCAACCAATTCCATACCCATAGTATAATCGGCATAGCCCCAATAAAATTCCATTTGCGAATAATCTTGCAAATGCTCACGACTCATGCCTTCATTTCTAAATTGTCGGCCAATTTCAAAAGTTTTGTCAAATCCAGCCACCATTAATCGTTTTTGCCAGAGTTCACCCATAGAAATTCGCAAATACACATCCATATCAAGTGCATTGTGGTGAGTAGCAAAAGGTGTTGCACTAGCCCCACCAGCAGTAGTTTCCAAAACAGGTGTTTCCACTTCCAAAAAACCTTCCTCAATCAAGAAATTTCTAGTTGCTTGCCAAAATTTGGCTTTTCGTTTGAACATTTCACGTACCTCTGGATTTAAAATCATATCCAAATATCTTTTGCGCAAACGTAGTTCTTCATCTTGTACACCATGAAATTTGTCTCCCAAAGGTAGTAGGGCTTTTGAGAGCAGTGTCCATTTTTTTACTAAAATTGATTTCTCACCTTTTTGGGTTTCAAATCGTTCACCTTCTACCGAGATAATGTCAGCTGTTTCAATTTTTTTGGTAAAAAGTTTAAAACTTTCTTTGTCAATGCCGTCATCTTGTTTGAAAACAATTTGGATTTTTCCACTTTCATCTTGCAGGTGGCAAAAACAAATTTTTCCCATTTCGCGTTTTAACATAATTCGGCCAGCTACTACCGCTGTTTCACCATCGGCTAGTTCCAAAGCTGTTTTGGTGGTTTGTACACGATGTGATTTAGCCGGGTAGGGATTAATCCCAGCTGTTTTTAATTCTTCCAATTTTTGCAAACGCATTTTTCTTTCGTCGTGAGTATTTGGAGTATTCATAAAATGTTGATTATATTTGTTTGTAAATATGTATTTAAATAGTAAAAATTCAGCTAAGAAATTAGCTAATTTATAGAGATATTGTACCAGATTTGTCTAAAATTCGCAAATATTCCCCTCTCTAGAGGGGAATGTCCCCCTTGACAAAAGGGCAAAAATGTGCTATAATATATTTGTAT
>Ga0265595_1001812_pt1 | contig 15650 bp, 13 predicted proteins | sample saktaG_15_FD_190148 | JGI IMG/M metagenome (GOLD analysis project Ga0265595, IMG submission 190148) | Saline water microbial communities from Sakinaw Lake, British Columbia, Canada - sak_2013_06_06_50m | ecosystem: Environmental > Aquatic > Non-marine Saline and Alkaline > Saline ... | reverse complement strand
GAGGATTTTCTGGATTTGTTTCTTTAATGGTGGGAGATTATTTACCGTTGTTTTCCATACTTCCGTAAGGTCGATAGACACGTACTCATGGATTATGACGTTTCGCGTCCCTACCATAGTTTTCCATGGTACGTCAGGATATTTATTGCGCAAACCTGCTGGTATATGTTTGGAAGCTTCGCCAATGATTTCAAGACATCGTACTACGGCGTAATTAGTCTTCTCATCCCTGATAAACTCCTCGAAGGATATACCAGTTACGAAACGCTCGGCAGTTTCGATATTTGACAGGATGTCTTTGAGATAAAGCGAATAATCTCTCATAGGTAGACTAAATCCTTTAGCACATATTCACGCAACTCCGGACGCAGATTGTCATTCGGTATGACATCCACCTTGCACCTCAAGAGTTCCTTGAGGTATATGGTCAAATCGACATGGTCGAAAAGACTGATATCTGTATCGAATGTGACCAGGAAATCTATGTCACTTCTTTTTTTCTGCGTGCCGCGCGCAAAGGAACCGAACACGCCGATCTTGTCGACGTGAAACTGCCGCTTCAATTCCGGCTTATTTTGTCGGATGATCTCCTTGATCTCCTTGAGGCTGGTGACCTTTACCTTCCGCTGTGTAGCCATAGGTTCATTATAACATCTTTCACTATCGCTGATGATGATTTCACCTATCCCCCCTGCCCCCCTTTCCTCGAGGAAAGGGGGGTTCCTTTGAACATGAAGGGCTGCGCCCTTCCATACATCCCGCTTGATGGTAAACGATCCTCGAGGAAAGGGGGTTTATCTTAATCTGAAGGGCTGCGCCCTTCAGTAAGTCTCGCGCATAGTCAAAAACATTGAAATGTGCAGCTTATAAGAAAGTAGTGCAGGGATGCGAGCAGATAAAATAAGCTTACTTGAGGTCGCTGAGGATTTTCTGGATCTGCGGTTTCAATTCAGGCAGGCTTTTCTTGAGTGTTTGCCAGACTGTGAGATAATCTACGCCGGAGTAATCATGAACAATGATATTTCTCATAGAAATTATCTTCGACCAGGGTACGTCAGGGTATTTTTCGCGCAACGCCAAAGGTATTCTCATAGACGCTTCGCCGATTATCTCAAAGCAGCGGGATATCGCGTAGCAAGCTTGCAGATCTTTAGTCAAGGCTTCGTATGTCATTCGCCCTGCAAACTCCTGGGCCAGGTTGATGTTATTGAGGATATCGTTCAGATATATTCTCGGGTCTTTACTCAATATATTTAACCTGTTTGAGGATGTTTTCTCGAAATTCCGGCCTCAAATTATGAGATGGGACCACATGTGATTCTAATCCTGTTAGTTCTTCCACAAATGTTTTTAATCCACCCAGGTCAAAATAGCTCACCGGTTCATCAAACGTCACCAGGAAGTCTATGTCGCTACTTTTTTTCTGGGTACGGCGAGCATAGGAGCCGAACACGCCGATCTTATCGACGTGAAACTGCCGCTTCAATTCCGGCTTATTTTGTCGGATGATCTCCTTGATTTCTTCAAGGCTGGTGGCCTTTACCCTGCGCTGTATTGACATTGCCTAATTATACCGTGTCCCAGTCATAGAGAAAAATTAGGCAAATACCTTTACATTCTTGTTTTGAAGAAGCTTAATTATCTCGTTAGCGCGGGGCAAATCATCTGTTATTACGCCGTTGCTGACGCATAACAATTCTATGCCAACAGCTTTATTGTCTGATGAAAAATCTACATAGCGCAGATTATCCAGTTGTTTCGTGTAAGCGACCCCATTATTTGACAGGTGAATATAGATTGCATCAGCTTGTTTGTCGTATTCTATTTCCAGCGCGTCTTTTGTCATACCATGCTCCTCAAATCATTCCAGCCAAACGACCGAAACAATAAGATTATTTTTAGTGTCTTTCACTACTTGTATTCTTTTGCCATTAGGATGTGCAGCAATATATAAGTGAACGCCTCCTGCTTCCTGTAATATGATATGATGATTTTCCATACAATATTCAATGTCCTGCTTTGTCCTGCTTTGTTATGCCTCTTTCTAATAGGCGCTCTTCCGCATGTTTGCTTAATACGAATGACATTTATTCCAATTATTCCACCGCGGCGATTCAACTGCTCTAAACTTGATCACGGAATATTATAGCACCTGCAGCAATGAAAAAATCGATCACCATAAAAAACTGTATATCATTTGCTACTTCGCGGACGATATTATGACTGCTTCCGCCATTAGTGTTAAAATATCGTCCACATGAAAACGGGCGCACCTGAAGGTACGCCCCTACGTATGGTTATGAATATTGAAAAGGAACTGGCCAGGCATAAACCCGGCCGCCCAACCATCTTGACCATCGGGGTCTTCGACGGCGTGCACCGCGGACACCTGAGCCTGCTGGGACACCTGGTGGCACGAGCCCGCGAGAAGGGCTGCCCTGCCGGCGTGGTCACCTTCCGCACCCACCCGGAGAAGGTGCTGGGCCGCAGGGACACCGTACCCTGGATAACCACGCTGCGGGAACGCACACGGCTGCTGCGCGCGGCCGGTGTGGATGTGGTCGTGCCCGTGACATTTACCCGCGACGTGGCCAACCTGACCGCCCGCGAATTCGTCCAGCTGCTGCAAAAACACCTGAATATGTGCGGCCTGGTGCTGGGGCCGGATTTCGCCCTGGGACGACACCGGCAGGGCGACCCCTCATACCTGCAGGGCATCGGCGAGGAACTCGATTTCCGCGTGGAGGTGGTCAGGCCGGCCAGGCTGGAAGGCGAGGTTATCAGCAGCAGCGCCATCCGCAAACTGCTGGCGGAGGGGGATATAAATAAGGTAAAGGGGATGCTGGGGCGCCGCTTCAGCCTCGAGGGAAGGGTGGTGGTGGGCGACCGGCGCGGCCGGTCACTGGGCTTCCCCACCGCCAATTTAAGCGTTCAGCCTGAGCAGGCCATGCCCCGCGACGGCATCTACGCCACCGTTGCAATTCGGGGACGACAGAGGCTGAACTCCGTGACTAATATCGGTATACGACCGACTTTCGGGGGGTTGAAACGCCTGGTGGAAACTTATATATTGGACTTCGATGGCGATCTGTACGGAAAACGACTGTCTGTTGAACTGGTTGCCAGGCTGAGGGACGAGATGAAGTTCAACAGCGCCGAAGAGCTTAAGATGCAGATGGTGAAGGATGTTCAAAGGGCGAAAGACATATTGGATAGCATGTCATTGCGCAGAATAGCCCCATAAAATGTCATTGTGGGCCTGTTATTTATTTTTCCCTGACAACCTTAACATACCGCCGTTTACCTACCTTTATCACACTGCCATCGTCGATCTTACCCATCTCTAAATCGTCGTTGACCGTTTTACCGTTGATCTCCACGGCGTTCTGCTCGAGCAGGCGCCGTACCTCCGAGCGGCTTTTGGCCAGCCCCGCGCGCGATATCTCCGCGGACAACAGGGCGGTGGACCCGGCGGCAATTTTAAGCACCGGTATCTCGTCCGGGACTTCCCTGTGCTGTACCGTGCGGGCGAACTCTTCGGCAGCCCCTTCGGCGTCCTTCACGCTCCAGAAATCCTTTACCAGCTCGTGGGCCAGGCGCTTCTTGACCGTCATGGGGTTGAGCCGCCCATCGGCCATCCCCGCGCTGAAATGCTCTATCTCGTCGTCCGGCACATCGGTCAGCAGCTCTAAATACGGTATGATCATGCTGTCGTTGATGGACATGGTCTTGCCGTACATCTCCGCCGGCGGGTCGGTCACGCCGATGTAGTTGCCCAGGCTCTTGCTCATCTTCTGAGCGCCGTCGGTGCCGACCAGCAGCGGCATGAGGAAGACCTGCTGCGGCTTCTGACCCACCATCTCCTGCAGCTGGCGGCCCACCATGCAGTTGAACACCTGGTCGGTGCCCCCGAACTCGACGTCCGACTCGATCATGACCGAGTCATAGCCCTGCATCAGGGGGTAGAGGAACTCTGTGATGGCGATGGGGTGTCCCTCGGCGTAGCGCCGGGCGAAATCCTCCCGCGCCAGAAATTGCGCCACCGTGAACCTTGAGGTCAGCCGTATGATGTCCTCCAGGCCGAATACACCCTTCTCGAACCATGGGCTCTGCCAGCGAACCTCGGTCTTTTCCTTATCCACTATCTTGAAGAACTGGTCCATATAAGTCCGGGCGTTGGCTTTCACCTGTTCTCCGGTGAGCATGGGGCGTGTGGCCGAGCGTCCCGTGGGGTCGCCGATGCGGGCCGTCCAGTCCCCCACGATCAGCACGACCTGGTGGCCGAGCTGCTGGAATTGGCGAAGCTTGCGCAGCCCTACTACGTGGCCCATGTGGATATCGGTGAAGCTGGGGTCGAAGCCCTGCTTGAGGCGCAACGGACGCCCCGACTGCATCATTTTCAGCAGCTCGTCCTCGTTGATGATCTGGGTTACCCCCCGGCGGAAGAGGCGCTTAAACTCGTTATCAGACAGTTTTTTCATATATTTATCCCTCAGAGTTACAGGCTATCCCACTCGTTCGTTTGAATGCGGCAGCCCAGGATATGCCCGGCTTCATTCAGCATCATGCGCAACTGTGGTACCGGGTATTCTGTGTTAGACGGGACAGTCAGCCGGCACTGTCCAGATGTCATCAACTGGCGCCTTGCGCCTGACGAAATCCGTAAGGATAAATTGTGTTGTCATATAATGCCTCTTTAGCTGTAATTGATATACTTGATTATATCATTACCAACAACTCACTGCCCTGAGATTGCCACATCGCCTGCATCTCCTTGCAATACCAATAAAAAGGCTTCCCCGCAAAGTATGCTCATATCTGAATTCCCTTGCCCGCCTAAATAATCTATAATTTACAGACTAATCTTCAGGGAGGCCCTTACATGCAACTGAGAATTCCAGGCCCGACACCCTGCCCGGACGAGGTGCTCAAAGCCGGCGGACGCCAGATGATCAACCACCGCGGCAAGGAATTCGCCGAGATGCAGAACCGCATAATTCCCAAACTTCAACAGTGCTTCCAGACCAGGAACGACCTGCTCATCCTCACCACCTCGGGTACCGGAGGCCTCGAATCAGCTGTGGTAAATACTCTGTCACCCGGGGATAAGGTGCTGGCTGTCTCCATCGGTATCTTCGGAGACCGCTTCGCCGAGTGCGCAAAGGTCTACGGCGCCGAGGTTATCCCCCTCAAGTATGATTGGGGCCGGGCCGCTAACCCGGACGATGTTAAAAAGGCTCTCAAGGACAATCCCGGCGTCAGGGCGGTCATGGTCACCCATAACGAGACATCAACCGGCACTACCAACCCGCTCAGGGAGATCGCCGGGGTGGTTAAAGAGGCCGGCAAGCTCATCCTGGTGGACGCCGTCAGCAGCATGAGTTCCATCGATGTGCAGGTGGACGCCTGGAACCTGGATGTGGTGGTCACCGGCTCACAGAAAGGCTGGATGGTCCCGCCCGGGCTGGCCTTCGTCAGTATCAGCGAGGAAGGCTGGAAGGCGCACTCCCAGGCGAAAATGCCCAGGTTCTATTTCGATTACACACGCGCCAAAAAGTTTGTCCCGGACGGCCAGACCCCGTGGACCCCGGCTGTTGCGATCTACTTCGGCCTGGACGTTGCCCTGGATATGATGCTGAAAGAGGGCCTGCAGAACATCTTCGCACGCCACGCGCGCGTTGCGGACAAGGCGAGGAAATGGGTCAGGTCCAGAGGGCTGGAGCTGCTTGTGGCAGATGAGAAGAATGCGTCGAATACAGTGACGGCGGTGAAAGCCCCGGCAGATATGGAAGTATCCAGATTCACGGGCACGTTACGCGACGAGTACAAGGTCATCATCGCAGGCGGACAGGGCGGCATGAAGGGCAAGGTCTTCCGCATCGGCCATCTCGGCCTGGTTTCCGAGAAGGACATGGACGAGGTCCTGGCCGCCATGGACAAGGCACTGCCTGAAGCAAAGAAATAATAAATTGTAGGGGCGGGTTTTCAAACCCGCCCGAATCGGGCGAAGGAGATCCCGGGCGCACCTGAAGATGCGCCCCTACAGGTCAATATGATTAAGGAGCAGATACCATGAAGGTACTTGTAGCTGACCCGCTGGCGCCCGAGGGCATGGAAAGCCTGAAGGCCATGACCGAGGTGGACGTCAGGCTCGGCCTCAAGCCGGATGAACTGAAGGCCATCATAGGTGACTATGACGCTATTATCGTGCGCAGCGAGACGCAGGTAACCGCAGATGTAATAAAGGCCGGAAGCAGGCTGCAGATCATCGCCCGCGCCGGCGTGGGCCTCGATAACGTCGACATCAATGCCGCCACGCAGCAGGGCATTATGGTGGTCAATGCCCCCACCGGCAATACGGTGGCCGCCGCAGAGCATACCATGGCCCTCATGCTTTCCCTGGCGCGCAACATCCCGCAGGCGCACGGCCAGCTCAAGGCCGGCAAGTGGAACCGCAAGGAATACACGGGCGTGGAGCTGCGCAACAAGACCCTGGGCATCATAGGCCTGGGCAATGTCGGGTCGGGCGTGGCCGCCCGCGCCAAGGGATTCGAGATGAGGCTGGTGGGCTACGACCCCTTCGCCTCACAGGAATACGCCCAGTCGCTGGGCATCACGCTGCTTCCCCTCGAGCAGCTCTACAGGGAATCAGACTTTATCACGCTGCACCTGCCGCTCACGCAGCAGACCAAAGGCATGATCGGCGCTAAAGAGATTGCCACGCTGAAAAAAGGGGTGCGCATCGTCAACTGCGCGCGCGGCGGGCTCATAGACGACGAGGCCCTGCTCAAGGCCATCGAGGAGGGCAGGGTGGCCGGCGCGGCTATCGATGTCTACGCCGTTGAGCCCTGCACCGACAGCATCCTTTTTAAAAGCGATAAGGTCATCGCCACGCCCCACCTGGGAGCTTCGACCAAAGAGGCTCAGACCAACGTCTGTATCGATGTGGTGGACCAGATCATCGACGTCCTCAACGGAAAACCGGCCAGGTTCGCCGTCAACGTGCCCCAGATCGCCCCTGAACTGCTCGGGATTCTCAAGCCCTATATGGACGTGGCCGGGGTGGTGGGCAAAATGGCGGGACAGCTCATGGGCGGGCAGCTCAAGGGACTCAAGATCAGGTACTCAGGCGAGATTGCCCAGTACGATACCTCCGCTCTCAAGGCCTCGATCCTGAGCGGCCTGCTCGATACTGTCAGCGAGGAGCACGTCACACTGGTCAACGCCGGCGTTATCGCACAGCAGCGCGGGCTCAAGATCTCCGAGCAGAAGGAGACCGAGGTGGCCAACTACGCCAGCCTCATCTCCCTGGAGGTGGCGGCCAGCGGAGGTACGGTGGACGTGGCCGGCACCGTGCTGAGGGACGAGACGCATATAGTCAGGATCAACCAGTTCTGGCTGGACATCGTGCCCTCAGGGGGCTACTTCATGCTCTGCTACCATACGGACAAGCCCGGCCTCATCGGCGCGGTGGGCACCATCACCGGCAAGAACAATGTCAATATCTCCGCCATGCAGGTGGCCCGCATAACACCCAGGGGCGAGGCTCTCATGATACTCTCCCTGGACGAGCCGGCCGGCGACCCCATCATCAAGAAGATCCTCGAGGTGCCTTTTATTACGGGGGTCAAGCTGGTCAAGCTGTAGGGGCCGGTTTTTAATATACGAATAGCTGTAGGGGCCGGTTTCTAAACCCTCCCGCCAGAGCATAGTATAATTACCCACATGGACACCAGTAGCCTCTCTATGCTGGAATTCCCTCGCGTGCGGGAACGGCTGGCGGGATACACTTCTTTCCCGGCCGGCCGCGAGCTGGCCCTGTCCCTGCAGCCCACATCCGATGCCGGTCACGTTCAGCTCCTGCTCAAACAGTCGTCCGAGGCCAGGCGGCTGCTCTCCGTCCGTCCCGACTTCCATATCGGCGAGGCGCACGACGTCCGGGAGGACGCCGAACGCGCCGGCAAAGGGGTTTCCCTCGACGCCCTGACCTTGATCCGTATACAAAAAACACTGGCCGCCTGCCGCATTGCCCGCAACGCTCTGCAAAAGATGTCCGTTGACCTGCCGGCGCTATGGGGTATGGCGCAGGATATATCTGCGCTGCCGGAACTTGAAGGCGAGATCGGCAAATGCTTTTCACCCGCAGGGGACGTGCTGGACTCGGCCTCAGCCCACCTGGCCGATGTCAGGTGGCGGCTGAAGGAGAAGCGCAGGCAGCTGCAGGATACGTTGACTTCGATCGTCAAGTCGAAAAGGGGGCAGGAGATGCTGCAGGAGCAGATTGTCACCGAGCGCAACGGCCGCTATGTCCTGCCGGTCAGGATCGAGGCAAAGCGGGAGCTCAAGGGTATTGTGCACGACGTCTCAAATACCGGCGCCACGGTCTTTATCGAGCCGCTCGAGACGATCGAATCCGGCAACGAGCTGCGGCAGTTCGAGGTGGAGGAGAGGCAGGAGATCGAGCGCATCCTGGCCGCACTCAGCGCTGCCGTGGGCGCCGCAGTGGAATATATCAGGCTGAATACCGGCATACTGGCCCGCCTTGACCTGGCGCTGGCCAAGGCGCTCTACGCGGAAAAGACCAGGGCCATCGAACCTGAGATCGTCACCGCTCCAGATAGCCGGTTTTTAGGGCTGGTCAATGCCCGGCACCCCCTGCTCAGGGGCGAGGCGGTGCCGCTCAGCGTCGAGATAGGCAGGGACTTCTGCGTGCTGATCATCAGCGGCCCTAACGCCGGCGGCAAGACGGTCGCGCTCAAGACCATCGGGTTGCTGGTGCTGATGGCGCAGGCCGGCCTGCCCATACCGTGCTCGGACGGCACCCGCATACCGGTTTATGACGGGGTCTTCGCCGATATCGGCGATGAGCAGAGCATCGAGCAGACGCTCTCCACTTTCAGCGCCCATATCGGCAACATCGCCCGCATAGTGAAAAGTTCCACGCCCGCCAGCCTGGTGCTGCTGGACGAGCTGGGCATCAGCACCGACCCGGGCGAGGGCGCAGCCCTGGCCCAGGCTGTCCTCATGCATTTCGTGGAAAAGCAGACGGCTGTAGTGGTGACCACCCATTACTCGGAACTCAAGGCCTTCGCCCACCTTAACAAGGGGCTGCGCAACGCGTCGCTGGATTTCGACCCGGTCACCCTGATGCCGACCTACCACCTCAGCGTGGGCATACCGGGCGGCAGCAATGCCCTGAATATAGCAGCCCGCTTCGGCCTGCCGGAGGAGATAGTCGGCCACGCACGCAGCATCATGTCGAAGGGCTCTCAGGAGGTCGAGGCCATGATGGTCGACCTGGCAGCCGAACGCAAGAGGCTGGCAGAAGCACAGCAGCATATCGGGCAGGAGAAAGCCCGGGCTTCTCATCTATCGGCCGCTCTGGAGGAGGAGATATCACGCATCCGGGGCAAAGAGCGGGAGATGGTGCGCGAGATACAGGACAACCTGAACAGCGAGATAGCCGGCCTCTACCGCGCCATACGCGAGGCCGGGAACGAACTGAAGAAGCAGAGGAAAAAAGAGAGCCTGGAGCGGGCCCGCAAGGCGCTGGAAAATATAACGCAACAGGCGGACCGGCATTCGGCGCAATTGAATGAAAGGCTGGCGGCCATCAGCGGCGACGGGGCCGGCGCCGAAAAGGTCGCTGTGGGCGACAGCGTCCGCCTGAAGGATATGGACACCGTTGCTACCGTGGTCTCAGTGGACGAGGGACAGGGCAGGCTGGAAGCGCAGGTCGGCGATATCCGGCTATCTTTGAGATTGGATGCCGTGGAAAAGCTGGATGAGCCCGGCGCCGGCGCACTGGAGGAGAGGGTGCAGGCCAGGCCGAGGACGATCCGCCCGGCCCCGCCGGAGCTGGACCTGAGGGGGCAGCGGGCCGAGATGGTGGAATCTGCGCTGGATGCCTATCTCAACGATGCCTTCATGTCGCAACTGCCGGAGGTACGCGTCATACACGGCCACGGCACCGGCGCGGTTAAAGTCGCCGTGCGGGAGGCGCTGGCCTCACACGCACTGGTCAAATCGTTCAGGCCGGGCGGCCGGGGCGAGGGAGGGGATGGGGTGACTATCGCTGTCTTAGTTTGAGCCGAATACGGGCGCACCTGAACGTACTCCCCTGCGGGAAAATAAATGTAAGGGCGGGTTTTTAAACCCGCCCGAAAAAGTTGGGTGTAGAATGATCAGATGTCGGTAATCGACCGCTTCGACCTGGGACGCGCGCAAGCCCTGCGCTGGCTGGATGAGTTGTCCGGACCGGAGGTCGCCTTCACACTTTACCTTAAGCCGGGTATGGCCAGGGGTGAGATCGAGACAATGCTGTTGCAGTCGCTGGACCGCGGCGAGACGCTGGATACGCTGGCGGAAAAGGCGGGCGGATCGCCGACGGGCGCCGCCGTATTTTACCTGATGGGCAAAGGTTTCGTTATCTGGCCTCCTTTTCCCCTGGGCGAAACGGTTGTATGCCGCGGCTTTCTGCCCGGCCCGCTGAGGTCCATGCTTGAGAAGGACTGGAGGCTGGGACTGATACTGGTAAGGCTGGGACGCTACGCTGTTGCTGCCTTCCAGGGGAATAAACTGCTGGCGGGCAAGGCGGGAACAGGGCTGGTGCATGCCAGGCACCATAAAGGCGGGTCATCGGCCAACCGCTTCGCCCGGCACCGGGATAAACAAATGGAGTATTTCTTCACGCGTATCGAAGGTCATGCCAAGGAGGTCCTCGGGCCGTACCTCGGTGATATCGACTACATTATCTATGGGGGCACACGCGACACGCTGCTCAAGATGTGGAGGCAGTGCGCGTTTTTCCAGGCGCTGCGGCCTAAAATGCTGAACAGGCTGATCCCCCTGCGCGAACCGCGCCGCTCAACCTTCGAGGACGCGCTGGGGCAGGCCTATAGCAGCGCGGTCTACGAAGTTATCGAGTAAAGGACTACCCGTAGGGGCGGGTTTTTAAACCCGCCCGAAAAATGGCGGGCGTACCTTCAGGTCCGCCCCTGCGTTTTAAGCCTTATATCTCCCCGTCGGTACGGAAGATGACCAGCCCTGAGGGAAGCTTGGGATAGAAGAAGGTCGATTTGCGCGGCATACGGTCGTTGGCATCGGCCACCGTCTTGATGGTCCTGGCGGGCACGGGGTCGAGCAGTATGGCGAAGCGGAACTGGCCGCTGTCAACCATGCGGCAGGCGGATTCACCGCTGGGAGTGTACGCCAGGTTGTCGGAATCCCCCGGCGGCAACCCCAGCAATTTCTCGCAGATGATATGCTGCACCACGCTGACGTCCAGTTTGCCGTAGGCCTCAGAGTGCTTCTGCCCGGTAAAATCGCTGACCCTGACGGAGGGCAGCAGGGTCAGGCCCAGCACCTGCCCCGGCTCCAACCCGTATATGCGGATGCTGCCGGAGGCCCCGGAAAGCGACACATTCCCGGCTGAAGCTTCCCTCACCTCAAAGTAATCGGTCAGCTCCTTCCTGAACCTGTCGATAGTATCGGCAGGTATGCTGCGCAACAGACGATGGATGGGCAGTATAACGATACCCGGATCTGAGAACGAGACCAGCGCCATCATAACATAGTTATAGGCCTCGTTGCCGCCGCCGCCCGGGTCGAGCTCACGGCGGTATTCGCGGTAGGCCAGGGCCGTTTCGTAACGGTGGTGGCCGTCGGCGATGTAGATCGGCTTGGGGATTAGGAAGTGGCTGACCCTCTGCACGAACTCCGGCTCGTTTGCCGCCCAGAAACGGTGTGATTCTGTCCCGCTCTGGAAGCTGTAGGTAGGGTTTGACTTCACACGGTTGACGATCAACCGGTTGATCTTGCCGCCCGGGTCTTCATACAGGCCGAAGATCGGGCTGAAACCGGCCGAGCAGACCTTTAGAAGGTCCAGCCGGTCGGCCTTGGCTTTGGCCATGGTAAACTCGTGGGGGAAGATAACCCTGTTATCCCAGGGCTCCAGCCGCACGCAGCCGTACAGCTCCAGCCTCTTCTTCTTGGCCTCGCCTATCTCAAAGCTGTGCTCGTGCACATAGTAGTTGGGCACCTGGTCCTGTATCAGGACGCCCTCCTTGAGCCAGCGGTTGAACTCCGCACGGGCGCGCGTGTACCTGTTGCTGCGGTCGCTGTCTCCCTCCTGCTCAAGGCCGAACTCAAGGCGCACCATGTTGTACTTGCTCCTGTCGTAAAGGGCCTGTTGCTCCTGAGGCGAGATGACATCATATGGCGGGCAGATCACATTTTGCATGTGCTGCACCACCGCCGGGTTGTAGCGCACTCCCCTGAATTCAGATATCTCAGCCAATTCGATTTCTCCGAAATCTATATTAATTTATTGATTGCACGGGCGCACCTATAATCCGTTGCTCCATGCCTGCTTGAGCTCAGCCACCGGCAGGTCGGACAGCCCCTTGAGGATAAACCGGCTGCCGCCCACCACGCCCAGCCTGGTAACCGGCACACCGTGTTTGAAAGCCATCTCCTCCAGCCTGCGCACCGCGCCCGGGCTGATCGAAACCACTGCCCGGGACTGTGCCTCTCCGAAGAGGGCTGCATCCAGTCGGCCGTTCACCGGCAGCGTACCCCTGAAGCCTATATCAGCGATTATACAACTTTCGGCCAGCGCCACAGCCAGGCCGCCATCGGAGCAGTCGTGTGCCGACCTGAGCAGCCCGCGCCCGATGGCTCTGATCAGCAGGTCATGCAGGCTTTTCTCGGCATTGAGGTCGATCGATAGACTGCCCCTGACCTGCCCGTGCACCAGTTCAAGGTATTCGCTGCTGCCCAGGGACAGGTCATCCCCGGGACCTCCCAGCAGGAAGACCGCGTCTCCCTCGCTCTTAAACCCTGCTGTGCAATGGCATTTAACATCTCTAATCAGACCTACCATGCCTACCACCGGGGTTGGGAAGATGGCCACGCCGCGGGTCTCGTTATACAGGCTGACGTTGCCGCTGACCACGGGCGTCCTGAGCTTCCTGCAGGCCTGCGACATGCCCCGGATGCACTGGTGCATCTGGTACATCACGTCGTTCCGCTCCGGATTGCCGAAATTGAGGCAGTTGGTGATGGCCATGGGCCGGGCGCCCGTGCACGCTGTATTGCGTGCAGCCTCGGCCACAGCTATAACCCCGCCGATCCACGGATTTACATAACAGTAACGGCCGTTGCCGTCGGTTACCAGCGTGTAGGCCCTGTCTGTTTCCTGTATACGCAATACTGCCGCATCGCCCTCCCCCGGCAGCACCACCGAGTTGTTGCCCACCTGGTGGTCGTACTGGCGGAAAACAGGCCTCTTGCTGCATATATTGGGGGCGCCCAGCAGGCGCAGCAGCGCCCTGCCTGTATCTTTGGGCGCCATATCTTTGATCTTCTTGAAGTCCAGTGTCTGAAGTTCATCCAGCCAGGCGGGACGCTTCGGGCGGAACCTGTACGCAGGAGGAGTATTGAGATATTTTACCGGCGCATGCGCTACCACCTGTCCGCCATCGCGGATGGTGGCCATGCCGTCGCCCGTTACTTTGCCTATGATATCCGAGTGAAGCCCCCAGCGGTCGAAAAGTCCCTTGACCCTGTCTTCATACCCTTTCTTCACGATAACGACCATGCGCTCCTGCGATTCGGAGAGCATGACCTCGTAGGGCGTCATGCCCTTCTCCCGCCGGGGCACCCTGGCCACATCGATATCAAGGCCCGAATCACCCTTGTCGGCGGCCTCAATGGCAGCGCTGGTCAGCCCGGCGGCGCCGCAGTCCTGCAGCCCGACGATCCAGCCCGTGCGCGTAAGCTCCAGGCAGGCCTCGATCAGCAGTTTCTCCATGAAGGGGTTCCCTACCTGCACGGCCGAGCGCAGCTCGCGCTGCTCCTCGAAGGTGCGGGAGGCCAGTCCCGAGGCCCCGTGCAGGCCGTCGCGACCGGTGTCGGCGCCCACCAGCATGATCAGGTTTCCCTCGCCCGAGGCGCGCGCCCGGGTCAGGTCTTCCGCACGCCCGATGCCCAGGCAGAGCGCATTGACCAGCGGGTTGCCGCTGTAGCATTTGTCGAAGTATATCTCGCCGCACACGTCGGCGATGCCCAGGCAGTTTCCGTAGCCCGCGATCCCTCCCACCACGCCCCCCATGAGGTAACGGTTGTGGGGGTCGGAAAGGGGGCCGAAGCGCAGGGAGTTGGACAGCGCTATGGGGCGCAGCCCCATAGTGAAGATGTCCCGGACGATGCCGCCCACGCCGGTTGCGGCGCCCTGGTACGGCTCGATGTAGGACGGGTGGTTGTGGGACTCTATCTTGAACCCGATGACCCGGCCGTCGCCGATGTCGATGACACCGGCATTCTCCTCGCCCGGCTTGATCAGCACGTACCTGCCGGATGTGGGGAAGAGCTTGAGCAGGGACTTGGAATGCTTGTAGCCGCAGTGCTCGCTCCACAGCGAGCCGAACATGCCCAGCTCGACCTCGGTCGGCTCGCGACCCAGCTGGCTCACAATTACGTTGTATTCCCTGCGGCTGAGCGCTATCTCCGCCAACTGCTCTTTAGATGCCGGCAATGATGGACTCCCAGATGATATTTCCGTCGCTGCTACCCAGTATGTCTTCGCAGGACCGCTCGGGGTGGGGCATCATGCCCAGCACGTTGCCCTGTTTGTTGACGATGCCGGCTATGTTGTTGAGCGCCCCGTTGGGATTGGCCTCCGCGGTGATCTCCCCGCCGGGTGTGCCGTAGCGGAAGGCCACGCGCCCGCCGTCCTCCAGTTCCTTGATAACGCCATCACCGGCGTAGTAGCGGCCCTCGTAATGCGAGATGGGTATCTTGAGCACCTGCCCCTTTTTACATTTGTGGGTGAAGGGCGTGGTGTTGTTCTCCGTCTTCAGGTAGGTCCACTGGCAGCGGTACTGCAGGTGTTCGTTCTGCCGCAGCACGCCGGGCAGCAGGTTGGCCTCGCATAGAACCTGGAACCCGTTGCAGATGCCGATCACCGGGCGTCCCTGTTTCGAGTAGGCGGCTACGGAATCCATGACCGGCGAGAAGCGGGCGATGGCCCCGGTGCGCAGGTAGTCACCGTAGGAGAATCCGCCGGGCAGTATGACGCAATCGCAGCCGGCGAGGTCGGTCTCCTTATGCCAGATGTAGACGGCATCCTGGCCGCAGATGTTGTGCACCGAATAATAGCAGTCGCGGTCGCTCCAGGTGCCGGGAAAGACCACAATGCCGAATTTCATGATGATATTTACTCTCGGGCGGGTTTGAAAACCCGCCCCTGCGTTCAACGTTTGGGAAACCCGCCCTGTAGGGACGTACCTTCAGGTGCGCCCGGAAGGGTCTTTATAGTTTGCCCAGCAGGCCGGTAACGATGTTGTTGACCTCGCTGCCGTCCGCCTTGCCCTTGACCTGAGGCATGAGCTTCTGCATTACCTTGCCCTTGTCGCCCGGGCCCCTGGCCCCCACCTCGGCGATCACCTTCTCTACAATCGCGGTGATCTCTTCCCCGCTCATCTGGGCGGGCATATAATCCTGGAGCACGGCCATCTCGGCCTTCTCTTTGTCTGCCAGGTCCTTGCGGTTGCCCTTCTCGTAGGCCTCGATGCTCTCCCTGCGCTGCTTGATCTCCTTGCCTATAACCTCGATCACGCCGCCGTCGTCCAGCTTCTTCTGCCTGGCTA
>Ga0265595_1001810_pt1 | contig 15667 bp, 22 predicted proteins | sample saktaG_15_FD_190148 | JGI IMG/M metagenome (GOLD analysis project Ga0265595, IMG submission 190148) | Saline water microbial communities from Sakinaw Lake, British Columbia, Canada - sak_2013_06_06_50m | ecosystem: Environmental > Aquatic > Non-marine Saline and Alkaline > Saline ... | reverse complement strand
GCCTATCTCGGCATACGTAACGGCGCCGGCCGCTATCTTTGCGGTAGTAACAGAATCGGCAACAAGCTCCGCTGAATTAACACTATTTGGTGCAAGGTCGGCGGCAGTAATGGACGCATCCACTATCTTTGCGCTGTTCACGCTGTTGTCAGCCATTCTTGCCAGTATCACACCACCTGCCGCTATTCCTATTGTGCGATTGCCAGACAAAGCACCCCCGCCCGTACATCCATCTACGCCTGTTATAGTAATAGTTTGCAGAGCAAACGCACCTGCTCCTGTATTATTTATCTTTGCTGGCGTTAATCCTGCATCCGGTATAATATCACTCGGTGCTGTTGCCAAATCGCTGGCCATCAAATTGATTCGGTGTAACCAATTAGTCGTCTGCTGATTAGAACCCATTCCATCCCAAAGCGGGATATAACTAGGTATAGCCATGACTGACACAGCCATACAGATTAATAATGCGGTGATACATTTTTTCATTGCTATCTCCTGTTATATGTGATAATCAAAATTTGGTTTGAGTCTTGCAAAGATTACTTCCCAATCCCACGAACCGCCCCAGGCTCCTAAAGAAAACAATTTTTCCATCAACGGCACACCCGCTTCCTTTTGGTTATAAGCGAAAGCTTTTATCCATCCTGTTTCCGATGTCTGTTGATATGTCCAGTGTCCATTAACTAACATATCCCACAAGGGCAATGTGTCTATCCAGTGATATTCTATCGCTGCCGTGCCGTTAATATGAGTAGTGCCTTCGGGTTCAGTACAAGGCAACGGCGGCGTCCCGTTATAAGCATACCCGCCATAAGGCATATTCAACCCACTGTACCCGTTTATAATTGGCACTGCCATATCCCATTGTTCTGCGTGCCACGACTTCTGTTCTTCGGCGGTCCAGCTTGGTCTGCAATCAGATTGTGTGACCTGATGAATAATATATTCAAACAACCTGAATCCTAAAGCCGGATATAAATACTGCAACGTGTTCAGCACTCGCTTTAATTCCCATAGGTATTCAACAAAAAACAATGGCCGTTCCGGCGCACCTAAAGCATACATCCTTTTCAAATACAACGCTTCATATCCATATCGAGCCGGAACCATAGTATAAGCCGTATCTCCATCCGCATCTATACTGCCTACTGCTGAAAAGGATAACAGCTCTGACTCTGTTTCAAATCGTTTCCAGTTAGTACCCTTATAATCGTCGTCTATCGGATAGCAAAAATAATATCCCACAGGATTTAATCGAGGATTTAAAACGTTCCATTCTGTATCAGCCGGATTATACTGATAATTCCAGATAGAATCACGCAATTGGTCAATCAAAGACTTCAATGAAAACACCCCCTGACCAACAGAGTAATCCTGCCACGTTAAATTTCTCCAACTTGCAGACCAATCTAGTTGACTGACATTAGGATGTGGCACGTATGTTTTTATAGCATTCCTTTTTTCGTTTATGGCTTCTATCAACTGCTGAAAGAAAATATCATATACTTCCTTGCCGTTCTCATTACTATCGTCCGCATGAGTAAATTTATAGTGTGACGCCGCCCATGCTCGTTTGTTTTCCGGCATCAAACTCCAATAGGTAGTCATGGGAGTATCGGTTATCCTCCCGTATTTACCTTCCAACCATCCTGTATATCTTCCGTCCATATTACACCAGTACGCATATTGGTAAAGCTAAATTTATACGTCCGTCACCTAACGGCGCTTCAGTAAAGGTTTCATACACTACCGCTAATTGTCCAACATCATCTGTCGGACTGATTAAATGTAACTGGTCATTCAAATACATACCGCCTTCCTCTCTAGGGAAAATGGCATTCGCTAAATACCGATATGTGCCATACGTATCCATAACCATCGTCTTATCTATAACGCTTTCAGGATCGGTTACAGTTTGTTCATCTCTCTGCAACAAATCTGCTAACAGCAAACTATCTCCACCACCTTCCCAATGATCGCCGTTCCAGATTAGTTGTATTCGCCCTAACTTGGCCGTTTCTTGCCCTTCCACTTCACCCCAAAAGATAGGAGCATCCAAACACACATCTGTCACTACTGGTATTTCAGAATGTCCTAAGCCTAATTTCCTGTCGGTATCTGCACCCGCCATATTACCAGCCAGAACCGAAACATACCGCTGTAACCTGTCCACGGTATTCCGTAACTGTCCATTCTGTTCTTCCAATCTGGACAAACGATTCATCATATCTCTAATGGCAATACCCATTATCCCACTCTGTATTTTTGGTTAGAACGTTTCCGGCGTGTAGTGAATCCAGGCAATATAGGATTATCATTCAAGGTTAATGACAATCTCATGTTGTCAACTAAATCTATAGATAACAGTTGAGCTTTCATCACGCCCCACCGTTCAAAATGTGTTAAGTCCGGCGCACCCGTTTTCACATTAACACGCCACGCCAACGGAGTTATAACTTCATTTAGATAACTTCTCAGTAATGTTTTATCAGGAAGTATTGTAACCGCCCCTTCTGTAACGGCATAGGCCAATTCATCAAATCGGGTTTGTACTTTTTCTTTTAATTGTGATAAAGCATTGTCCCACCGTTCCTGTGAATTAGTGTCCAAATCACCATCATCGTTTATCCGCAACTCTCCCACACGGATTTCTATAATGTCTATGTCCGTTACTATCTTCCCACCCGTGCGCCACGGATAATCTATATCAGGCGGGGTACTGATTTGCTCGTATGTGCAATAATTAGTTTCTACTTCTGTCTTATCTCCTAGAACCGGAACCGAACCGTATGCTCCCATAGGTAAAATTGTGTCATAAATAGCTTGCTTCACATCCGGCACTATCCCGAATGGCGTTACAGTGATTTCATCTATACTTTCATAGTCCGTAGTATCTACATGATCTGTTCTGTGCTTCCGAACACGTTTATCATAAATGAATAGGGGATTCCCGTAATTGGTTTTTAAGTATACCAGCCTGGCGCCACACTTAGCTTCACGCCACAACGGGAACCCCGTAAATACAGTATGAGTATACTTAGTAGTAATTGCTCCGTTTTCATCCCGTGCATCTTGTAATGGCCCTAGCGATAACTGCTCAACCCGTTCTTCCGGCTTCACCATGATACGATACACGATACCTTTTGAATCGGGTATATCCTCATAAGTGTCATAGCCTTTATCGGTGTATTCCTGAATCTTCGGATTTTCTTTTCCTTCTTCTGTGGCCTTGACTATTACACTAATAGGTTGCCAATCATATATGCGGATATAGGCCGAGACTACCCTACCAATCCTATGCCACCGCACAGCATCTGTATTCGGCTTCGTATCATATTGAATAGTTAAACTGCTTGATACGCTTCCTGGGTCAATCCCGTCTGCATCCCTACTCTTAAATGACCGTTCACTTAATCCATCAGAACCTATCTGTCCCAACCCCGTCAATATGCCTATCACTCGATTCGCAATAGGCATTCGATTGACAGACAATTCACGCTTCAATATATTGTAAGGATGTTCGGACGCCGTTTCTGAAGCATCTTCACCAGCCCACCAGCAATCAAATTCATGGCTCACATCATCTTTCTTATAAAACACAACAGTTGGTATCATCACTTCCCCTGTGTCTGGTTCGTAATAAGAAGGATTAATGTCCATTTCCCACGTACCCACTTCATCTAAAATTTTTTGCATGACTTCCAGAATAGACGTACCAGCAGAAATGTCTATAGCATCAGGAATGAACCATTCCGTTTCAGATATTTTACCTACCTGTAAACACGAATGGTCAAAGCGCACTGAAACGCCCATGTAACTCAATTCGGTGTCCGGCAATATCACATGATTGGTTAAATCATATCCGGCGTTCCTGATGGTATATTCGATTAACTGCGCCGCCGTGCGATTTATATAGAACCACTTCCCCTTGCCTTCGGGATCAGTATCATCTACCACCGTATAATTACCAGCGCCATCCGGCACTACTTCATCAAACTGCTGTTTAGCATTGAATGTGATAGCAAATCCTTTCTGCACTTCACCCGTTACAATCGCATCTTCATCAAATATGATAGTCCCTTCACCCTCTGCCGTGCCACCGCCTATCTGCCATGTATGAATACTATGCACATCTGTTCTGAATGGTACTTTGCTTAATATAGCTCGATAATCAAATGCTCTTTTAGTCACTTCATCATTCCACTTATTATCTGCGCCTTCCCATGAATTAGTATTGTCCATTATCAATCCTTGCCATATCAACACCCACGCCTCATTTATCTGCTGGTATAATTTTATATTGTCGCCATCATTCACGGGATAATCATTCGGGTCTTTGTGCGACTGATACTGTATGGACATTGTAATTACAGTGGGATGAATACCTGGACGGCGCAATGTGCCGGAAACCTTTGTTATAAAAGGATTCCAGACATCATTTACATATACCCGATAGTCGGTTATTGTTAAAGGTATGCAGTCCATTAGTATTTCTCGCTGACGGTATAAACAGTGCCATCCGCATTGATAATCAATGATTGCGGACTAACCTGCTTCACGGAAAATGAAAATTCTATTAATCCCACGCCGTGACCTAACGGCCATTGTATACGCAAGGATGAAGGATCAAACCGATAGAATCCTTCTATTTTTGTATGTGACGGCTGAGACAAATCCATATTCTCATAAATGGCTATAACTGGCCGACACATTACGACATGAAACTTCTGCAAATCCAAATAAGCATCTGCCTTATTTGCATGATGAATGTAACCAGCTATATCAAAATCTAACGTGTTATAACCGTTCTGATAAATAATACTCCACGGCACATTCCCTACTTTTGCATCATCCCATACGGGCAACACATCCGGCAACCCTGCTATGTTATAAGACTTGGTTACATACATATAATATTGTCCGGCCAAATCATTGCGGAATAATAAGCCTCCACGAATGACTTCTCCCCAATCCATCACTTCAGTTAAATCATCATCCACTTTGTGGGCTGGCTCTACATCAATAATTTCTGGAAATGAATTTTTGTCCATTATCTTGCCGCCATTGCTGACTCATTAACCAACTGTTTTTGTATCTTGAAATACTTTTCCCCCTCTCCCGTCAACTCTATCTGTACCGACAAAGCCCACTTCTTCATGGCGTCTATAATCGGACTTTCTCTCCGCTGTCCTTTCATGCCACCCCTTTCACCTGGCCTACGATGTAAATCTATCAACCGTTCATACGGGTCTTGCGCTTCCATATTCGGTAAATAACCAGTACCCTTGTACATATCTGACGGCGCACCGCCCTTCATCTGCACCTTATTCCAATAACTCTCCAGACCAATTTTCTCCATTGCTAACGCTACCGCCGTACCTTCGCCTGATAATGCGGTTGCCAGCCCATCTAACTTAGCTCCTAGTGCATTTGTGGCTGTTTCCCATCTGGTGGCCAACTTTTCAAAGATACCCGCTTGCCTTTCGGCCAGTTTAGCCTGTAACTCCTGTTCCATCCTGTCTCGCACTTCCGGCGTTTGCGTGTACTTTTCTAAGGCTTCTGTAAATCGGGCGATTTCATCTGTAGTCATATTCGGAATAACCCATTCCTTAAACAACTCAGGTGTCATGCTCTTAGCAAACAGGTTTTTGGCATATTCCAGATATTCATCTTGCCCGTAACCAGCTTGATATGCTTTTTTAATATTGGGCGGAGTAAATGTTCCCACCGCATACTGCTCCGCACCCCGATAAACGGCTCTACCTGCTGACCGCTTTGCCACTTCAGAAAGTTCTCTACCCGATAACCCTTCAGTCAACATCTTTGTCCCTTGCTCTTTGAATCCAGGCACGGTTGCCAGCCACGCCGCAAAGGAACGTTTCAACGCCGCCACTATTGGACTGACAATTAAATCTGCCACCCCTGCCACAAACGTTATAAACGTTTTGAATCCTTCTATCAAGGCTGTGGCTAACAATGCACCCACCGCCCCTAACACCCCTTTAAGATACTTCGGATCGGTAAACAGAGCCTTGATACCTACTTGTATTTTCTGCAATAGGAACGGCAATTCAATCACAAATTCATATATTTTTTTTATGATATTACGGTACTTCTCTGCTATGGAAACCTTATGATTATCGAATATTCGCCCTAACGCATCCGCTATTTCGCTGAATAGTTTGGTATTAAGTTTATTGTCATTCAAGGTGGCAAAGAAATTTTTGATAATCTGCGGTATCCGTTTAGCCTGCATAGACACAGTATTCAACCGCCGTGCCACTTCTTCACTTAATGAAGTGTTCCGTTCAAATTCATCATTGGACGCTTTAATCGCCCACCGCAATTTATCAGTCAATCCGGCTAAATCCAATATAACCCTGACTACTCGCATACCCTCAGCTCCCATATCCCCAAACATAGCTGTTAAGTCGCCACCTTCATCACCCATTTTCTTTACACCTTCCAACCACTTGATAACGGCTTCGGTTGCATCTTCTTTGAACAGTTTGACAAATGCTTCAGCCTGCATCCCTGCGGTTTCAGCAAACGCACTTAACTGTTTACCACCTTTGAACACCGATTCATACATACGATAAGCAACCTGAGTCATAGCCGTACCAGCTAATTCTTCTTGAATAGGAGTAGTCGCCAACACTGCACCTAAGCCTAATAACTCCTGGGTAGACATTTTCAAGAATCTGCTTAACGGTGATAAACGTCCAGCGAACGCCATAATCCGGCGCTCACCCGTTGCCAGATTATTGCCCAATAAGTTGATAGCACTGCCGAACCTGTCAATATTGTTTACATCTTCACCGATTGCATTGAATAATCGTGCGGTTTCTTCGGCATACTCCCGTGTAATATCTGTGGCCAATTCCAACTTGACAAACGTTTGAGCAAAGCGGAGATTAGTTTCTTCCTGCAAAATCCCTAAACGTCCGGCGGTAGCGTTTAACTCCATCAATGAAGTGCGAGCTACACCCGTCTTATTAGCAAACTCAATCTGCCGTTGTGTCAATCGGGCTAACGCATCTTCGGCCATGTCGGTGGTTTTCTGAATCTCTACCATTTCATCTTGAAGGGCCGCACCTGCTCTGATAATTTTATTCATGGCATACAGGCCACCGACTGCACCCACACCGCCAGTAATTAGACTTAAAGGCGACATCAACATTCTGAACGGTGCTGTCAGTAATCGTGTAACCCCACCGAACACAGCACGGCCTATCCCTTTAGTGACCTGTCCTACTTTGCGAACAAACGCATACGCAAAGTGACCACCAGCCAGCACGCCCATCTTCTTCCACACTGTCGGCGCTGCCGCCATCTTTTGCAAATCGCTCTGAATCGGTCTGAATAAGCCTTTGAGCCTGCGCCCTAATGAACGTACCTGTCCGTTCAGAGACTTTAAATCCAGTTCAAACTCTGCACTAAGTCCTTGTACCTTTGTGTCGGCCATCTACTTGACTCCTTAAAAAAATCATTAAATCTTGATTTTCATCTTCAACGGTTTTCGATTCAGCATCCATCATTAACGGCATCTCTTGCAACTGTTCCTGTACCACTTGCCGTGTCTTATCATCAAACAACATGAGAATCGCTGTAGCTTGATGCAGTATCCGTTCCGCATTCGTTTTAGGTATCCGGTTCAGCAACTTCCAGTACCACGATACTCTAAACCGCATGACGTCTAATGGCGAATAGCCATACACCACACAAACATCCAACACCTTCTCACTATACAACCGCCGACTGCATAACCGGAATAAAGTCTCAAAGATAGACGCCCAATCGGAAGGCGTCTTAATTAGTTTTTTCCTTGCTCCCCAAGCAAATCATCCATAATATTCCCCAACAAAGTCATTAAGGCTTTAATGCCTAAGCGGTCTGGCGTATCAAACAATTTCTCTGTCGGAAAGTCTGCAAAGGCCATTCCAACCAAAGTTATCACACATCCCTTAAATTCTTCCGACACTTTCCCGCTTTTATCGAATGCCCCCTTGCTGAGAATTTCGCCATACTTAGACAGCCCACTCAACTGGTCAACTGTCACATCCTGCAACTTAAATTTTTTGCCGAATATCAAATACACGGGCATATTATCTTTTATGCCATCAATATTCCTGCTCACATCATTTGAAAATGGTTCGCCTGCGGCCATAGTAGTATCAGGGGAGTGTTGCCACCCCCCTGCCTTTGAGTTTCTCGTTAATTACGGGGTCAGATTCTGTATCAACGCCGTCCTGATAGCATTGTAAGTATTAGTTGCCGCCGCATCTCCACCGAGCAAAGCTATCAAAGTACCAGCCTTTGTTCGGGCGGTTGTAATCGTCACTGTTTGCGCTCCGTTGGTACTAACCATTTTAACGGTGAATCCGATTGTTACTGTATCTGCATAAAGAGACTCTAAATTCGCTACAATAACAATTTCGGCTTTCTGTTTGATATACAGACTACCGCCTGTCATGGTATTTGTATACTCTGCCAACGCATACATAGCCATCACGCACAGCATGATAGCAATCACTACACTCCACTTCCTTCTAATCAATGTCTTCATGTTGCACCTTTTGGTTATGCAGTTACAGCGGGATCGCCAATTACCGCCAGATTATTAGATGTGGTATAGCCAATAGTAGTAACAGGGAAAGATTTCCATGTAACTTCTATCACTTCCCGTGAACCTTCCTGTCCGAAATTGACTTCCCGTGTTCCGGTCGGGGCTGCTAACCACAACTTAATGTCATCAGCCTTGTCAGACGCTTCCACTGGCCGGAGAATCAGCGGTACGGCCTTGTCACGCAATGACATGCCCGTACATGTACCAATTTCCAGTTTGAATTTGCCTGCTGTTACCCCGTCCTCTGTTAATGTGGAACCTGGAATCAGCTTCGCCAGCAATTCAGGTTGCCACTGCAAGAACGGCGTTACTACGGTCAACTGATACTGTTTGACCACTTCATCTAACGGGCCAATCTGATCCGTTTCGACTACATACGTTTCATCGTCTACCGAGAATCGTATGCCTCCGAAAGTATAACCCAACTCGTATTCGACTGTCGAAACGACTATGAGTACCTTTCGGGGTATTTTGATTACGAATGTTGCATTGTTTCCTAACGACATATCTATCTCCTGGGTTAAGTTAAAGGAACGAAAGTTATATTATAATCCTGTATTACTTTGCAACGGCCAAAATCATCCAATAATCGCTTCGGCTCACTCACTGAATCTACTTTCACCATTGCCACTGGATTCTCGTTATTAGGTACATAAAATACACTAAGCTCTCCATACTCGCCATAAAGAATATCCCGCAACTGATCAAGTCTCATGGTCATGCCTTCCCACGTAGGAGTAACAACTATAACAGCCATTATGGGGAATCGCCGGGGATCACCAGCCGTTGACGTGCCATGATTTTCATCACTCTCTATCACAACTATATCTTCATTGGCCGAATCCCTAGGACTGTTGTGTAGAAACAGATTTTGAGCCACCACTAATTTCCCTAAGCGGTACTCAAATATTGCCGTTGATTTTCCGGCTATATAATCTGCTATTGCTTCTAACCATGTTTTCATTATGTGAAGTACCTTGTATATATACGGCTTAGAGCATCTATCGCTCTGGTTAAATATTTAGCTTTCGGCTGTGGCGGTATCTTCACTGACTTCCGCATGATATAATCAACACCATACTTCAAGCCTTCCCGCCAGCCTTTAGCCGCCTTCCGCTTCAATGGGATATAAAGTGCTTTTGCCTTAGTTGCTCGTATCACCGCACCGCTGGTATTCTCATGCACAAATGCCGCATGTGGAGCATTAAACCCGACTTCCAGCACGTATTTATTTTTATCATTCTGTACTTCCTGCGGGGGATGTGCGCTTCTACGTAATGTACCGCCGAACCATTTTCCAACAGGAGCATTCAGCACTGCCCGTCTATGCACTTCAGCACAAACCATAAGGAATGCACGTTTGCGCCTTTCGTTCAGGTTGCCATTAGCCCTGATTGCCCGTTCAGCAAATGAAGGATCAATTTTGATATAGGTTAAGAGCATATCCGTTTTACTCGCACTTCTGTTATGGCTATCGGGCCGACTATCGGACTGACTGACATAATTTCACATTGCATGTTGTAATAGGTTAAATCATTTTCAGCGGTTTCAGCATTGACAGGGATTGCGCCGGAAATGCTATCAAAAGCTATTAACACTTTATCTCCTGGCTCTGCTATCACCACTCCATCACACAAAGCCAAACCATCTGCGGTATTGAACACCTGGCCTTCCGGCACAGATACAGTTGTAGCATCACTGTAGAATGTGAAGAAACAGCGGTAATCAGCCGTACCTAACACATGCACTATATCACCTTCCTTAGTATATGTGTCGGTGGCACTACGCCGTTTAATTTGTATTGTCGCATTAACACAGGGAAGCATACAGTACCCCCTTAATATATGTTAAAACATTACACTTCAGACTTTTCATCTCCACACCTGAAAATTCATTGGCTTGCCCGATATAGATTAGCTCCGGCTGATACATGAATCTGCCTGGGCTGATTAACTCTGCATCCACGCCGTCTACTATCTCCACGCCCCGTTGTCTAATAGGCCGAATAACAAACTCAGAACAGAATACTTGCGCTTCATCCGCTAACGGAACATGCCGGAATAGCAACCACTTCACTATGCTACGAGCCATTCGGGACGGGAATGTAATTAGTGATAGCAGATCGTATGGCCTATCAAGCCACTCTAACATGTCACCCCTGATTTTATTACGCAACCCACTCTGCGCTTCACCCACTAGTGCTTCCAACCGCATGATTACAGCATTAGGATATTGTGCCGGAATGTTCTCTATCAACTGTACGCCCTTCGGCCAGATACTATGAATACCTGTCGGCCAATCATTGACTGCAAATACATGAGTATAATTACAATACGGTGGCGGTATCCCTTCCGCATACTTTTGATACACTGCAATCGGATTAGGTATCTTTTCCCAATGATTAAGAACAAAACCGATGTCCAATGTTTGCGGATATGGCTTAACCAATGGTTCTGTTCGGAATAGCGTATTCATATTATATACTGCGATTTCCTTTTCTCACATAAGGTTGCAATTTGTTAAAGTTCTTTTCCAGTTCTATCGCATCTTTCTGATTATGGTCATAGATATAGGCTATCGCCCTCTTATCTCCCATCAATGCTTCTCTCCAGTATTTAGGATTAATGCGGGTTTTGATAGAATGGCCTAACAACGCTTCAGCTACTACATTCTGCCTGTTAGAATTTAATCGCAAACTGTTCCTGGCCATAATCCATGTATCTTCTTGCCGGATTTCACCATATAGCGGGAAGTATATTTTGTGATGTAACGCCCGTGTACGTAAATAGGGGATATCGAACCGGGACCCGTAATGAGTAACAATTTTATGACACTGACCTATCTGAGCTATACACGATTGCAGAATCCGCTTATCCACAATCTTGTCATTCATCAAATCCTGTTTCGTAATATAATCACCGTACATCTTATTGCCGACTTTTATACACCATGATAAGACTATCCCGAAATTCGCATCCAGATTAGACGTTTCAATGTCCAAAAAGCCTATGACTTCTTTACAGCGAGTCTCTTTCAGATAACAGTTGTAATGAGACAAATACCGATGGCCGTGTTTGCATCTGTGTGTATGCAACCACACGATTTCTGCCTTAGTAAGATTTTTTATAGGTACAGTAGCCATGTTGACAAATCCCCTCAGTATATGTTGACAATTAAGTGACAATAATAAACAGATTTGTTCATTTACTGTCCTTCAGTACGTCCCAAATACTTTTCCCGGCATCAATAGCCGCTTGAATTTCTTCTTCATGCGCTTTGTACCAGTCGTATCCTTTGGTATAAATCACTATCATTTTTTTATCCAAGCCATCTTTGCGCTCCCTTCTTGATTAATAGCCATAGCCACTTATCAATATAGACCACTGCTCCCGCCAGCCATATTAACGGCATTAACCATGACAAAGCTATAGCCGTTATTTGCGTACTTACATCCAGATATTTAGTGCTACCCTGCACGGTCATCATGCCAATATATTCAATGGATAAAAGCCAGCCTATCAGGATATAAAGAACACTGCAACTTATCACATTGTAAAGTATCATAGTCTTACTCCCACACTATGCCATATACAAATTGCTGGTTAAATAGAGAATGTTCCATACGAATGAACCCACGCCAACCATCTTTCTCACCCCATGAACCTTGAACCGCATCATAGGAATCATAATCATTAGCATATTCACAATAAGCTGTAGCATGACCGCCCAATACTTCTGTTCCAGGAAACACCCACCCATTAGGCTGTGCCTTCATCCAGCCATTGTCTATCATCATGCCGACTACCACACAACCATACTTATGCAAGCACCGCCGTGCTGTCTGAACATCTTGAATAATAATCGGTTTGGCGTCCGGCTTAATCAACCCCAACTTCTGTGCTGACACAAACACCGCATCTAAAGTGGTTCCCTCCCCTTCTATCCCATCTATCTTTTTCGCACCGATATACACAGGGTGCGGATCAATTTGTTTGGCTATACCCGTTTCCTTCCAATTATCACGCTCAATCTTACTGGTAATAGCATACGCCGCACATTCGAACGTTAAACCCTGATTGCTGGTTGTAAGCATCAAAGAACGTCCAGGGATACGGGTAGGAATCGTTATTTTGGGATTTGCCTGTAGTATGATACCCTTGCGCCTAATCGTTTCCTGGGCGATATGTAGCCCTTCAATGAATTTCATCTTCTATCCTCCAATCTTGATATGGCCAATCGTTAGTATTGCTTAACGGCTCTATCGGTGGACTGACACTGCAACCCATTAGTAATAAGGCCATTATTAAGGCCGTTGTGGCACAAATAATGATTTTCATATCTGCATGTCCTTAAAGCGGATTGAGTGAATTAACCTGTCCGGCCAACTTAGACAGTGAATTTATAAGGGAAGCGGTCGTTGACTTAGCTTCAAACGTCCGTGACGCTTTCAATTGCATCACATTCTCTATCGGTATCCCACTGTCAGTTATCCAGCTTTTATTGGTAACAGTAACAGGCAACAGATATGTCACGTCCACTGAATCATTGTAAGCCACGTCTTTTAAGATTCCCGTAGACCGTGCTATCAGATTGCCTTTGCCATCATATAAATTACAGCATCCCGTAATCAGTATGGCACATAATATCAGCATTGCAGTTTTCATAGTTACCTTATGATTCGATTACCACCACTTCAATCCTTTCCCCACAAAAAATAAGAAAGTGAAAAAGGACGGTGGCGTTACAGCAAATAACACTCCAAACGGAGACATGCCGGATAAAACAATACCTTTCTTATGACCGTTGCCGTTCTGGTAGAGAACCACCAACATTCTCAAAGATAATCCAATTCCACGGGCCATCAGCGGATTATTAACTGCCTCTTGACTTTCTTCTATCTCATAGATAGCTTGATTGACCTGGCCGATTAAAACTTCATTCCCGTTTGCCATAATCATACTCCGAATAAATATTAACTTCCTAACAGCATCCATTTGGCACATCCATCATGAACGCCATTCTGCATTATCGTTTTCGGTGGAGAATTTATCCACGCCGCTGTTCCCCAATGCTCTAGGGCCATCATACGGCGGTCACAAAACTGCATGATATTACTAACCTTCCTGCATTCCTTTTCATACGCTGGCGCTGAAGGATAACACAACCTGATTGACGTTATCAGATTATATAAGAACCACGAACATCCATCCGAATCAATCTGGTATGGCGATCTGATACTCCCTGCTACCGCACCATAAGCATATTTCTTGGACTGGCAAGCACACAGACTGCCGTAAGTAGCTGGCGTTTCTTCTGCTATGTTGTCTGCTGATACGGCATTGGACGGAATCTCGAAACCTTTGATAGTAACCAGTGGCTTGCCTGTTGTGTTATTAACATCATCATAGGCACGGACACACAGTACATCCCTTTTTGTTTTATATTTTTTTATACCACCAGCATGACAAGCATCTGCTATGGTTAGCAGTTTTGCTTTCTTACTTACAGGTTGAAGCAACTTCTGTTGAAGTGTACCGTATGTATAAGCATGGCTGTCCGCACCCCACCATAAGCCATAATACCACTTTCCTTGATACTTGAATGAGAATCCATGCGAACTATCACCAATTATGACTTCTTGCGCCCCTTCCAGCCAGCCCCTATGCTGTTCCACTATTTCATCCAGTGAAATTACATCTCCTGTTACAATTCGGACTTCAAACGGCTGGACATGTGGAAACGGCTGTTCTATTATCTGTTTGTTTGCAGGGTTATAAACATAGCGCACAGGATGTGCTAATAGCAAGCCCAATTCTTCAACATCTTTCTTGCATTCCGGCAACCCACCACCAGTGCAACCTACCACCAGCGCACGTTTAATCAGGCTTTGTTTTAAGATGTTGACCATGGCACTATTCCTGTTGAATGGTTATGAGCTTCTGGCTTTCAACTTGAAGCCGCGCCGGACGGACACGCTGTAATGATTAGTAAGTTGCGACTCATTCGTTTTCCTTATAGTATGCTTCTTTCATAGAGTACGGCCCGAACCTTGTGCCTTGATTTTTTTCGTCAAGCGATAAGTACATCAGCCACATAGCAGCGAGTATCTTTCTGTCTTTGTCTGTTATCTGGCTCATGGCGTTCCTAAGGGTTTACCGTTTATCGTCACGGGCTTGCTGTCGCCTCGCTTCTCGTATATCCCGACATAGTCAGCATTGTATGGTGAAAAGCATACATTCCCGTCTTGCATTAACGCTGCTCCGAAATATGCGCTATCGCCTTGCCCGTGTGCCGGGCCTTGAATAAAAGTGTTGCTTACAGTATTGTATATCCCAACATAATCGGCGTTGCGAGGTGAAAAGCATACATTCCCGTCTTGCATTAACGCCGCTCCGAAATATGCGCTATCGCCTTGCCCGTGTGCCGGGCCTTGAATAAAAGTGTTGCTTACAGTATTGTATATCCCGACATAGTCAGCATTGTATGGTGAAAAGCATACATTCCCGTCTTGCATTAACGCCGCTCCGTAATATGCGTAATTGCCTTGCCCGTGTGCCGGGCCTTGAATAAAAGTGTTGCTTACAGTATTGTATATCCCAACATAAACGGCGTTGCGAGGTGAAAAGCATACATTCCCGTCTTGCATTAACGCCGCTCCGGCATATACGTAATCGCCTTGCCCGTGTGCCGGGCCTTGAAGAAATGCGCTTGGCTTATACACTCTGATAGGCATTGGATTAGCTATGTCATAAATATACATACCGCCTTGATTGTCGCCTCCTGCTCCATCCCAATACGTCGCTCCTACTGCCAACACAGCACCGTCCGAAGACAACGTGCATGATATGCCGAAACGGTCGCTTGTCCCAGCGTCGCTTGCGGTTAGTACTGCTCCGCGCTGTACCCATGCACTGCCACTACGGTCGTAGATGTATACTCCGCCTTGATTGTCGCCCCCTGCTCCATCCCAATACATCGCTCCTACTGCCAACACAGCACCGTCTGAAGACAACGTGCATGATATGCCGAAATCGTCGC
>Ga0265595_1001809_pt1 | contig 15675 bp, 15 predicted proteins | sample saktaG_15_FD_190148 | JGI IMG/M metagenome (GOLD analysis project Ga0265595, IMG submission 190148) | Saline water microbial communities from Sakinaw Lake, British Columbia, Canada - sak_2013_06_06_50m | ecosystem: Environmental > Aquatic > Non-marine Saline and Alkaline > Saline ... | reverse complement strand
TCGAACTTCAGCGGCGCCCAGCACCCGCTCGAGTGGGTGGCCGAGGCGCGGGACCTCGGCTGGGACGTCGTCCTCGACTGCGCCGCCTACGCGCCGACGAACCCCATCGACGCGCACGCCATCGGCGCCGACTTCATCCCCATCTCGTTCTACAAGCTCTGCGGCTACCCGACCGGCAGTGGGTGCCTCATCGCGCGCCGGGAGGCGCTCGCGAGGCTCACTCGCCCGTGGTTCGCCGGCGGGACGATCACCTTGGCGTCGGTCCAGGAAGAGAAGTGGTACCACCTGGCCCCCGGCGCGACGGGCTTCGAGGACGGCACCATCGACTACCTCGGCCTGCCCGCGCTCACCATCGGGATCGAGCACGTCGAGGCGGTCGGCATCGACGTCATCCACACGCGGGTCTGCGCCCTCGGCTGCTGGCTCCTGGAGGAGCTCGAGGCGCTCCGTCACAGCGACGGCTCGCCGCTCGCCAGGGTCTTCGGGCCGGCGGACGGCGAGTGCCGCGGCGCGACGATCGCGCTGTACCTCGTGGATCCGGACGGGCGGCCCTACGACGTCTACGACGTCGAGGCCGCCGCCGCCCGCGAGCGCATCTCCGTGCGCAGCGGCTGCTTCTGCAACCCCGGCGACGGCGAGATCGCGCACCGCATCACGCGCGCCGACGTAGAGAGCTGCTTCAGCGACCCGAGCGCCGCGATCACCCTGCACGAGTGCCAGCAGCGGATCGAGGACGCGACCGGCAAGGTGCCGAACACGATCCGCGTCTCGCTGGGGATCGCCTCGGACTTCGCCGACGTCTACCGCTTCATGGCCTTCGCCGAGGGCTACCGGGACAAGCCGTCCGTGTGAGCCGGCCGTCGGCCGGCTGACCCCACGCCCACCTCTGGCCGGGGGCGGCTCATGGCGCCGCCTGACAGCGTCACCCGGCGCCGCCCCATTGTCATCTTGACCACTTCTGGTCATACTGTGATCATGGACACCGTGACCGTCGCCGAACTCAAAGCGAAGCTCAGCTACTACCTCCGCGAGGTGCGCGGGGGTCGCTCGTTCACGGTCCTCAGCCGCGACATCCCTGTCGCCACGCTCGGGCCCTACGACCCCCTTGACGCGGACGATCTCGAGATCACCGAGCCCACGGAAGACCCTGCGCTGTGGGGGCAGATCGACCTGCCGCCGCTCGTGCTCTCACGGGACATCGCGGAGATCCTCATCGAGTTGCGCGAAGACCGGGACTTGGGCACAGGAGCTTCGCGTCGGGACGAGGAGTCTGAGTGATCGCCTACGTCGACTCATCGGTGGTCGCCCGCTTCGTCCTGCAACAGCCGGACAGGCTGGTCGAGTTGACGACCTTCGACCAGCGGTTCACTTCACAGCTCACACAGCTCGAGTGTCTGCGTGCTGTGGACAAGACACGGATGGATGACAACCTGACGCCAGATGAAGTGCTCGTCCGGTCTCTCGCGCTCTACCAGCTCCTGAGAGGCATGAGGAGAGTGGCCGTATCGCGATCAGTCCTCGAACGCGGCAGTGCATCCTTCCCGCTTCCGGTGAAGTCCCTGGACGCAGTCCACCTGGGCACGGCCCTTCATCTGCGTGAGCGCGGCTACCCGCAGATGACCTTTGCGACGCACGACAGTCAGCAGGCGAGAGTGGCGCTGCTTCTCGGCTTCCCCGTCCTCGGAGTCTGACCGCCGCTTGACACCTGTGGCGCCCGCCGCGTCTGATAGACGCGGCTCGGCGAGCGACACAGGGGGCGACATGCTGAGACAGGCGAGCCGGACCCCATGAGACGACGCGGCAAGGACTCGTGGCCGGCGGTGCCTGCGGTGGGCGCGCGCAGCTGGTGGCTGGACGAGGCGCTGCGCGCCGACCCGGGCGAGCCGTGCCCGGCGCTCGCCGGCGAGGTGGTCGCCGACGTCTGCGTCGTCGGCGGCGGGTTCGCCGGCCTGTGGGCGGCCTACGAGCTCACCGAGCGCGCTCCGGAGCTCGGCGTGGTCCTCGTGGAGGCCGACATCGTCGGCGCCGGAGGCAGCGGCGCCAACGGCGGGTTCTTCTCGCCGTCCTGGACGTCTCTGTCGGCCTTGTGCGACTGGCTCGGGGAGCAGGGCGGGGTGGCGTACGCCGCCGCCCTCGCCCGCATGGTGGACGAGCTCGACGGCTGGATCGAGCGCCACGGCGCGCGTATCGACGCTCACCACGAAGGCATCCTGTACGCGCGCGCCGGCGAGTGGCAGCCCGGGCCGGACGACGAGACCTTCAGGCTGCTCGCGAAGCACGGCTACGCCGACCGTCTGCGGCGCGTCGGCGCCGCCGAAGCGCGGCGCGTCGCCGACTCGCCGCGCTTCATCGGCGGCGTGATCACGCCGGACCTGACCGTGATCCAGCCGGCGAAGCTCGCGCGCGAGCTCCGGCGCGTGCTGCTCGAGCGCGGCGTGCGCATCTTCGAGGGCACGCCGATGGTCCGGGTGGACGCCGGCCGGCCGGCGCGCGTCATCACGCCGGCAGGTGTTGTCAGGACAGACAACGTCATCCTCACGCACGGGGCATGGGCGGCGCGGGAGCGGCACTTCCGCCGCGCCTTCGCCGTGTGCACCGACTTCATGGTCGTCACCGAGCCGATCCCGGAGCTCATCGAGCGCATCGGCTGGACGTCGCACAAGGGAGTCGCCGACCTGCGCGAGATGCTCTACTACCTGCGCAAGACGGACGACGGACGCATCGCCATCGGCGGCGGCGCCATGGGGATCGTTTCCGGCGGGCGCATCCGCGGCCGCGTGCTCACCTCGCCGCGGCTCGCGGCGAGGGCGGCTCACGGCCTGACCTGGCTGTTCCCGCGACTCGAGGCCGTGCGCTTCGACGCGGCCTGGAGCGGGCCGATGGACGTCACGGCCGCGGCGCTCCCCTTCTTCGAGACGGCGCCGTCGGGCAACGTCCATGCCGGCCTCGGCTTCTCCGGGCACGGCCTCACGGGGACCAGACTCGGCGGCAAGATCCTGGCTTCTCTGACGCTCGACGCCGACGACGAGTGGAGCCGCCTGCCCGTCGCCGGCCCGCCGCTCGTGCGCGTCCCGCCCGAGCCGTTGCGCCGGCCGCTCGTCCAGTCCGTGAGCGTCGCCCACGAGGCGAGCGACCGGGCGCACGAGCAGGGCCGTCGCCCCGGTCTCGCGCCCCGCGCCGTCATCGCCGGGTACGGCGCGTACGCGGCGCTGGGCCGCGCCACTCGCGGCGATCGGGAAGGCTGACGCGTCTCCGACCCGGGGCGTCCCGATGCGCGCGGACGCTCGTGCCGTGCGCCGCGCGCACGCTCGGCCTCGCGCCCCACCGAGCGCCCGGACCATCCTCGCGAATAGATTTCTCCCCTGTTGGGTAACTTGAATTCCGAGATACTTACAGCAAGCGAGGAACGTTATGGACCGCGACTACTCCCCAGAAGACATCGTCGTATCGGCCGGCCGGCTCGACGTGGCCACCTCCGGCCTCGTCGTCGCCCTTGCGCACGCAGTCGGCGTGAGCGTGCCGGAGCTGATCGCCCTGGAGCACCTGGACAGCGACGGCTCTTTGGGGCCGAGCGAGATGGCCCGGCGCCTGCAGATGACCAGCGGCGCGATGACGGCCCTCCTCGACCGCCTCGAGCGTGATGGGTACGTGCGGCGCGAGCCGCATCCGCACGACCGCCGCCGCGTGCTGCTCCGGCGTACGGCCAAGGCCGACGAAGACCTCAGCGAAGAGACGGCGAGGATCGCGGCCGAGGTCCTGGCGCTGGCGGGCGAGCTCTCGCCGGAGGAGCGCCGCGTCGCCGGCCGCTTCCTCGACGGCCTCACCGAGATCGCCGAGCTCAACGCCGCTCAGGCCTGCGAGGAATGACCGGCCGGCCTGCGACATCCGCCCGCTCCACCACGACCCCCCGACGAGAAGGAGCACGACCATGAGCACCCCCTCTGAGAACGCAGCCGGCAGCGCGAACGAGGCTGCGGCGCCTACCCCGGAGCGCGCGCAGCGCCTGGCGCGTCTGCGCATCTGGAACGTCGCCGTCGGCGTCGTCCTCGCGGTCGAGGCCGTCGCGATCGCGCTGCTGACCAACAGCTTCTCCCTGCCCGTCACCGCGACGTACATGACGGGTCCGCCCGGCAGCGAGTCCAAGCTCACCGAGCTCTTCCAGTTGCCGCTCGGCTGGGGGATCTTCGCCTTCGTGGCGATCTCGGCGGCGGCGTTGTTCATCATCGCCTCACCGGGAGTCTTCGACTGGTACAAGCGCAACCTGCTCCAGGACCGCAACTACGGACGCTGGATCGAGTACTTCTTCAGCTCGAGCATCATGATCGTGCTCATCAGCATGATCACCGGCGTGAGCGACCTGGGAGCCCTCATCGCGATCTTCGGCGTCAACGCCAGCATGATCCTGTTCGGTCTGCTCATGGAGAAGTACGAGACGCCCGGCAAGCCCAGCTGGCTGTCGTTCTGGTTCGGCTCCTTCGCGGGCATCATCCCGTGGATCATCATCGCTCTGTACGTGTGGAGCCCCGGCCTGACGGGTCCGGCGCCGCCCGGCTTCGTCTACGGCATCATCATCAGCCTCTTCCTCTTCTTCAACGTGTTCGCGATCAACATGTGGCTGCAGTACCACAAGGTCGGCAAGTGGCGTGACTACCTGTTCGGCGAGAAGACGTACATCATCCTCAGCCTGACGGCGAAGTCGCTGCTGGCCTGGTGGGTGTTCTCGGCGGTGCTCGCAAGCTGAGACCCGCGCCCTTCGAGGGCCGCCCCGCCCGCCCGTCCCTCAGGGGGCCCGCGGGCGGGGCGGCCCTCGTGCGTGGCGCCGACCTCCTCTTGCCTGAGTTCGGCGGCCGACGGGCGCGCCACCGACGCGCCGGCGAAGGGCAGTCGATCAGCGGGTGTCCGGCGCCCGGCGAGAGCCTCGCACCTACTGCCGAGTGTCGCGATCGGGAGCCCGGGTCCGGCGCAGCATCTCACACGCCTTGACACGTATCGGCGTGGATGGATGAATGGGTACATGTCGACTCCATCTTCGAAGGATACCGTCGCCACGAAGCTTCACGAACTGCGCCCCGGGCTTCCGCCGAGCGAGGGACGAGTCGCTCGCACCTTGCTCGACGGGTATCCGGTGGCGGGCATCGGAACGCTGGCCGAGCTCGCGGAGCGCGCCCGCGTCAGCGGCCCGACGGTGCTGAGGTTGGTCAACCGACTCGGCTTCACGACGTTCGGCGATTTTCAGCGTGCCCTTCGCGACGAGGTGCAGGAGCGTCTGTGCACCGCCGGCCGGGCGATCGCCGCGGAGCCGCTCCCGTCGGACGGCCATCTCGTGCGTACTTTGCTTGACGAAGCGGCGCGCAACATCGCGGCCGACGCCCGCTCGCTCGAGCCGGCCGAGATGGATGCCGTGGTGGAGTTGCTGGCCCTGCGGTCGCGCTCCGTGGTGTGCGTGGGTGGGTGGCTGACCCAGTCACTGGCGTTGTTCTGCCACACGCAGCTGCAACTCATGAGGCCCAGGTGCCGTTATATCGGCCCGTCCAACGCGTTCTCAGCCGGAGAGCTTCTCGATATCGGCCGGCGAGACACCGTCGTCGCCTTCGACGCTCGTCCGTACTCCAGTCCGACGGGGCCGTTGTGCGCCTGGGCCCGTGGCCGCGGTGCACGCGTCGTCCTCTTCACCGACGCCTGGCTCTCGCCGATCTCGCGCCTTGCTTCCAACGTTCTCGTGGCGCGAACCGCGTCGTCAGCCCCGTTCGACTCGTATGCTCCGCTGCTGGCGCTCCTGGAGGCTGTTCTCGCTGCGGTCGCCGCAGAGCTTGGTGGCGGCGTCCAGCGCCGCATTTCCGAAGGCGAGGCGATGCTGGACGCCTTCACGTGGCAGCTGGGCGCTCAGGACGAGACATAGTAAACACTCCGTATTGACAGATTCTGGTCATGGTCTACCATACCCTCCAACGCGAGATCGATGCTTTGGGGGGGTGTGATGGCTGGCCCACATGCGCTGAGAGTTTCCGGCTCTTTCCAGTGAACGCGAAAGGGAGACAAGCGCATGCGAATCCTTCAGATCGGTGTGGGCGGCGTCGGCGAATCGGCCGCCAGGATCGCTCAACAACGGGATCCGAGCCGTGAATGGCTCGAGCTCCTCATACTCGCAGACTACGATGGTGTGCGCGCCGGCGAGGTCGCCGGAAAGCTCGGCGACCCATCGCGTTTTCGGGCGGCCGAGGTAGACGCCTCGAAGCCGGACCAAGTCGAGGCGCTGATCGCCGAGCACAAGCCGGATCTGCTCATGAACCTGGTCGAGCCGAAGTACAATCCGGGGCTCATGGACATCGCACTGAGGTGCGGAGTCAACTACATGGACACGGGATCGGTCGGCTCCGAGCCGCACCCGGAGGACCCGTTCAACCAGGTCGGCGTGCTGCTCGGCGAGAAGCAGTGGGTCAAGAAGCGCGACTGGGACGAGAGCGGCCTGATGGGCATGCTCGGCTTCGGCGTGGAGCCGGGGATGAGCGGCTTCTTCGCGCGCTTCGCGGAGAAGTACCTCTTCGATGAGGTCGAGGAGATGGGCGTGCGTGACGGGGCCGACCTGCACATCCCCGGCCACGAAGGTGTGGTCTTCGGCTTCAACGTCTGGTCCACCGTTGAGGAGTGTCTGAACCCGCCGCTCGTTTGGGAGAAGGAACGCGGGCACTACACGACCCAACCGTTCTCCGAGCCCGAGACGTTCTGGCTGCCCGGGGGCATCGGTTCGGCCGAGATGGTCAACGTCGAGCATTCCGAAGCGGTCTTCTTCCCGCGCGCCATCGGCAAGGGCCTGCGGCGCGCAACCTTCAAGTACGCCCTCGGGCAGGAGTTCATCGACGCGCTCAAGGTGCTGGGGTCGTGCAACCTCAGCAGCAAGACACCGGTCCGCTTCCGTGGCCGAGATCTGGTGCCCATTGATGCGCTGGCGGCTATCGTGCCCAGCCCTGCCGACACCGGTCTCGCCATGGTCGGCAAGTCCTCTGCGGGAACCTGGGTCAAGGGGCGCAAGGACGGCCTCGAGCGCGAGGTGTACCTCTATCAAGTGGCCGACAATGAGGAGTGCGTCGACCGCTTGGGTTGCCAGGTCGTGGTGGCACAGACGGCGTTCACGTCAGTGATCGTCTGGGAGCTCATGGCGACCGGGAGATGGGACTACCCGGGGCTACGTACACCGGAGATGTGCGATCCGGACGAGTACATGGCACTCATGGCCGACTACGGATTCCCGGCCGGGATGCTCGAGATGGACGCCGAGTACAAGCGCGTCGCCGACCAGGCGACGCTGAGGGACCTGGCCCGGCGATGAGAGCCGGCCGGCGACGGAGTGCGGCCGGCTCGAGCGCGGGAAGCTCGTGCCGGCCGCGGGTCAGTCGAGCAGCGCGGGGGAGCGCTGCACCTACTCCAGGGGGACTTCTCATGACTGCTCACAAGGTGACGCGCCGTCGCGTCACGTCCTGTCGACACCGGCTGCTCGCTGCGGCACTGGGGGGACTCGCCGTGGGAGTGATGGTGATGGCGGTGGCCGTCGCGGGGATGGGTCCGCTGTGCGCGTCGGCCTGCGCCGCGAGCCCCAGCGAATCGCCGTCCGAAGGCACCGTCCTGCGGATCGGGGTCACGGAAGACCTCGACAACATGAACCCGTTCATCGGGTACACGGAGACCGCGTACGAGGTCTACTCGCAGAACTACGAGTTCCTCGTGGAGAAGCGCCCCGACGACTTCATGCCGGGATCCGACGGCGTCGCGGAGAGCTGGGAGTCGTCGCCCGACGGCAAGACGTGGACCTTCCACTTGCACGAGGGCATCACCTGGCAGGACGGCAAGCCGCTCACGGCGGATGACGTCGCTTTCACCTACAACTACATCATCGACAACGAGATGCCGGCCTTCGCGAGCAGCGCCGCCGGCATCGTCAAGGCCGTCAAGGTCGACGACTACACGGTCAAGCTGATCACCAGGAAGCCCAAGTCCAACATCCTGCGCCTCTGGATCCCCATCCTGCCCAAACACATCTGGGAGAAGATTCCGCCGGAGGCCGCGAAGGCGTCGTTCAAGAACGCGTCGCCGGTCGGCAGCGGCCCCTTCCGAGTCGTGGAGTGGAAGCGTGGCTCCTACATACGCATGGTCGCGAACAAGGACTACCGGCTCGGCGCGCCGGCCATCGACGAGCTGATCTTCGTGATCTACAGGAATCCGAGCACGATGATCGACGACCTGCGTGCGGGGCTCATCGGCGCTGCGCAGAACGTCCCGGTGGCCGAATTCAAGAAGCTGCAGGGCGAACCGGGCATCGAGGCGATCTCTTACTCGTTCTTCAATTGGGACTACCTGAACTACAACTGCTACACGGGCGCCGCCTCGATGGGGCACCCGGTGTTGAAGGATCCGCGGTTCCGAGTAGCGCTGGATCACGCGATCGACCGTGAGAAGCTGGCCTCGATCGCCTATGGCGGGGAGGCCGCGCCCGGCACGACCATCCTGCCGCCGGACAGCTGGCAAGACCCCGACTTTCACTGGCAGCCTGCGGCAGGCGTGCTCCGCGCCTTCGACCTCGAGAAGGCGAGGAGTCTGCTCGACGAGGCGGGGTACACCGATGCCGATGGCGACGGGCTGCGCGACTACGAGGGCAAGCCGATCAGGTTGCGCCTCTGGGCGCTCACGCAATCGGTCCAGAACCAGAGCGCGGGAAAGCTCATCACAGGCTGGTTCCGTGATCTCGGACTGGACATCACCTTCGAAGTCGTCGACGAGGGCGTGTACAACGAGCGGATCTGGAACTACAAGGGCGACGTCTACGCACCCGATTTCGACATGTACCTGTGGTTCTGGTACGGGTTTTCCGACCCCGGCCAGACGCTCGGGTCGTACACGACCTCCCAGATCGAGGGATGGAACGAGCCCTGCTGGTCGAGCAAGGCCTACGACGCCGCTTTCGACGCTCAAGCGACGCAGATCGACGCGGGCGCCCGCAAGGCCGACGTGGACGCCTGTCAGGAGATCATGTATGCGGAGAACCCGCAGTCGATAACGGTGTACCCCAAGCTGCTCCAGGCCATCAATACGGCGAAGTGGGACGGCTGGATCTTCAACACCGTCGGCGGTGGGCAGGCGTTCTTCCGCTCCGCGAGCCAGAAGAGCTATCTGACGGTCAAGCCGGCGACGGCGGTCGAATCCGCCGGAACCTCCTCATCCTGGACCTGGGCCGTTGTGGCGGCCGCCGGCGCAGCGGTCGCCATCCTGAGCACCATCCTTGTGCGGCGTCGCCGTCACCGTGCGGAGGAGGACTGAGGGGCGGGGCGATACGCCCCGCCCCTCAGAAGATGTCGACCCGCCGGCGCGCCCGGTGCATCGGCGTCGGCCGGGCGCACGGCCGTGGAGAAGACGCGACCGCCCGACGGCGCCCCGGAGTAGGATACTGCTGCCATGGCTGCGATCAGCGCAGGACTGCTCCTCTACCGGCGGGTCTCCGCGCCGGACGCCGGCGAGCCCCGGATCGAGGTGCTGCTCGTGCACCCCGGCGGCCCGTACTGGGCCAGGAAGGACGCCGGCGCCTGGAGCATCCCCAAAGGTGAGGCCGAGCCGGACGAACTCGGCCCCGAGCCGGTGACGGCCACGGCGGCGAAGGCGCGCAACCGCGCCGCCGGCGTCGACCTGCTGGCGGTCGCCGAGCGCGAGTTCCGGGAGGAGACGGGCTTCGAGCCCGGCGACGTGGCGGCGCCGGGCGCCGCGCCCGTCTCGCTCGGCGGCGTCAAGCAGCGCGCGCACAAGCTCGTCTACGCGTGGGCCCTCGAGGGCGACTGCGACGCCGGGGCGATCGTCAGCAACACCTTCGCGATGGAGTGGCCGCCGCGCTCCGGCAAGCAGGCGGAGTTCACGGAGGTGGACCGCGCCGCCTGGTTCGATCTACCGGCGGCGCGCGAGGCGATCGTGCCGGCGCAGCGGCGCTTTCTCGACGACCTCGAGGTCGCCGCCGGCCTGTCCGGCTAGGTGCGATCGGGCCCGGACGACGCCGTTTCGCTCGCCGAGGTGAGATCCGGCTTACTCGGCTCGTCGTGCTCGCTCGGCTCGTCGTGCTCGCTCGGCGGCGGCAGCGACGGCAGGTGCGGCTTGCCCGCGATGAGGTCGAAGAAGGCGTCGCGCCAGGCGATGGTGTGGGCATTGAGGCGTTCCTGGCGCTTCTCGGCCTTGGCCATCTTCCTGGGCCGCTTCGGGTATCTCCGGTGTGCCCACGGCGATCCCGGCCGGGCGATCCGGATGGCGCCGACGATCCCCATGATCGGGATGAAGAGGCCGAACACACCGGTCCAGAGCTTGCCCTTGATGAGGCTGATCACGACCGGCCCGAAGTTCAGGAGGATGAGCATCCCCAGCGCGGCGCGCGCGGTGTTGTCGCCGAAGCCCACGGCGCCGAAGTCGGCGAAGGGGTTGAGGCCGAGGACGAAGAGCAGCGCCGCGCAGACGACGATGACGACGGCGTCGACCGACACGCGACCTTCCTTGCGCCAGTACACGTCCTGGACGTGGAGGATCAGCGCGAACTCGTCCAGAGTGAGCGCGACGCCGGCGCCGAAGAGCAGGGCGAGGACCTGCGCGGACAACCCCGTGGGCGCCAACGCGATGAGCAGCAGTCCGACGGTGGCCATGAGGACCACCCCGATCACCATGTGGTGGACGTGGGTGCCGCCCTCGCTCTCGATGTCGTGGAACCACCAGCTCACCTTGGCGCGGATCAGGCGCGTGTTGATGCGCACGAAGAGGAAGGTCGCCAGCAGGCCGATGAGGAAGCCGGCGGTGGCGGCGCGTGCCTCGCCCAGCCATCCGGCTCCCACGGCGTCGACGGCGATGTGCACGCGGCTCCTCTCGTTCGATCGGCTCTCACCATGCTATCGGCACGGAGCGTACCTCAGTGGAGCCGGGTGGGCGCCGTCACCCGGTGGACCCGCTTCCCCGCCAGTCGACGCTCACGGCGGCATCATGTATACTCCCCTGCGCCATCAAGCGGGAGCTTGCGAGCACCCCACCCTGCGCCCATCGCTGGTCGACAGGGTCCATCACGAGAAAGGAGATCGTGAGGGCTCGCCGCCGGCGAGCCTTTTTGCATATGGGCAGACCATTCTCTCCAAGAGACAGATTCATGCGCGACCGGGCGAACGAGCCCCGTACGCGTATCAACGACGGCATCACGGTGTCGCAGGTCCGGCTCATCGACGAGAACGGCGAACAGATGGGCATCAAGCCGATCCGCTTCGCCCAGGACTACGCGGCCGACAAGGGTCTCGACCTCGTCGAGGTCGCCGCGCAGGCCGATCCGCCGGTGTGCCGCATCATGAACTACAGCAAGTATCGCTACGAGCTCGAGCTCAAGGCGAAGCAGGCGCGTAAGCACCAGAGCCAGATCGTGATCAAGGAGATCAAGTTCCGGCCGAAGGTGGGCGTCCACGATTACGAGACCAAGAAGGGACACGTCGTCCGCTTCCTGGAGCACAAAGACAAGGTCAAGGTCACGATCATGTTCCGCGGTCGTGAGATGGTCCATCCCGAGCGCGGCGAGCAGTTGCTCCTGCGTCTCGCGGAGGATGTCAAGGAGTTCGGCGTCATCGAGTCCATGCCGCTGCAAGACGGGCGCAACATGGTCATGATGATGGCGCCGGTGAAGTAGCGGGAGGAGGTGCGTATGCCGAAGATGAAGACCCACAGCGCGTCCAAGAAGCGCTTTCGCGTCACGGGCTCGGGCAAGCTGGTCCGCCGCCACGGGATGAAGAGCCACCTTCTGGAGCACAAGAGCTCCAAGCGCAAGCGGGGGTTCCGCAAGGTGTACGACGTCAGCCAGGCCGATTCCAAGGGGATCAAGCGCCTGTTGGGGCTCCGCTGAGCCTGCCAATCTGAGTCTTGCGCCGGCCGGGCCGCGTAGCGGCCGCCGGCCGGTGAGTTTCAAGGAGTACGGACAATGTCTCGAGTCAAACGTAGCGTCTCCGCGCGCAAGAAGCGTCGCAAGGTCCTCGACCAGGCGAAGGGCTACCGCGCGACTAAGAACTCCAGCTACAAGCGCGCCAAGGAGCAGGTGCAGCGGAGCGGCCAGTACGCCTACCGTGACCGTCGCGTGCGCAAGCGCGAGTTCCGTCGTCTCTGGATCATCCGCATCAACGCGGGCGCCCGTGACAACGGTCTCTCGTACAACCAGTTCATGCACGGGCTGCAGCTCGCGCAGATCGAGCTCGACCGCAAGATCCTCGCCGAGCTCGCCGTGAGCGATCCCACGTACTTCGCCTCGCTCGTCGACCAGGCGCGCGCGGCTCTCGAAGCGGCCTGAGGCTGGGCGGGGGAGGCGAGTCGCTTGGGGTTTTCGGCGCACCACTGACCAGCCCGCAGAACGCCCTCGTCAGGCGGGCGGCGTCGCTGCGGCAGCGCAAGTTCCGCGACCGTGAAGGCGCCTTCCTGGCGGAGGGCGCCGACGTGGTCGCGGCCGGGCTCGCCGCCGGCCACCGGCCGCAGACCGTGTTTCTGCGTGAGGACGTCGCCGACGAGCTCGGCGAGCGGCTCGGGCTGACCGGCGAAGGGTACGGCGCGATCTCTGCGCCCGCAGCCGGGTCTGCGGCCGGCGCCGCGTCTCGCGCGTCCGGGCCGTCGCCGGGCGTCTTCGTCGTGAACGACCGCGTCGCGGCCCGCATCTCCACGCTGGAGACGCCGGCCGAGGCGGTGGCCGTGTTCCCGCTGCCCGAGCGGCAGTCCGTCTCGTCGCTGCTCGCACCCGGCTCCGGACCAAAGACGGCGGCGCTGCGGCGCGCCGCCGGCGAGCCGGCTCCGGAGCCGCCCCGGGGCGCCGCATCCGCCGCCGACCTGCTGCTCGTCTACGTCGACGGCGTGCAGGATCCCGGCAATCTCGGCACGCTGGTGCGCGCCGCGGTCGCCTTCGGCGCCGGCGCGCTGGTCACCTCGGCCGGCTGCGCCGACCTCTACGGGCCCAAGACCGTCCGCGCGAGCATGGGCGCCCTCTTCGGGCTGCGCCTGTTCCCGGACGTCCCGCTCGCCGAGGTGCTCGACCACGTGCCCGCGTGCGAGGTGTACGGACTGACCGCGCACGACGGAGCGCCGCTGGCCGGCGCGGACCTGCGGCGGCCGGCCGTCCTGGTCGTCGGCGCCGAGCGCGCCGGCCTCTCGCGCGGCGTCCGGGCTCTGGTCACGGACTTCGTCACGATCCCTCTGGCGCCGGCCGCGGCCGGCAGTGTCGACAGCCTCAACGCCGGCGTCGCCGGCGCCATCGCCCTCTACGAGTTCTCGCGCCGCCCGCCCGGCGCGTCCGACGACTCGCCGCGCCGCGCCGCGGCGCCCCAGGAAGGATGACCATGGACGACGCACGGCTGCAGGAGCTGAAGGAGCACGCCCCCGCGCTCGCGGCGCTCTACCACACGGGCCGCGAGACGATCCTCCGGGCCGCGGACGTCGCCGCCCTCGAGCAGGCGCGGGTCGCCATCCTCGGCCGCAAGAGCCCGCTGACCGAGATGCTCCGCTCCATCCCCAAGCTCGCCCCCGAGATGCGGCCGCTCTTCGGCAAAGCCTCCAACGAGGTGCGCCGCGAGTTCGAGGCCCTTGTGGAGGAGCGGGAGGCGGAGCTCAAGAGAGCGGCCCTCACGGAGTCTCTCGAGCACGAGCGAATCGACGTGACCCTGCCCGGCCAGCCCTTCCCGGCGGGGCACGAGCACCTGATCTCTCAGACGATGCGCGAGGTCGAGGACATCTTCATCGGGCTCGGCTACCGGATCGCCGAAGGACCCGAGGTCGAGCTGGACTACTACAACTTCACGGCGCTCAACACGCCGCCGAGCCACCCCGCGCGCTCCGCCCACGACACCTTCTGGGTCGTCGAGCAGCGCGAGACGATGCCCGAAGCCGTCGTGGACGCCGATCGCGGCGTCCTGCTGCGCACCCACACCTCTCCCGTCCAGGTGCGCGTGATGGAGCAGCAACGGCCGCCCGTCTACGTGGTCTGCCTCGGCAAGGTCTACCGCCGCGACTCGGACGCCACGCACACGCCGATGTTCCACCAGGTCGAGGGCCTCGTCGTCGACGAGGGCATCACGCTCGCCGACCTCAAGGGCACGGTGCACCACTTCACGCAGGAGTTCTTCGGCGGCGAGCGCGAGATCCGCGTGCGGCCCCACTTCTTCCCGTTCACCGAGCCGAGCATCGAGGTCGACGTGGCCTGCGAGCTCTGCGGCGGCAAGGGCTGCCGCTCGTGCAAGCACTCCGGCTGGCTCGAGATCATGGGCGCCGGCATGGTCGACCCGGCCGTGTACGACTTCGTCGACTACGATCCCGAGACGGTCAGCGGGTTCGCCTTCGGCATGGGGGTCGAGCGGATGGCGATGCTCAAGCACGGCATCCCCGACCTGCGCCTGTTCTACGACAACGACGTCCGCTTCCTGCGGCAGTTCTGAGAGGGGCGGATCACGATGAGAGTACCGTTCAGCTGGATCAAGGAGTACGTGGATTGGCAAGGCACCGTGGAAGAGCTCGCCGAGCTCCTCACGATGTCGGGCACCGAGGCGGAGGGTATCGACTGGGTCGGCGCGCCTGCGGGCCCGGAGAACCTCAGCCGGTTCGTGGTCGGCAAGGTCCTCACCCGCGACAAGCACCCCAACGCCGACAAGCTCAGCCTCTGCACCGTCGAGGTCGGGGAGGCCAACGGCGGCGTCAGGCAGATCGTGTGCGGCGCCGACAACTTCCAGGCCGGCGACGTCGTCGCCGTCTCGCTCAGCGGCGCCGTGCTCGAGAGCGGCCTCAAACTCAAGAAGGCCAACCTGCGCGGCGTCGAGAGCGACGGCATGATGATGAGCGAGCAGGAGCTCGGCTACGAGGAGAAGAGCCCCGGCATCGCCGTCCTGCCCGGAGATTGGGTCGTCGGCGCGCCGCTGCAGGACTACCTGCCGGTCAGCGAGGCCGTGATCGAGCTCGAGCTGACGTCGAACCGGCCGGACTGCTTCAGCATCTACGGCATCGCCCGCGAGGTAGCGGCTGCGGCGCGGCTCGAGCTGGCGCCGCCGCCCACCGCCGGACCGGCGGTGACGGGCGGCGTTCCCGCCGCCGGGGCGATCGCGGTCGAGGTCGCGGACGCGGACCTCTGCCCGCGGTACGGGGCGCACGTCATCCGCGGCGTCACGGTGGGAGAGTCCCCGGCCTGGCTCAAGGCGCGCCTCACGCACGCCGGCATGCGGCCGATCAGCAACGTCGTCGACGTGACCAACTACGTGATGCTCGCCTGGGGGCAGCCGCTCCACGCCTTCGACGCGGCCAAGATCCGCGGCGGCAAGCTCGTCGCCCGGCGAGCCACGGCCGGCGAGAAGATCGTCACGCTGGACGAGGTCGAGCGCACGCTCGACGACCAGATGCTGGTGATCGCCGACGCCGAGCGGCCGCTGGTCATCGCCGGCGTCTTCGGCAGCGTCGACGCCGAGGTGGACGAGCAGACGACGGACCTGGTGCTCGAGGCGGCCAACTTCACGGGGCCGAGCATCCTGCGCACGGAGCTGCACACCGGCATCCGCAGCGAGGCGAGCAACCGCTTCGAGAAGGGGATCGACGCGAACCTCGTGCCCGGAGGGCTGGCGTTCGCGTCGCGGCTCTTCGCCGAACTCTGCGGCGGCACGGTCGCTCCCG
>Ga0265595_1001807_pt1 | contig 15676 bp, 10 predicted proteins | sample saktaG_15_FD_190148 | JGI IMG/M metagenome (GOLD analysis project Ga0265595, IMG submission 190148) | Saline water microbial communities from Sakinaw Lake, British Columbia, Canada - sak_2013_06_06_50m | ecosystem: Environmental > Aquatic > Non-marine Saline and Alkaline > Saline ... | reverse complement strand
ATCCCCGTGTGGCATATGGAAATATGAAGGAATGTAAAACAAGCGAAGTTAGAAATTTTAATAAAATGATTTATAAAGCATCATCAAAACTTGCTGTATTAAACAAAGATAGTATGGCGGCATTTAACCTTGAAAATGTGCAAACAGCTTATTCAAAATTCTCTCAAAAGTGTGGGCTATATACATTAGACTATTATTCACCAATAGGCGGTGAGGCTATGGCAATGTGTGATACAAATGGCGACCTTATATTATTATCTTTATATAATATGAGTAAGTTTACAATTGAAGGCAAAACAATTGTTGGAAAGGCATCGGTTGGATATTATACAAAGGATGGTAAATGGGTTGAAGAAAACACCCTTAGTGCTAATGGCGGAACAATTGTAGTGCCAGCAATTAGTTGTGTTAGAATAAGTGCTGAAAATCTTATATAATGTTCAACTAAGAACAGATTACCAAAACAAAAGGTGAGGTTAGCTTGAAAGAAATAAGTGGCACATTGGTTCGTTGTCGGGCTTTGCCCAAACACTTGCATATCCATATATGTGGCGTGTCCGTTCAAATCCCTTACGCCTACCACTGCACCATTTCTTTCTTCCAAACTTTGTGCCTCAAAGAAAGGAATGAAACTTAAAATGAAAAAATCATTATCTTTTCTTGTGTTTTTTGTCTTGATATTTACTTTAATACCGTTTTCAGAGGTAAAAATGAATGTGGCAGGGAGTGAAACAAATATGGGTTATGGTGTGTTTGATGCACTGACAGAAATTGCAAACAACACAAAGGCAACGGCTCCGCTTTATGTTGGTCAATACGATATAAAAAATGGTCCAAATTGGTTTGTTACTTATGATAAAGGAATTAATCCGAGTGGAGTTTTTGACACAAATGGAGTAACAAAGGATAACATTTATAATGGACACGATGGGCTTGTTATTTTTAATGATGGCACCGTCGGCGATAATCTTTATGATTGGGGCTGGGGTGTTAGCAAAGTGCTTGAAGCAAATATGCTTTCAATGTTCAACACAGGAATAGGTATACCCACAAGGCAAGCATATGAATATGTCGCAACAGAGAATGGAAATGCGACCTTGTATTTTAATGATTTATATACTGAAGGGCTTAATTCACAAAATCGTTATAGTGGGGTTTATATGTGTTTAGCCCTAATTGAAAATGACCCTACAGCTAATATTAAATATGCAATATTTAAAAATGGTAATAAAATTTGGCCAATAGATAGTGATTATATGCAATATTCAAGTAATATACAATTATCTGGCGAATTTATGCTCAATTTTGATGTCAACACGAATGACAAAATTACATTATTATATGAACAAACAGCAGCAGCGGCTTACACCACAGCCGTTTATGTAAAACCTGTTATTGAATTTTCAAAAATAGTTGAACCCGACTCATATATTCAGATTAATAAAAACTGTGAAGTTGTATTTCAATCCGAGGTTACAACTGAAGAAGAGTTACAGCAAATTAAAACTGGGACAGAATGGTATGTTACCTACGATAAAGGTATTAACACAGCAGGTTTATTTGACACACAGGGTGTTACAAAAGATAATGTATTTAATGGACATGATAGTTATGTAATATTTAATGATGGCACTGTCGGCGATAATCTTTATGATTGGGGTTGGGGGGTAAACACTTGTCAATCACCTGATATATTAACAATGTCTAATACAGGCATTGGAATTCCCACAAGGCAAGGCTACCAATATAAAGTGAGCAGAACAGGAACAGCAAATTTATTTTTTAAAGACCTAAATGATGTGGCGAACAATTCGCAATCAACTACCTGCGGAAATTACCTTAATGTTGATATGCCATTAAATGACCCAACTGCAACTGTTAAGTTTGCCATCTTTAAAAACAATACGAAGATTTGGCCAACTGATGCAAGTTATATGGAATACACAAATGACACATTGCTTAGCGGTCAATTTATGCTACCAATTGATGTGGCTGAGAATGATACAATAACTGTGCTTTTTGAAACAAATGCAGCAAATGTATATTCTATAAATGTATATTCTCATCCTATTATTAATTATATTGTTTCGCAGGTTGTAACCAAAAATGGACGAACCTATGTAGAATATATGGGAAAGCCTTATCTAAATTACGGAGTTCAAATAAGGCTTGATAATTTGCAAGCGATTAGCATACTTGAATTAAGCAAATGGAAAGAGACCTTGCAAAAGTCTAAGGAGCTTAATTTTAATACCGTTAATTTGCAAGTTTGCTGGACATGGATTGAACAGGTTAAGGATACATATAATTTTTATGAATTGGGGCTTTTGCTTGATTGGTGCGAGGAATTAGACCTTAATTTACAAGTGATTTGGTTTGGTTCGGATGTTGCCGGTGGGCCAACTGATGTTCCGAGTTATATTAAAAATGATACGGTAACCTATCCGAGATTAGCAGTTCATCCTACAACTCATATTGATTTTTCAACTCCTGCATTTGTGGAAAGGGAGCAAAAAGCAATTGGCGAAATGATGAAATTTATTGAAAAGAATGATAAAACTCATCGTCTTGTTATGGTTCAGGTTGAGGCTGAGCCGGATAATGTTCAAGGTTATGACTTTAATTGGAGTGACCCTGTTGCAGTAGCAAATAATATGTGGGCAGGTGGGCAACCGGATGCCGCAATTAATATGATGGATAAGTTGGGGCAAACAATTAAGGCGTCTAACAATTCAGTGGTTACAAGAGCGGCGTTTATAGACCAAAGTTATATTAATACAATATTGAGGGATCATGATTATATTAAGAAGACCTTTGACACGGATGGAATAGACTTAGTGGGAATTGATAATTATGATGCGACGATTTCTGCACATAGCACATTATATAATTATATGAATAGTATTATTTCAACAGGGAATGTCCCATACACACCGGAAGCCGGAGGAAATTGTTCCAATACAATTAATCAGGCATTGTTTGGATTTTCACAAGGTGGAGGACATTATATTTACGAAATAAGAACTGGTAATTTTATGCCTGTTGACCTTGACACTGGTATTTATCGTAGGACACCAACATGGGATTGGGTTGAAAGAGATGGAACACTTGATGTAGATGTATATCCCCGAATGCCATATGGGACTATGAAGGAAACAAAAACCTCAGAGGTTCGAGCATTTAATTCAATGATATATAAAGTGGATATGAAACTTGCCTCTCTACCAATATGCAATATTGCAGTATTTAATATAGAAAATATTGAGGGGGAATATATTTCAGATGTAGTAAATTGTGGCTCTTATCAAATTCAATATAATTCTCCAACTGGAGGAGAAGCAATTGCAATGAGTGATTTAAACGGCGACTTAATTTTAATGTCATTATATAATGGAGGAAAATTCACAATAAGTGGCAAAGCAATATCAAGAAATGCCTCAATTGGATATTTTGACAGAAATAATATTTGGGTTGAGGAAAGTGCTATTACAACAAGTGGTAATAATGTTACTTTACCCGCACAGAGTTGTATGAGGATTGAAGCTAATACAACAGGGATTGATTTAAGCAGTTTTAATGTAAAAAATGCAGTAGAAAACATAGGAAATGTATTAACAAATATACAAACAGAGTTAACAGTATCAGCACTAAAAGTTTTAATTGCACCAGAAGACGGAGTAAGTGTAATTATAAAAAATGCTATGGGGACAGATATTACTAATTTGAACAATTCTATTATTGAAACCGGTTCATCAATAGAAGTATTAAAAGATAGTGAAACTACTATTTATAAAATGGTGATTTATGGAGATGTGAATGGCGATGGAAATATTGCTATAAATGATTTGGTAACTATGAAGCAACATTTGTTAAAAATAAAATTTTTAGATGATGAATTTCTTTATGCGGGAGATATTTATAAAACGGGTTCAATTTCAATCTCAGCTTTTGTAGCAATGAAGAAACACCTATTAAATATTTCTACAATTTCTCAAAATATTTCTCCAATAACCATAACACTTGACAATACGGAAACAACTATACAACATCTATCAACAACGGAGTTAATTGCTACTATATATCCAACAAATGCGGAAAATAAATCAATTATATGGGCATCAAGTGATACTGAAATTGCATCTGTTAGTGCAAATGGTGTTGTTACAGGAGTTTCAATAGGCAGTGCTACAATTACTGCAACAACTATTGATGGAGATAAAACTGCGATTTGCACAGTAACTGTTATACCAATTTTATAAGTTTCAGGAGTAATCTTGGACAATTCAACCATATTAATTAGAAGGGGAAAGAATAATGAAAGAGAATTTATTGGAACTTAACAGAAACATACTTAAAAGAAAGGCTAATGGGAAAGCAATTTTTCAACCGAGAATTAATGCATGGTATGATGACAGGGTATTTAGTAAAAAAGACCTACCCGGAAAATTTGCGGGCTGTGATAAAGTTGCACTTTATGAAAAAATCGGTTGCTCAGATAGGCTATATAATTTTAATACTTGTCTTGAAGCCCAGTATGACAGTAGTGTTAAGGTAGAATGGATTTCAATTAATACCAATGGCAGAGATTATGAAAAAATTATGACCACACCGGTTGGTACAGTAAACGAAATTGTTTGCGGAAATGACAGTAATTATGGTATGATGCCCACAAAATGGTTGTGTACCACAAAAGAGGATTTAAGGGTTTGCAGTTATATTGAAGAAGCAACAACATTTAGCTTTAATATGGATACTTATAATAAACTCTATTCTGAGTTGTCCCATTTAGGCTTGCCTACAATGTTTATACCAAGAACTAATATTCAAAAGTTAATAGTTGAGTTATCGGGAGTAGAGGACACCTATTATTTATTAGCAGATTATGAGGATGAAGTTGAAGATTATTTTAAATCACTTACCAAGAGTCAAGAGGGAATGATTAAGGCGGTGGCGGAAAGCCCTATTGAGTGGATAAATTACGGAGATAATTTGCATTGCAGAATTTTACCAGATTATATGTTTGTAAAGTATATTTTACCTGAGTATGAAAAACGAGGAGATGTTTTGCATAAAGCAAATAAATTTGTATATTCACATTGGGACGGCGAAGTTAAGGGCTATCTTAAATATGCCAAGAGTTGCTTTTTAGATGGAATTGAGGCGATAACTCCGGAGCCTCAAGGTGATGTTACCATTGAAGAGGTCAAAGAACATTTAGGTGATGAAATCTTTTTAATTGATGGCTTAGCAGCTGTATTGTTTAATGATACCTATTCTAAAGAGCATTTAACAAGAGAAACCAAGAAAATTTTGAATTTATTTGAAGGTCAATTAATTTTAGGTATATCGGACGAAATGCCGGCAGACGGTGAAATTGAAAAGGTCGAGCTTGTAACGGAATTAGTAAATGAATTCAATGCTAAGAAAAATACATTTTGAGGGCAAGTATGGAAAGAAGAGAACGGTTTGATTTATGTATAAATCATAAAAATACTGATAGAATTCCAATTGATTTTACAGGAACACCGCAAACAACATATGAAGATTTTTCGATTATTGAAAAAATAGCATTAGAACTTAATATAAAAGTTTTTGATGAAAATGAAATAAAAGAAAAAGTCCTTAAATATTTAAATGTTGATTTTCGGAATGTAGGATTTATTTTAAAGCCTGAAAGTGATTTAGTAAAATCGGGAGAAAATTGGCATACTGATTTTTGGGGAGTAACACGAAAATGGACAGGAATGTATTGGGATATTTCTAATTATCCTTTAAAAGATGCGAGTATTGCCGACCTTGATAATTTTTCATGGCCACAAGCTAATAAAATAGACAAAAAAATATTTACAAACCTAAGAGAAAGAGCAAAGCGACTTTGGAACGATACGGATTTCGTAATAGTTGGAGAACATCCTACTTATGGAATATTAGAACTTGGATGTTGGATGTGTAGTTTTGATGATTTTTTATATCGTTTAGTCGGAGAACCTGAGTTTGCAGAAAAGTTTTTTTCAAAAGTATATGAATATCAAAAGGATGTAATTGATTTATATTATACTGCTATTGGGGATTACATACAAGTTACAACAAGCGGAGATGATTTTGGAACCCAAAACGGACCTTTTATGTCTCCCGATACATTTTCCGAAATGATTTCACCTTGGTATAAAAAGAGGATTGCTTTAACGAAACAATATACAAAAGCTAAATATTTTCATCATACCTGCGGTTCAATATATAGACTACTTGACAATATAATTGAAATGGGAGTAGATATTTTAAATCCTTTACAGCCCAATGTATTTGAAATGGATTATGAAATCATCAAACAAAAATATGGTGATAAAATTACATTTTGGGGTGGCATAGACGAACAAGGTCTTTTGACTAACGGAACAACTGAGGAAGTTAAAAAGAATGTCAAAGAAGTTGTAAAATTAATGGGGGAAAACGGCGGATATATAATGGCTCCTTCTCATAACATTCAAGCAGATGTTCCAATAGAAAATATTATTGCTATGTATAATTCTATTAGAGAATAAGTGGATGAAAATAAATTAGAATATAATAAATTTGTAAAATGGAGCGATGAAAAATGACATCTCGCGAACTTGTATATGCAACATTAAAAGGAGAAAATACTATTAGAGTGTCACGACAATTATGGCTTTTGCCATGGGCAATTAATCATTACAAAAATGAAGTTGAATTAATTAATAAAGATTATCCTGATGACATTATTAATATTAATGCAAATTTCAAGACACAATTTAAAAAATTAAGTGGAAATCAATGTGAAATAGGACAGTATATCGATGAGTGGGGCTGTGTCTTTGAAAATATTCAAAAGGGAGTTATAGGAGAAGTAAAAAGCCCTTTGATTTTAGATGAAGATTGGAATGATGTAGAAAATATTCATATTCCAGAAGAACTACTTTCTTTTGATATTGAAGAAGTTAATGCACAAATAAGAGAATTAGGATATGAGAAATTTGTAATTGCAGGAGCATGCCCAAGACCATTTGAACAACTCCAATTTATTAGAGGAACCGAAAATTTTTATATGGATTTAATTATGAAACCTAATAAAATGATGGCATTTATTGAAAAAATGCACGATTTTTATTGTAGATTGTTAAAAAAATGGGCATTAACAGATGTGGACACATTAATGATGATGGATGATTGGGGAAGTCAAAAATCTTTATTAATTAACCCCAAATTATGGGAAGAAATCTTTATGCCAATGTATAAGGATTATATTGATATAGCACATAAGGCAGGAAAGAAAATGTTTATGCATTCTGATGGCAATATTTTATTAATAATTCCTAAACTAATTGATATTGGTTTAGATGCTGTAAATTGCCAATTGTTTTGTATGGGTTTAGAAAATTTAAAACAATTTAAAGGTAAAATTACATTCTGGGGTGAGATAGACAGACAAAATATTTTACCATTTGGAACAAAAGCAGATGTAAAAAATGCAGTTGTATCTATTAAAGATAATCTATGGGACAATGGTTATTGTATTGCCCAAATGGAATTTGGACCTGCCGCTAAACCTGAAAATATAAGAGAAGCATTTACAATATGGAATGGGGTAATTTAATGGAAAAATATTATGAATATTTTTGAAATGTCAACAAATAGGCAATCGGCACTTGAAGAATTTGAAAAATCGCTTTTGACTTTTTCGGGTAGTGCCTCAATTGATAGTATAATTGAAAGACTAAAAAAAGTTAATAATGAAATCACTACAAAAGGCATCGTATTTAACGAAGAGTCAGCAAGGTATTTAATGACCGAAAATGGCTATGGTCAAATTTATGACTGGGATTTATATTTTGAAAGTATCTATGCAATGTATAATGGTGAAAGTAAGTTTTGCTTTGCAAATTTAGAAGCTTTTTTTGAAAGGCAGGAGGAGGATGGATTTATCGCTCGTGCATTTGGTCTGATGCCTTATGGTAAAAAAGACCCATTCAAACCGTTTATTGCTCAAATTACACTCTTGGGTTGTTTGCAAGTAAATGATTTTACTTGGGCAAGAAAGCATTTTATTAATATTGAAAGGTATCTGAATTCATATTATACCCGCTACGATAACGATAATAACGGACTTTGCTTTTGGATTGAGGCAGGAGCGTCAGGTATGGACAACCAACATTCGCGAGTTCCCATTGATGGAACCGGTGAGGGCGTTGACTTAAATTGTTATTTGTATCGGGATTATTTAGCCTTAGCTAAAATTGCGGAAAAATTAGGTTTGATTGATAAAAAAGAGATATTCATTAAAAAAACAGATGAAATTAAAGCCAACATAAACAAATATCTATGGGACGAGAAAACAGGCTTTTATTACGATAGAAGCGAGGTAACGGGAGACTTGATTTTTGAAAAAGGCGTTTCTGGGTTCGTGCCACTTTGGGCGGGAATTGCATCGGAAGAGCAGGCCAAAAGGCTTGTTTTTGAGCATTTATTAAATGAAAATGAGTTTTGGACAAATTATCCAATCGCAACGCTCTCCTGCCAATCAAAGGCATATGACCAAAGTTGGCCACTAAATACATGTAGTTGGAATGGGCCTGTTTGGATACCAATGAATTATATGATTTTTCACGGTCTGGTTAGTTATGGTTTCTTTGATGTGGCAAAAATACTTGCAGATAAATCATTTGAATTGGTCTATATAAAAAACAGTTCTACAAGGGAATTTTATAATGGAGATGATGGCACAGGATACGGTATCGACCCTTTTCTCGGATGGACAACACTTGCCTATTATATGCCCTTTGAATTTCATATGAATTATGACCCAACAAATATTGATAATGAATATGTAATCCCATTAGGATCAATGTTGGGGCTAAACTTATACAACAAATAACAAAACTAAATGTATTTAGGAGACGAAGTTATGACTTCAAAGCAAAGACTATTATCAGCACTAAAAGGAGAAAAGGTAGATTACATTCCTTTTTCTCCTAATTTAGCATATTATTTTGATTTTTTACCTGAAGAAACACGCAATAAAGGTATCTTTGATTATATTGTAAATATGGGTGCAGACCCACTTATGCGTGGAGATGTGCAGGCTTTTGAAATAAAGCAAAATAAATGCAGTACAAAAGTTATGCAAAACGGCAACAAAATTTACACCACTATTACAACGCCAAAAGGCAATCTTAATTTGGAACAAACCTGTGTTGAATTAACAAAAACTTGCTTTATAAGCAAGCACCCCGTAAGTACAATTGAAGGTATAGAACTCCTAAAGCTTTATTTTGAAGATTTGGATGTTTTGCCACAAATCGTATCTGCAAACGAGAAAATAAAAGATTTGGGAGAAAAAGGATTACAGTTGGCAATACTCGGTATTGGTTTAAAATCTGCTTTTCAAAGTCTACTTGAACATTGGATTGGCATAGAGAATTTAGTGTATTTATGTATGGATTATCCCGATGAAATTGACGAACTTTTGAAAATAATGCAGGCAAAAAATTTAAAAACAGTTGAATATACAGCAAACAGTAATATTTCTGCTTGCATTTCATGGGAGGATAGTTCAACAACTAATTTAAGCCCTGCAATGTATGAAAAATATATTGCACCGGAGATTTCAAATTGGTGTAAAATTTTAAAACAAGTTGATAAGTTTTATGTTCAACATGCCTGCGGACACATAAAGGATTTACTTGTCCCAATGGCAAAGCAGGGAATTTCGGGAATTGAGTCGATATGCCCTCCGCCAACAGGAAATATAACAATAAAACAGGCTGTGCAGGATTTGCCAAAAAACATTTCAATTATCGGTGGAATAGAACCAACACATTTTTTAAATGACCCTATCAACATAATTTTAGAATAATCTCTCCGTTTTAATGTTTAAATTTATGTTTATTCCCCAAAAACCAAACCCTATGTTTTTATGTTTAAATTATTGTTTATTTGCTTTTAACTTTATCACAAGAAAGCATAAGATTTTAAAGGCTTTTTGAAGCTATCTCAACATAACAGAAGTTAAATTTCAAGCAATTTTAAGATATTTTACTATGCTTAATGCCCTCATAACCTGAAGGGCATCAGTTGTCTCAAAAATATACCCTTTTGAACCAACAAAAATATGATTGTATTTACGTAAAATGCTCATAAATATTAAAAATGGAGCGAGTTTTATTAAAAGCCGTATCCTATACAAAATGATACTTTTTTATTTTTGCATACTAAATTCAAACTTATAATTATCCGTTTTTATATTTAATTTGTAAAAAGTATATCTCGTTGCACAAAGTAAATTTTTTAGTTTTTCTTTTATTAAATCATGACAGTAACGGAATAACGGAATAAAATTACTACGCCTTATTAATGGAAGCAAATTTTAAGTTAATTCGTGATAAAGTTTTGATTGACGGACAAATTAAGTTTTTAATTTCTTTAATGAAAAAAGTAAAAACCCTACAAGCCTTGTGGCTGTAAGGTTTAAATGTGGTTGCGGAGACAGGATTTGAACCTGTGACCTTTGGGTTATGAGGGTGTTTTAGACCTTTACTGACCTTTAATAAATGCCTGTAATCGTTGATATTATTCGGCTATTTAAAGGTTATCTAATTGTAATTTAACGTTATTTAATATTATTTATTATATTGACAAACATCAAATAAACATCAGGGTAGAGGTTTTTAACTTTTAACATTTAGATTTAAAATGAGCCATACAGTAAATATTTTAATGTTGATTTCCTGATTTTTGCTACATTGCATAGATTGTGGCTATGAGTGAGGATGCAAATTTGGTAATTAAAACGCCGCACTCCTTGCAATTGCTGATTATTTTGAAAATTATGTGGCATTTAAAGAAATTTTTAATGTCAATAAAGATATATTGTTTTTGGATTTTAAAGAAGAGAGAATTTTCGTAGGTGCTTTTAAATTATAATCATTTCTTGCTGACTAAAAGACTGGGAGGATACGTTTATGCAATGTCAACTACTATTTATACAACGCCAACATATAATTTGAGCATTATAGTAAAATCTATATTTCCTGTATTTCATAGCCTAAATATGTTTTAAAGGCCTCTAAAATAACTTTTTCATAACTACCATTTGTTACACTCACATGATGACGATACCCGTTTTTGCCAATAGAAATAAGCTTCTTTTGTAGCCCTTCAATTTTAGCCACTCCACCACAACCAAAAAAACCTTCTTCAATAACATCGTTAGTGAATTCGCCCTGTCCTACATATACAATAAACTTTCCATTATCAGTTTTAGAGCTTGCAAAGGTCATTGGAAATGCTTTAATTCTACCCACATTTGTTCCCCAACCACAGCCCTCACCATAAGCTTTTGCAAACATTTTATGGTCTATTATTTCGCCCTTTGCAGTCATATATTGCTGTGCTACTGGTCCACAGTGGAATAAAATACACTTGTTTTCATCTTCGCTATAATTATTATTCCAATCAAGACAAATAGACGGTTTTTGTGAAGCCGCTTGCAAAGCATACATTGGTATTGCATTAAGTACATCAACCTCACAAGCCGCTACAAAGCCCCTATCATTTAATTCGCTAAGCAAAACGCAAGGAGATACTCCAAGTAACTGCTCTATTTCATTCCAACATCTAAGAGCTAAGCAATCAAGCGAATAGTCCTTAATAATATCATCTATAACAACACTAAGTTTTGCCAATGTTTCAGTCTTATTTTTAGGACAACAGCTAAAATTTGAGTAATTTTCAAGCCTTTCAATTTTGGTTTTAACCCTTTCGGAAGAACTATCTAATTTATTTAGTCTTAAAAGCACTTCTGAAAGGTCTAAGGCTTCCACTGTAATGCCATATTTTTGAAGGGTTAACTCATCAAAACGAACGGTTTTAAAAGCGGTAGTTCTTGCTCCAATTGCACCAACAGTAACTCGTTTCATATTTTTCACGACACGACAAACAGCACCAAAGTCTTGAAGCTGCTTAGCAAAATTATCACTCAAAGTGCGAACTGTATGTGGTTCAAAAACTGTAAACGGCAAACCATACTGACAAAATACGTCCATAATAGAAAATTTGCCACAAAAGGCATCCCTTCTATGAGAAAAATCCATTTTGCCTATTTCATCTGGGTAAGCTTGTATTAAAATTGGCACGTTGCAATCCCTTAAAGCTGATATAGCACCATTTTCGTCACTAAAGTTTGGTAAGCACAAAACAACACCATCATATTTCCCCTCGTTTTGTTTTAAGAAATTTGCATATATTTTACCTTCCTCAGGAGTTTCAACTGCACCAAAACGAGTTTCCTTATCATCAAGCATTAAGGCTTCAAACCCCTGTGTTTCAACTGCTTTTTTCATTTCCTCTCTTGCTCCTGCTACAAGACTTTCAGGAAAAAATCCTCTATTACCGAAATATAATGCTAAAGTTATTTTTTTCATTTTCATTTACCCCTTTATTTATATAAATTTGCAATGCTTTTTCTCACTATTTTATATTTTTTATAATTTTCCTCATAAAATTTGTTATCCATTATATTAGGCTCAACTGCGTTTCTTTTCTTAACAAAAATTCCTACAGCTTCATTTATATTTCTGTAAACACCTGTTGCAACACCAGCTAATATAACAGCCCCTACAATTCCAGCCTCGTCAACATCAAGCGGAACAATGGTTTTCCCTGTAATACTCGCCTTAATATTTAACCAATAATCCGACTTTGCACCCCCTCCTACTGCTCTAAGCTCGGAGATTTTAATACCAGATTGCTCTAAAATTTCCATATTGTATTTCATTTCATAAGTTACTCCCTCAATCAAAGCACGATAGAGAGTAGCTCTATTGGTATCAAATTTTAGTCCTAAGAACGCACCTCTTGCCTCATTATTCATATCTGGCGTAGCCGAACCTGCAAAATGAGGAATAACGATTAAATCAGTAGGCTTTTTAGCACCCTCGTTATCCAAAAGCTCATAAACACTAATTCCAAGCTCCTTTGCTTTCACAGCCTCATAAGTTGCAAAATTATTTTTAAACCATTTTAGGATTGAGCCACCAGTAAAATTAAAGGCATAAGTTGCATACATTCCATCTATTACATAAGGAACGCAGGCATAATTATTACTTAAAAATTCCTCTGTTAGTATAGGCTTATCAAAAATAGGGGTTATACATTCTACTGTTCCCATACCATCAATTGCTATGCTTGTATCCACAACACCTGCACCCAAAGCGGCACATATTTGGTCGTGTCCCCCTGCAACTACCAATAAATCATTTGGCAAGGATAAATTATCTGCCATATTGGGCTTGATTTTACCTATAATTGTTCCAGAAGGAATTGGTTTAGGCAATTTCTCAATATCAATATTTGCTCCATTTAAAAGAAAATTAGACCATTCCTTTTTTATAACATCAAATGCCATTGTTCTTGCGGCAAGAGAATAGTCAATAATTGCTTCGCCTGTGAGCATATATGCACAAAAGGAGCCAATTAGCAAAAATTTAAAGGTTTTTTCATAAATTTCAGGGTGGTTTTCCTTTATGTAACATATTTTTGATAGTGAATACATAGGATGAGGATTAACACCCGAAATACTCATTATTTTGTCTTTGCTTAAAAACTTTACTAATCTATCACATTGCTCTTTTCCCCTTATGTCTGTGTAAAGCATTGTGTTCATTAGCACCTTACCATCTTTGTCAATTGGCACAAAGGATTCTCCAAAGGATGAAATACATAAAGCTGTTATTTTTTCTTTTACCTGAGCAGTGCAATCCTTTATAACCCTTGTTACATTTCCCCATATTATATTTCCATTTGTTTCATATACATTTTCAAATGGAGGGTACTCAATATATGAATAAGCTAACTGCTTTCCATTTGTGTCAAAAACCATAGCTTTGCAACCAGAAGAACCAACGTCAAGACCTAATAGAGCCATATGCTTTAATCCTTTCTAATTATTTATACCACATATTAAGGTATTCCCTTACCATTCTTTTCATCTCATTAAAAATTATATCCTGCCTATATACTGTGGTATAGTTAGCTATTGAGGGCTTTTCACCTGTTAAACATTTCTCGGTTAAATATCCATCATTAATTAGTCTTTCAATAGTAATTTTATTTGCCACCTTAGATGAATTTTTAACCATATCTTCAAATAGAATTGGTGTAGCATCTCTTTCAAGTGCTGTCCAAATATTAACCTTGCAAATGCCATCATTAAATAGTTCTCTAACCTGCTCATTAGAGACAGAGGATGTCCCATGAAGCACGATTTTTGTTCCAATTTTCTCCTTAATGCTTCTTGCCACATCGCCGTAATATTTTAATTCTTTCCCTGTCGCTCTATGCTCTGTTCCTAAATTAGCAACAATTAGGTCTACTCCTGTTTCCTTAGCATATTTTAAAGCATTTTCTGGAGTGGTTAGCTCATTATGCTTAGTTCCTGTTGCGTCAACAATTTCATCGCAAGCACCTTCAATTAAAATCTTATCCTTGTTGTTTTTAACAAATTCAGCAGTTTTCTTAATATTTTCATTAAAGGGCAAGGCAGAGGCATCATACATTATGGAGGAATAATCGCTTAAATCGCTATTTAGAAGCTCTAAATCATCGTCAAATTGAATATGGTCAAGATGTAACATTACATATACGTCCTCAAAAATACAACCCTTATCGGCAAGTGCTTTTATATCGTTAACAAAGAGTTTAAGCCCTGTTGTATAGTCCCTTGTGTGAGTATAATTTGGTGCTTGTGCTCTGTGGCTATAATTGCAGGTTATGGCTATAATGATTGGCACATTTTCAATTCCCTTTTCTTTGCCAAATTCTAATACTGCACTTAAAATTGCCTCTGTTGTAGTTAAATTTTCCGTGCAAATACAAGGCAAAACCCATCCGTTTTTCTCAGCTTCCTTATATAAAGCCCTTACCTCGTTTACATTAGTAATAATCATTTTTTTCTCACCTTTTCTTAAATATTATCTTGATTATACTAAATTATTAATATATAATTATAGTAACAAATGTATTGAAACTGGTAATTTTGTTTGGATTTTCGGAAGGGGCGTGAAAGTCTATGCCTTTAAAAATTAATAGTGTTAAATTAAAAGAATTATTAATGGATTTTTTTATACTAACTAAAATACGGATTGTTCTTTTTGACAATGAATTTAATAAGATAATGTCCTACCCCGAAAAGGAATGTGATTTTTGCACATTAATAAAAAGCAATGAAAAAGCCAAAAAAGAATGCGTTCAAAGCGACCTTACTGCATTTCAAACTTGTTGTAGCACCAAGCGACTATATATGTATAAATGCCACACAGGGTTAATTGAAGTAGCCACACCGATTAAGGTTAATGATATTGTGCTTGGCTATGTTATGTTTGGTCAAATTATTGATAAAAGCAATAGAAACGACGAAAAAAGCAACGTATTAAGACGTTGCCTAAAATATAATTTAGATAATGATAAACTTTCCACAAACTTTGATAAATTAATTTCAAAAAGCAAGGAGCAAATAAAAGCCGCTTCTAAAATATTAGAAAGTTGTGCTTGTTATTTGTGGATTTCGGAGCTTGTGAAAATTGGGGAAGAAAGCTTATTTTTAAAAATAGATAAATTTATAGATAAAAACATTCAAGAAGAAATATCCATTAAAATGCTTTGT
>Ga0265595_1001806_pt1 | contig 15677 bp, 12 predicted proteins | sample saktaG_15_FD_190148 | JGI IMG/M metagenome (GOLD analysis project Ga0265595, IMG submission 190148) | Saline water microbial communities from Sakinaw Lake, British Columbia, Canada - sak_2013_06_06_50m | ecosystem: Environmental > Aquatic > Non-marine Saline and Alkaline > Saline ... | reverse complement strand
TTATACCTTCACTACCGCTGGCAACCATTCAATGTATGTTATGTGTACTGATTTAGCAGGAAACGCAACATATGGAAATTCTGTAACCGTTGTCGTTAACGCTTCTGACACCACTCCTCCAACCACTACACCGTTTTGTAATGGCACCATGTGCACCGGGGGTTGGTATACTGCCAATGTTTCATTCACCCTTAGTTGTTCCGATTCTGGCTCTGGCTGCTCTACAACATATTATTGCCAGGATACAACAAACTCTTGTACCCCAAGCACTGTATACTCAGGCGCCATTACCGTATCAAACCAGTCAGCAACAAATTATGTCAGATTTTATTCAAGAGATATAGCTGGTAATATTGAAACCACAAAATCCACAATAATACCGCTAGATAAAACCTATCCTACTGTCGGCACGCCCTCGCCCACTACAGCCACCCAAAATCAAGCCACCACTTTTTCAGCCACTGCTTCAGATGCATTGTCGGGGCTGAACAATAATTCTTGTTATTTATATGTAGATAGCTTTAACCAGGGGACAATGACCTACAGCAGTGGTTCAGCTTCCAAATCTTATACCTTCACTACCGCTGGCAACCATTCAATGTATGTTATGTGTACTGATTTAGCAGGAAACGCAACATATGGAAATTCTGTAACCGTTGTCGTTAACGCTTCTGACACCACTCCTCCAACCACTGTTCCATATTGCAATGGTGGTATGTGTAACGAGTATAATAATGCTAATGTTTCATTCACCCTTAGTTGCACCGACGCAGGAGGATCAGGCTGCGCTACAGGCTACCCAAAGTACTGCATTGATACCGTCAATAGCTGCACTCCCAATACCACATACTTAAGCGCTATTACTGTATCATCGACAGAGTATATTAGATTCCAGTCAGTAGATAAAAGCAATAATACAGAGACAATCAAATCTACGCACTTAGTAATAGATACGACTCCTCCCGTCGTCGGCACACCTTCGCCCACTACAGCCACCCAAAATCAAGCCACCATTTTTTCAACATCTGTTTCAGACAACATAGAGATTGTTTCCTGCTATTTATATATTAACGGAGTAACTACAAAAAAAATGGATCTTTCAACTTCACCATGTGCCAACTGTACGGCTACTACTTCTTATATTTTTGCTGAAGCAGGCACTTATCCTGTGCATATTAGGTGTTATGATAAAGTTAATAATTATACAGACGGAGCAGATGTTAATATTACTGTTACTGCCAATATTATTCTTCCGACTGTTACTACTGATATTGCTGTTGCTAGTGATAATCAATTTCAAGATGATCAAGTTACATTAAGAGGAATTATTAGTGACACTGGCGGTGAAGCTGCTAACGAAATAAAATTTTGGTATTCAAATAATTCTGGAGGTCCTTATACAACTCTTGCTTGTAGTAGTTTAGGTGTATTTACCACAGGTTCATTTTCTTGTAATTTCAATTTACCTGGAATAGTTCTCAATAACACAAATATTTTTTATTATAAGGCCCAGGCTTGTAATTTATCAGCTGGTTGTTCAGACATTAATAGTGCCAGTAATGTTGAAAAAGCAGTAGTCATTTATCTTAGAGATGGTGGACAGAAATCATTTGATACTCTTGAAGAGGGTGTTACTTATACGCTTAACGTTGCTGTTTCACCAGACGAAGGAGGAAATGTTAAAAGTCCCTCGTCTGAAATTGATTGTGGGAATGGTAATACTGCTTGTTCATATTCTTTTCAGGAAGGAACGTCTATTACTTTAACAGCTTATTCTGCTGTTGGATATGAGTTTTCTAATTGGTCTTGGACTGATGCTGGTTGTGATGACGTAGATGGAAATCATTGTAGTGTAACTATGAATGAAGACAAGGATATTACAGCTATATTCGGAAACGAACCACCTGATTGTTTTGAAATAATAGCTAATCCTACTGAAGCGATTGTTGGCCAGCCAGTTATTTTTACTGGTTTTCCTGATAATTCCGATGAATCGATCGCTTACTACGAATGGGACTTTGATTGTGATGGTTGGGATGGTAAAACAACCTCTAATCACATAGGTTATATTTTTGATAGTCCGGGAACTTATAATCTTAGATTAAGAGTCCAGAATAATGCAGGAATTTGGAGCGAGACAGGTTCGTGTCCTGGGGGCGTTTGTGCTCTTGAGATAACGGTTGAAGAAAATATTGTTGAGCCTCCTGAGGTGCAAGGTACGCCAACATTAAATAGCAATCTTTGCGTTCCAGATGGTCCAGTTGGATTTTATTTTAGTTGGATATATTATAGTCAGGATGGATATCAAGAATCTAGATTTGATTTACAGATTTCCACCAGCACATCTTGGTCTCCCCTTGAAGTTAACAGTACTATACCTTTAGAACCTTTGTATTTAAGTCCTCATCCTAACGAGCAATTTGTTTATTTAACTTCTTCTGGAGAAGAAGAAAGAATAAATTATGGTAATGAGACTCATTATTGGAGGGTAATGGTTTGGGATGAGCTAGGACAGAATTCTGGTTGGGTCGAAGGCCCACCATTTACCGTTCCAGTTAAACCCTATCCTAACCCTATTTTTACTCCAAACCCAACAAATCCAACTTTATACACTCGGGTAGACTTTCCAGATAGTTCTATCTGTTACAATGATGATTTTTCTTCATTTGCTTGTAATGATATTAACAAGACAAATATTTATTATTATTGGGATTTTGACAATGGAAAGTATTGTTATAGTGACAGTAAGCCTGCCTGTCGAACTGAAACTGCAACAACTAGTTATGATGTTATGGGAGAGAAAACAGTAAGCTTAACGATAAAAGACGATGTTGGGACTTGTACTTCAACCGCAATAACAACCGTGTCTGTCCCTCTGCCCGATTGGGAGGAAATAACACCATACTAAGCCTATGAGTAAAAATAAAGGGTTTACGCTAATAGAAATAACAGTAGTGGTTGTGATTATTACTTTCTTAGCAACCATTTTCATTGTTAGTTATCGCGAAGGAGAAAAACAATTTGCCCTAAAGAGATCAGCTCACCAAGTAGCTCAGGCTATACGAAAAGCTCAGGAATTGGCTTTATCGAGTCAAGAGTATATGGGCGCCTTTCAGGGAGGTTATGGTATTTGTTTTGATAAAACGCTTGAAGGTGAAACTGGTAGTTATTCTTTATTCGTTGACTGTGAGGGAGATTATCAGATGGATAGCGTTAATAATGTTTGTGATAATTGTTTGGGTGAAGATTGTTATCCTTTTTATACTGAGAAGCTTGAGGAAGTTTTCCTTGAAAAAAGAATTAAAATATCTAATTTATCAACCACAGAAAACACTCTTTGTATAACTTTTACTCCTCCGGATCCAGCTGTTAATATTTTTCCTGAAGCGGATTCAGCTTCGATCACTTTAAATTTTGACGGCGGGCCAGAAAAAATAATTACGGTTAATAAAGTAGGTTTGATAGAAATCAAATGATTTTTTATTTTAATAGCAAAAAATTATCATATTCAAAAGAAAAAAGCTTTACTATTTTAGAAGTAATGATAGCTATTTTTGTTTTGACTTTGGCTGTCGGCGCAAGCTATATCTTAATTCAAAAAACATTTATTGCTTCTTCATTAACCCAGTCAAAACTAGTAGCTTCTTATCTTGCCCAGGAAGGCATTGAAAATATTAAGAATATGAGAGATTCGAATTGGCTCACTGGTATTGATTGGAATGAGGGCATAGAGAGCACTTATAATGAAGGTATAATAACTTTTTTAGATGGAACTCAAAGTAAATTTCAGAGACAGACTTCTGTTATTATTGAAGATTATTTAGAGAATAATAATGACAGAATGAAGGTTACAGTTAAAGTCACATGGAATGAACGAGGGAAAGACCAGACCACGGAAGCAGTTAATTACTTATATGATTGGTATAGCGATCCACCATGTTATTTTAATGGGGAGCCACAGAATTGTGATGGACCTGCTGCTACTGAACTTAATTGTGTGATTGGAGATGAGGGGTGTAGAAGGTGTAATAATGGGGTATGTACTGTTTATACTGACGGTGAACAACATAATTGTCTCAACGATTGGGAAGGGTGTGACGCAAACGGAGAGTGTGTCGGTGATGAACCTAATGTTTGTGAAGGTATACTAGACAATACTCAGGTTCCTGGTTGCGATGGTCCTTGTCAAGCTTGTCAATCAGGCATTTGCGAATACTATACTGACTATCAACAACATAATTGCGATATTGGGTATGTTTGCGATTCAAGTGGCCAATGTTCTTTAGAAGAGCCTGACATTTGTGTTGTCGAAGGAGGGAGTTGTAACACTGATGGAGAATGTTGTGCTACCGCACCTTATTGTTATAGAGATTTTGATAATGATGGTTATGCGGCTGTTACAGGAGCTAAGGTTTGTAAAACATCAGCCTCCTTAGGGACAGATTGTTATGATTTAAATGCTAATGCTAAACCAGGACAGGGTAATTATTTCCTGACGGATAGAGGAGATGGAAGTTTTGATTATAATTGTAATGACGTGCAAGATAATATTCATGATAACTGTGTTACCACTTGGTCTGGTCCTATTGGTTGCACTACGATTATGCCAACCGGTGGTATTAATGGTTGGGTGGGGCAAGTGCCACCATGCGGGGATAATAGTACAATATATCTACGGCGTGTATGCCAAAACTATCAAACGACTAATTGTAGCGGTGGTAGCGGTTCCATGGGTTGTCCTGCCGGGTGTTATCCATATTATCCTAGTGGTTCGTGGTCAGTTGTACAGGAAGGAAATATCGGACAATATTGCCGTTAATGTAAGAAATGTTAATCTTTTTCTGTTTTATCTAAAATATTAAGAGAATAATTATCTATAATATTAATTATCTAAGTTTATGAAGAAAAGCGGTTACACATTAATAGAACTTTTAATAGCCATAGCTGTTTTTACAGTGGTTATTGCTGCTCCCGCTGGTTTTTTTGTTACTGCTATAAAAGGACAGCAGAAAACTTTAGCTTCTCAAGAAATGTATGACAACATTTCTTATGTTTTAGAATATATGAGTCGGGCCTTAAGAATGGCAAAAAAGGATTTTGAAGGAGATTGTTGCAGTGTGCCCAATACAAATTACGAACTTACAGGGGGTGGAAGTGGCATAATATTTAAAAACTATCAAGGAGAATGCCAAGAATTTTATTGGAACGGTACACAACTTTTTGAAGTGAAAAATAAATTAGAAGCTGTTCAATTAACGTCCAGTAATATAGCAGTTAAAGATTTTATGATAGAGCAAAGTGGTTGGAGCCAGACCGATACTATTCAACCAAAAGTGAAGCTATTTCTATCTATAGAAGAAGGGATAAAAGGAGAATTAGATGAGCTTCACCCCAAAATGAAAATACAGACAAGCGTTTCGCAAAGAAAATTAGATATCGAATATTAAAACTATGAGGGAAACAGCAAAAGAGAGAGGAGTAGCTTTATTCATGGTCGTTTTGATTATGAGTGTGATTTTAGCCATTGCTCTAGGAATAAGTGGAATTTTAATTCAGCAGATCAGAATGTCAGGCAATATAGAAGATTCAGTTATTTCTTTCTATGCTGCTGATTCTGGCATTGAACAGCAAATCTATGATTTATATAAATTAAAAGATTCTCATCAAGATCATTATGATCTCACCTTAGAAAATGATGCATTTTATAATGTTGCAGTAGAGTGTAGCACGCCTACTATAAGGTGCGCAGAAGGGGAGGAGTTTTACGGTTTGCCAGTTGCTGAAGATCCACTTGATTGTTTAGGCTTGAATTTTTGTATAAGATCACTCGGTACTTTTCATACCGCCAAAAGAGCGATTGAGGTGAAATATTAAACTTTTATCATTCGAAAATTCAAACTCCCCTAAAGGGAGTTTTTTTGATATTATGTATATATGGAGAAAAAGGAAGCAAAAAAGAGAATAGAGAAATTAAAAAAGGTTATTAATCACCATCGTTATCTGTATCATGTTTTGGATAAGCAGGAGATTTCTGATGCTGCTTTAGATTCTTTGAAACACGAGCTCTATCAGTTGGAGCAGCAATTTCCAGAGCTTATTACTGCCGATTCTCCTACCCAGAGAGTAGCTGGTGAACCCCAAAAGCAGTTCAAAAAAGTAGAGCATGGATCTCTAATGCTCTCTTTGGAAGACATATTTTCCGAAAAAGAACTAAAAGATTGGGAAGATTATTTAAAAAGATTGGAACCCTCGGCCCAATTTGAATATTTCGTTGAATTAAAGGTTGATGGTTTTGCTATTGCTTTAATTTATGAAAACGGTCTATTTAAAACAGGCACTACCAGGGGAGATGGCAAAACAGGAGAAGACGTTACCCAAAATCTAAGAACCATAGAAAGCATCCCTTTAAAGCTTGAATTAAAGAAATGCATAAAAGATAAGAAAATACAAGAAAGCCTTAAAAAAGCGATAAAAATGGGCAAATTTGAGGTACGGGGAGAGGTATTTATGGAAAAAGATGCCTTTGAAAAGCTTAACGAACAATTATCGAAAAAAGGAGAAAAAATTTATTCAAACCCAAGAAATTTAGCTGCAGGTTCAATTAGACAACTAAATCCAAAATTAACTGCTTCAAGACCTTTAAAGTTCTTGGCATACGATATAGTAACCGATACAAAACAGACAAAACATTCCGAAGAACATCAAATTTTAGCTTCATTGGGATTTAAAACAGACAAAGGAAAAATTTGCAACAATTTATCCGATATAGTTGATTTTTGGCGAAATACTGCTAAAAAAAGAGAAATTTTACCTTTTCAAATAGATGGAATAGTAATAAATGTAAATAATAATGCTCTTTTTAGTAAATTAGGAGTGGCTGGCAAAAGCCCGAGGGCTGCCAGAGCCTTTAAATTCTCGCCAAAGCAGGCTACCACAAGGGTTTTAGATATAAAACTGCAAATAGGTAGAACAGGGACAGTAACGCCAGTGGCAGTTTTGGAATCAGTAAAAGTCAGTGGAGTAGCTATTACTAGGGCTACTTTACATAATGAGGACGAAATAAAAAGATTGGGCATAAAAATCGGAGATACGGTAATAGTGGAAAGAGCAGGAGATGTCATACCGGATATAGCTAAAATCTTAATTGATCTTAGAACGGGCAAAGAAAAAGCCTTTCATTTTCCCAAAAATTGTCCAAGTTGTTCAACTAAGTTAAAAAAAATTACAGGAGAGGTATTATGGAGATGTCCGAATGAAAATTGTCCCGCCAGAAAAAGAGAAAATCTTTATCATTTCGTTTCAAAAAAAGCTTTTGATATTGACGGACTCGGACCAAAAATTATTGATAAATTGGTTGACGAAAAAATCATTATTCAGGCAACAGATATTTTTACACTGAAAGAAGGAGATTTAGTTCCGTTGGAACGGTTTGCCGAAAAGTCAGCTAAGAATTTAACAGAATCAATTGAGAAAAGTAAAAAGATTTCTTTGCCTAAATTTATTTTTTCTTTAGGGATTCGCCATGTTGGAGAAGAAACAGCCAATGCTTTGGTAGATTGTTTTGACAGTATTGATAAATTAAAGAAAGCTAAGAAAGAGGAATTAGAAAAAATTACTGATATTGGTTCTAAAGTGGCAGAGAGTATTTATCACTGGTTTAATTCAAAACAAAATCAGAAATTCATTAAAGAACTTTTCACTAACGGAGTGAAAATAACAAATAAAAAACCAAGCATTAAAAATCAAAAGTTAAAAGGATTAACTTTTGTTATTACTGGTATTTTACCAACAATGACCAGGGAAACTGCCATAGAAAAAATACGTTTATTTGGCGGTCAAATTTCAGAATCTGTCTCTAAAATAACTGATTTTTTAATAATTGGTGAAAATCCAGGTTCTAAACTGAAAAAAGCTAGAAAATTACGAATAAAAACTATAAATGAGAATGATTTCTTAAGGATGTTAGAATAAATGCTTAAACACTTAAAACAACTTGATTGGATCTTAATAGCCTGTGTTTTTTTACTGATTGTCATTGGTCTTTTATCGATTTATAGCAGCTCGTCGGGTAAAGATGATTTTTTAAACTTTGAAAAGCAATGTATCTTTTTGGGCGTGGGAATTTTCTTGATGTTTTTTTTCAGTTTTTTTGATTGGAGGGTTTTGAAAGAAAACAGCTATTTAATTTTAATTCTTTATTTTTTTTGTATTTTAGGCTTAATCGGTTTATTTTTTCTAGCACCAGAAATCAGAGGAATACAAAAGTGGTATAAGGTTGGCCCTTTTTCAATTGACCCGGTAGAATTCATGAAAATTATTCTAATTATTTTGTTAGCTAAATATTTTTCGATGCGTCATATTGAAATGTATCAGGTCAAACACATTGTTCTTTCTGGCTTCTATATTTTACTTCCCGTTTCTTTAGTTTTCTTTCAGCCAGATTTCGGGTCAGTGATAATTTTAATTGCTTTATGGATAGGAATATTAATTGCCTCTGGAATTAAGCTGCGCCATTTTTTAATTTTATTTCTTTGCGGTCTTTTGATTTTAACTTTATGTTGGTTATTTTTGATAAAAGATTATCAAAAAGAAAGAGTGATTAGTTTTCTTTTTCCAACTGATCCTTTGGGTGCTGGATGGAGTCAGAACCAGGCAGAAATTGCCATTGGTTCGGGCGGTCTTTTCGGCCAAGGTATATTTAATGGTTCTCAAACAAGGTATGGCTTTTTGCCGGAGCCTCAAACTGACTTTATCTTTGCTGCTGTGGCTGAAGAAACAGGATTGGTTGGCGTTTCTGCTATATTAATACTTTATTTAGTTTTAATTTTGAGAATATTCAAAATTGCCATGTCCAGCCAGAGCAATTTTCCCCGTCTTTTCTGCATTGGCTTGGTTATTATCTTAATTTCCCAGATATTCATCCATATCGGCATGAATTTGGGTATTTTACCGATTATAGGCATTTCTTTGCCTTTAATTAGCTATGGAGGAAGTGGCTTAATCACGATTTTAATAGCTTTAGGTATAATTCAAAGCATAAAAAATAGCCCTTAATATCTGATAACCGATAGGCTATAATTATCCACAATAAGAGCCCTTGACTGGGTTTTTTTTAAAGGGGAAAATAGAGTAATGGCTGATCAGAACTACATGTCGCTGCAAGAGGCAACAGAATACTGCGATTATTCGCAGGAGTACTTATCATTAAGAGCTAGACAAGGCAAATTAAAGTCAGTCAAATTTGGCAGAAACTGGGTAACAAAGAAAGAATGGCTTGATGAATATCTTCAGAAAGTAGAGGAATACAATAATTTCAAAGTAAAGCAAGTTTTGCCACCTAAAAATCTCCCAGTAGAGTCATCTGTTCCAGTTCATTTTTTCCGACCTCAATTTATTGCGGCAATTGTCTTAGCAGTTGTTTTTTTGTTTACTGGATTGTTCTTGATAAAAGAAAACTCTGAGATTGCAGTTGACCGCGTCTATAATAGTTCTCAATTAGCAGAGATTGAAAAAGGAGGGGGAAATTTATTAACAGATTATTTTTTTTGGATCGGAAAGCAATTTACCGGAGTTGGCAAGAAAGTTATTCAAGGATACGTAAGCGCCAACGATTTTTTAGAAAGAAAAATCAGCCAGACATTTTCGTATTTTCAAACAGAAGAAAAAACTGAAATAGCGAAAGAACAAGAAAAAACAGAAGAACAATCCTCTCAACCGATTGCAGAGGAAACGTCTCCTCAATCGGCTGAGGAGGGCTTGGTAGTGATTCCTTCAACGGACAAAGACGAAGAAGTTATCAAAAAAATAAAAGAGAGTTTTTCTGACGAAGTGAATGTGGAATTGAAAGACGAAACGTCAGGAATCATCACTCCTGTCTTCAGAGAAGGAGACGGAGAAAATTATCTTTATATTTTAGTTCCGATTAACAATGAAAAATAACGAAAACTTTAAAGGTCGAACTGAAAGAAATTTCAGTCTGAATGTTATAAAAGGTCGCAAAAATAATTATAAATTAAAAACACTATGAAACAATCATTAAGTTTAACCCTGATTATCAGTTTAGTTACTTTGGGGACTTTTATTCTTTTAGAACCACAACTGACCAAAGGAGAAACAGCTGACACAACGGTCAGTCTGACAGTGGAAGATGAAATAACCCTAGTTTGTTCTTCTACCGCTGCCTTAGCTCCAAACATTGCCGCTGTTTCAGGAGGGACAGCTACCAGTACTTTTCTCTGTACGATAGTGACAACTGACGGAGACGGATACAATCTCAATATAAGAAAAAGCCAGAAACTACAGATAGCAGATCTAGAATATTCTAGATTTAACGATTATGCTACCACTACTACTTATTCTGACTGGACATACGATACTCCGCCCAACGGCAGTTCAACTTTCGCTTTTTGTGTTAATGATGCTGCCAGTACCACTGATATTGCTCTTACTTTTTTAGATAACGGAGCAGATGAATGCGGTACCAGTACCAGCGTTACTTCCTGGCATTGCTGGCATCCGATTCCGACAGACGCCAGTTATATTGAAGTAGCTAATCGAAACGCATCAACCACTGGAAGCGGCGTGACTATTGAATTCGGCTTGCAGGCAGTTGCTGGTGGAGAAAATAATCTTACCTCGGGCAATTATTACACAACAACCACTGTAACAGCTGTAGCCAATTAGCAATCACTATGAGAAAATTACCAGTAATATTTTTTCTGGTAAGCGTGATGCTATTCGGCTCTGCTGTTACGGTTTCTGCTTATCAGTTTCAAACTCTTCCAGATACGAAAGTAGAAGGAGATGTTATCTTAGGTCCAACCAAGACTGAGTTTTTTTTAGATCCTGGAGAGATAGCAACCAAGGAAATAATGATTACCAACAGAACGGGCCAGACATTGAGATTTCAGGTTGAGATAGAAGACTTTATGGGTTCACGAGACCCTGGACAGTCAGTTGTTCTACTGGGCAGTCAAAAGGGACCCTATTCTTTAAAAGATTGGCTAACGCCTGAAATATTAGAATTCACTTTGGAACACGGCCAAAGAATACATTTACCTGTAAAAATATCTATTCCTCAAGACGCTGAACCAGGAGGTCACTACGGAGTTGTTTTTGCTGCTGTTTTGCCTCCAGAGTTAACGACCGAAGAACAAAAAGAAGCAGCTAAAAGCCAAATAGGTATTGTTTCCAGGGCTGGTTCTTTATTTTTCGTCAAGGTAAAGGGAGACGTAGCAGAAGAAGGTTACTTAAAAAGTTTAGAAGCAAATAAAAAATATTATGAAAAGGGGCCGATTGACTTCCAATTGCTATTTGAAAACAACGGAAGTATTCATTTGGTTCCTTATGGAGTGATTGAAATATTTAACATCTTGGGCGAAAAGATAGATGAAATAGAGATTGAACCCTATTTTGCCATGCCTGATTCCTTAAGGCTGAAGGAAGTGAGTTGGAATAAAGGACTGCTTTTTGGCAAATATACAGCCCTAGCTTCAATAAACCGTGGTTATCAAGACATTATCGACCAAAAAAAGGTAGAATTCTGGGTTATCCCTTGGAAGCTTGTCTTAACCGGTATGGTCGGGCTTTTCTTAATAATCTTTCTCTTAAGATTCCTATTTACCAAGTTCGAAATAAGAAAAAAATCGTAGAATTATGAAATTCAAAAAACTTCTTATTATTACAGCTATTCTATGTTTTTCAGTTAATGTTTGCTCTGTCTTAGCTTATGATATGTCCAGCGAAAACTACAAACTTCAGATAGAAGGTATTGATATGGGGGCAATTGGAGATATGAAAGACTTTTCCGATTCTAACCAAGATTTTCTTTCCGTAAAAAATTTAAAAGAAGTTTTTACCTCTCATTCTTCTTGGAAGATAGCGCTAATTTTTATTGTTGTGTTTTTGGTATTATCTTTTATTTTCTATTTAGTCATTAAAAAAGTTTTTGCTTTTAAACGATGAAAATAAACTTTTCCAGAAAAATATTACCCATCACTCTTATTCCTGTTTTAATTATTTCTTTTTTTATCTTACAGTCAAAAGTTCAGGCCTACGAAATGGCCAGTACTAGCTATCGAATTCAAGAAAGTTCAGTTAACGTTGGTGGCTTGGATTCAGAAACTTCCACCAGCTACACATTAAGAGAAACTATTGGCGAGGCAGCGGTTGGCACAGCGACCAGCACTTCTTACAAATTGCAAATGGGTTATCAGCCGATGATTAGCGGGTATATTTCTTTATCTGTTTCCACTTCCTCTGTTGTTTTGCTTCCAGCAATCAGTGCAATATCAGGAGGCAGTGCCACTTCCAGCTATTCAGCCACAGTAACCACCGACAATGCGGGAGGATATTCTTTGTACGTTATTGCCAGCACTAATCCTGCTTTAAAATCAGGCACTAACAGTTTTACAGATTATACTCCAGTCGTAGGGGGTACTCCTGATTTTACCTGGTCAGTGGCTGCTGATGCTTCTGAATTCGGCTTTACGATAGAAGGAACAGATATTGTTCAGAAATTCCTGGACAACGGAGCAGATGAATGCGCCACCAGTTCTTCTGATACCGCTGAAGCATGCTGGTACGGATTTTCAACATCAACAGAAAGCATTGCTTCAGCTTCATTAGCCAACGCTCCCGCTGGAACAGAAACAACCATCAAGCTTAAAGCCGAATCAGGAAGTAGTAAATCCCAGGCAGCTGGCGCTTATCAGGCAGTAATAACAAATAGCGCTATAGCATTGTAAATGAAAAATGAATTTAAAAAAATAATAATATCAATAACGCTGCTTTTTTCATTTTTCATTCCATTTTCAACCATTGCTCTTACCGGAAACACCAATATTAATCTGCAAGTTACTACTACACCGACAGAACCCACACCATCACCTACTCCTCCGCCTGGCCAGTATGTCGATATAATTCCGCCAGTTATTTACAGCCTTTTTATCAGCAAGACTACGTTTAATTCTGCCAGCATTGAGTGGAAAACAGACGAACCAGCTCTTTGCCAAGTTTTTTGGGGGACAACCCAAGAGTACAAGGAAGGAATTATTTCAGGAACCGTTTTCTCTCTTTCCCATAAAACAAGCCTGATCAATCTTTCAGCTGAAACCAACTATAATTTTAAGATAAGCTGCAAAGATTCAAAAGGGAACGAATCAGAAACCAAAAATCAGAAATTCACCACGCTCTCTTTACCAGATACTACAGCTCCCAATAATGTTTCAAACTTTGAAGCTATTCCTGAAAATCAGCAAATTGTCTTGCAATGGCAGAATCCTGCTGATTCTGATTTCAAAATAGTCAGGATAATAAGGAGTGAGGAGTTTTATCCGCAAAATCCTTGGGAAGGAAAACTGATATATGAAAGCAGCAATAGTTCTTTTGTTGATATTAATCTGACCAACGGGAAAAGGTATTACTATACAGCTTTTTCTTACGATTTTGCCGGAAACTTTTCCTCAGGCGCTGTCGTATCAGCTGTTCCAATAGCCGGAGAAATACCACCGATAGAAGAGATAGCGACAGAGCAGCAATGTTCAGAATCAGGATTTTACTGGTATGACAATGCTTGTCATATAGAACAGCAAATAATTCCTGGTCCTCCGGAGGTTGAAAAAATAAGTTTAAACGATTTTGAATTTATACAAAAAGGAATAAAACTTTTCGAAACAGAAGGAAATATTGAAATTCAGGAAAATGAGCCTTTAACAATTTTAATCAATTATGAAAAAGTACCGGAAGTTTTAAAAACCATAATGGTCACTTTGAAAAAAGGCAATAAAACTTTTTCCTTTCTTTTAAGAATAAATCAAGAAAAAACAGCTTATTTGGCATCTTTAGTACCGCCAACAGAACCAGGGGTTTATCCTGCGATATTGAGCGTTCTTGACTACCAAAGTCAGGTTTTAAAAAGAATACCTGCTCAACTGACGGTCAGAGAAACGAAGAAAGCGTTTTCATTAATTTCCTGGTTTGCTCAATATTATATTTTAATAATTTTAATAATTACGCTTATTTTCGTAGGAATATCTTATTTTTATATTAAGAAGTTTAAAGCAAACGCAGCCAAATGAAGTTATTATCCGGTAAAAACTTAATAATGTTGATAATTCTGATAGTTTCAGGTTGTTTTGCTTTTGCTGCCAACGCTGCTTTTAACGAACAGATAAACTTTCAGGGAAAGCTGACAGACAGCAGTGATGTTAATGTGGTTGATGGCGATTACAATTTTGAATTTAAGCTATGGAGCCATGCAACAGAAACCGCAGGAGGATATTTGAAATGGACAGAAACTTGTACAACAACCAAGATTACTGTGGCTAATGGTCTTTTTTCCCATCTTTTAGGCTCAGTTAATGCTTTGCCAGACGATATTTTCAATCAGACCTTATGGCTGGAGGTGTCTGTCGGCGGAACAACTACAGAGCCCTCTTGGGAAACTCTGGCTCCAAGAAAAAAAATTGGGGCCGTACCTGCTGCCTTTGAAGCTAAGAGACTTGAAGGATATACTACTTCTTCTTTTGCTATTTTAAGCGAGAATGAAACGATTAGTGGCGCTTGGAGTTTTACAGATATTGTTAATACAACTGCCTCTTCTTCAAGTGCGATATTGACAGTCAATCAAACAGGTAATGGAAATTTAGTAGACTTTCAAGTAGCTAGTACTTCCAAGTTCGTCATTGATAATTCAGGAAATGTTGCTACTGGCACTTGGCAGGCAACTCCTATTGCTTTAACTTATGGTGGCACAGGAGGAAATTCCACTTCCACTGCCAGAACCAACTTAGGATTAGCCATAGGTATAGATGTCCAAGAGTATGATACTGATTTGGCAGCTATTGCAGCTGGTACATGGACAGGGGCTGAATCAATTACTATTTTAGGAACTATTGCCACTGGCACCTGGAACGGTTCTGTTGTTCTGCCTGCTTATGGCGGTACGGGTACGGGCACCGCCTTTACACAAGGATCTATTGTTTTTGCCGGAGCTGGCGGAGTATATGCACAGAACAATTCAAGTTTTTTCTGGGATAATACGAATTATCGTTTAGGCATCGGTACGGTTACTCCCGGTCAAAAATTGACAGTAACTGCCAACTTATCTTCTGTCTTGAATTCAGGATATTTTTCAACTGGCAATGTTTTGCTTTCCAGCCTTCAAGGAGGCATGTATTTTGGCAGAGTTGGCGTAAAAGAAAATATTTTCGGACTAACAAACTATGCTAATACTTGGACGGAAAAAGACTCAGCCAGACAATGGAATGCCATTGCCATGTCTTCTGACGGTAAAATACAAACAGCAGTTACCCAGGATTACAAAATATATAATTCGACTGACTATGGCAATACTTGGGCATTGGTCTTTACTTCAGCAGAAGAAGCTTTTGTTGATGTTGCCATGTCTTCTGACGGCAAGATACAGACAGCAGTAGCTACTGCTGAAGGCAGAATATATGTATCAACTGACTACGGCCTTAATTGGTCACTGGAAGACGATCCAAGATATTGGAAATCTGTTGCCATGTCTTCTGACGGTAAGATACAGACAGCAGTAGATACGGGAGGACTCGCTGGTGGCGGATATATTTATATATCAACAGATTACGGCGATAATTGGGCAACTACATCTGCCACTAGTAGCTGGAGCGATGTTGCCATGTCTTCTGACGGCA
>Ga0265595_1001802_pt1 | contig 15694 bp, 13 predicted proteins | sample saktaG_15_FD_190148 | JGI IMG/M metagenome (GOLD analysis project Ga0265595, IMG submission 190148) | Saline water microbial communities from Sakinaw Lake, British Columbia, Canada - sak_2013_06_06_50m | ecosystem: Environmental > Aquatic > Non-marine Saline and Alkaline > Saline ... | reverse complement strand
CTGGTGTTAAAGAAGCAAAAGCAATGGTCACAAAATCATTGATAGGCCCGGCATTCTATGCAGCTGTAGAGGGTGCACGTGGAGGAATAGCGCTTTCAAACCTCCTTAACAGCTGGCTCGATATTGATTTTATAACAAACTGGAGAAAGAAAACTGATGAATTCTTCTCAGAGACTGTTATTGGAAGGGTAATAAGCGGGAAGTGGGAAGAAAGTGTCTGCCATTCAAAAATTGAGAAAATACCAGAAAATATTGCTGTTATAAACGTAAATAATATTATGGGATTTGCAGCCCACGTTGAAGGAGAAAGAAGTGCTGCAATAACAACAAACAACCAAACATTATATTTCTACAAGATAACATTTGGAGTTAATCCCTATGGCATGGGAAACATCACATTCGAGCTTTTGATAGATGGAAATGTTGTTGACCTTGACAATGATGGAATGGCTGACAAAATAGAGCTTGAAGCAGATGAAACTTACAGCGGAACAGGAGAAAAAGCAGTGGTAAGACATAAGCCAGAGATATATAAAGAAGTATGCCTTAAGTTCTATAACACAGAAAATTTAAATGCAGAATTCAGAAACTCCTTAAAAGATAACAAGCTCTGCAACAAGATAAATGAGGTTGATTTAAGCTCTGTTGAAATTTCTGAGCAAGCAAGCTCAACAGCTGTTTCCAGCACATCAACTGGTCAACAGGGATGGTAAAATGGCATATTTAAATGATCAAATAAGCTTATTCAAAAAAAGCTTTAAGATTGATAAAAAGAGATTTCTTTCAGTAATAATTTTTGATTTTGTTTTTATCCTAGCTTCATATATTGTACTCTTTTTATGCGGTATGTGGTTAAACAGCTCTGCTTCAAAAATAAGCGGATTAGACCTAACAACCCTTACTGAAAATGCTGTAAATGAGCTTGCTGCACTAAAAAGCTTCTACTATGGAATACTGGTCTGTTCACTGCTATTAATCATATTTTTGTTTTTTGCATGGTCTTTTTTCCAGGGTTTTATATGGAATACTATACTTAAAAAGAAATTTGATTTGGATTATTTCAAGAAGTTCCTGCTGTTAAACCTGGCTTTTATTCCATTATCAATAATTATATTTTTTATGGCAGCAGTCTGCTTTTGGTCTTTTAATTCAGTATTTTTATTTTTTCCAACTACTGGACTTAACAAAAACCTTATTATGTTTATATTATTGGTTTTATTCACTTTTGTTTTCCTGCCAATCCTGCTTTATATGATCAATTTTATATCAATTTTATATTTTTATTTTACAAAGAAAAGCAAAATATTAGATTCTTTTAAAAATACATTTGATGTTGCAGTTAAAAAAATTCATTTGTTATACATCCCCTGCCTGATAATGAGCCTTCTCTTTGTTTTTTTAGCTGTAATCACAATACCATTTAACATTCTGCCAGTGTGGCTTACATCATTAGTTTCATTTGTTTTGCTTGTTATTTATGCAGCATGGGCAAGGTTTTACATTGCAGTTGTTATAGCAGAATTAGAGAGAATTCACCACAAGATTTAAATATGCGTTATATAGAGTATTCTTAGAGGTATTATGAAAAAAAGAGGCCAGGTAACAGTATTTGTAATAGTTGGGATTCTTATTCTTCTTGCCTTTTTGCTTTTTTTTTATCTAATAGGAAAAACAACTATTTTCACTCCAGATGTTGTTGTGCCGCAAGAGGTTGCCCCTATAAAAAGATATGTTGAAAGCTGTATGCAGGATATTGGCGAAAAAGCTGTGATAAAGCTTGGAATGCAGTCTGGGTATGTTGAAATACCAGAAGACATAGCCATGAATCCAGGAGCTTATATTCAGGTTGGTGGTCCAATAAAACTGCCATATTGGTATCTCAATGGAATTGATACTTCACCAACATTAGCTAATATGCAATCCCAAATATCAGACTATGTTTCAAAAAACCTTAAATCATGCTTGAAAAATTTCTCTGACTTTGATGAGTTTGTTATAGAGGAAAAAGGAGAAATCAAAACAAAAACAGTTATAGCAGAAGAGGAAGTTGTTATAACAGTAGATTATCCATTAGTTATTAAAAATAAAATGGGGGATAAAATAACTACATTATCCCAATATGCGGCATCTGTTCCAGTAAGGCTTAAGAAAATCTACAGGCTTGCAAAGGGAATAATGGAATCAGAAAATAAGGGCATGTTCCTTGAAAAGACAACTATTGACCTAATGGCTCTTGACCCTGAAATCCCTTTTACAGACATGATTTTCTCATGCAAAAACCTTGAGTGGAGCAAGGCAGATGTTGAGCAGTCTGTCAAAGAGCTATTATATTACAACCTACCAAAGATAAGGATTGACAAAACAGATTATATTCCCTTTTTATATGATCCTGTAATATACAGGAAATTTCAGGAAATAGATATTGAAAAAGATCCAATGCCAAATGATATACCAGAAGATATTTATGAATACAATCATTTTTTCTGGGCTCCTGTTAGTGAAAATTTTGATGATATGAAAGCAGGAATAAGGTATATGCAGGACTGGGGAATCCAGCTTGAGGCAAGACCAAGCGACGGAGATGTTATGAAATCCAACATGGTTGAAGGATCTCAAAAATATCTCAGTATGTTCTGCATAAATATGTATCACTTCACATATGATATTATTTATCCTGTTGAAATAGCAATAAGAGATGAAAAGTCATTTAATAATAATGGTTATGTTTTTAGGTTTGCATTTCCAGTCTTGATTAACCATAACCAGGGTGACAGGTCTGACTTTGGAATAACAAAGCTTGCAAGCTATCAGGACACAGGATTTTGCAATGAATTAACAGAAGAGGATTATATTATTAGTGCACAAAATTCAAGAACAAATAAGGATTTGGATAATGTGAGCATTTCATTTAACTGCATAAAGTATCAATGCGATCTGGGATTTATAAAGCCAGAGGCAAACAGGTACAGACTAAAAACAAAGCTGCCTTCAGCATGTGTTAATGGAATAATAATAGCAGAGAAAGATGGATATTTAAGAGCAGAGCAGCAGGTTATGAAAAATGATGTTTTAGTTATGATGTATCCATTGAAAAGCTTTGATTTTAATGTCATGAAAGTTAAGATTGATGAAAACAATGAGAACATAACAAGTAATTTGGGCAGTAATGAAAAAGCAGTAATATACATCAAGTCATTAAATAAAAGCCATGATGTCTTTGCAACATATCCTACTGAAGAAGGAATGGAAAAAATAGAGCTTATTGACAATGATAATGAGTATTACCTTGAAATTTTCCTTATGAATGGCGATCAGCTTACAGGCGGCTTTAAGGCAGACTGGAAACTAAGCTACAATAATCTTATTGGCAAGGATGAAATAACATTTTATGTTTATGACAAAGGTGTTGCAAAAACAGATGATGATAAGGTAAATATGATAAAGTTCTTAAATAATAATAGAAATAAGAATGAATTAATGCCAAAATTTGAATGATGTTATGATGAAAGACATAAAACTAAAGTTAATAGCAATCAGCTGCATATTTCTTATATTAGGCATGCCTGTTTATACTGCAAGGGTTTTTGCACAGGATGAAGAGCAGGTTATTGAGGATAAAACTCCCCCATCAATAAACATAGAAAAACCTCCTGAAAAAGTTAGTGAACCATTTCTTGACATCAAGGGAACAACAAATGAGCCTGTAGTAATTGAGGTTACTCTTAATTCCAATTATTATGGCACAGCAAGCTCAACTGAAGATAATTCAATTTCAATAGGCATAACACTAACAGAAGGAGAAAATAAGATAGTTATTAACTCAACAGATGCTGGCGGGAATTTTGTTATAAAGGAGTTTAATGTTTTCTGCGATTCAGAGCAGCCCCAGATAATTTACAATAATATATATGAGTTAAGCCCTGCATACACAGCAGAACAGACAGTTAAAGGACAGGTAAATAAGGCAGATATAAACATAGATGTTTTTGTTAATGGAAAGAAAGAAAATTCTGGAAAGTCTGATTCTGAGGGTAATTTTGAGATTGATATAAAATTAGATAAAAACATTAAAATAGGTGTAACAGACAAAAGCATAACTGTTGGAACAGAGGAAGGAAATGCATGGGAAAACAAGATAAAGATAGTTGCAACAGATGATTATGGCAGAGAAACAACTGTTGAAGATATTATTACATATACTCTTTGTGGCTATGGCTCTGACTGGGATGTCAAAACAGGCAAGATAACTCCAGATGTTGTAATACCAGAATATCTTATACAGGGGATAGCACAGTTCAGCTTTCCAATTAATCTGATATACAGGGGAAGAAGTGATTCTAATAAAGTTGTTTTAACAAGCGAGCCGCAGCTTACAAGCTATGGCCTAAGCTTGTCATCAATGGAAGAATACCAGGATGAGCTATTTGCAGGCAGTGCAACAAGCTACTGGAATGATGATTACACAATTGGATATTTTGTTGTAAATTTAAATACATGGTCTGGTTCAAAAGAAGAGCTTAATAATCTTAGTTTTATAAAAATACCAGTAAGGCTTGATGTGTATTATGAGTATGAAGACATGAATGGGGATACTGTTGAAAACACGCAAAGGAACTGCTGGACAATCAGCATTATGGTTGACAAGGAAATTCCTCTTGACAAGATTCCAAAAAAATTGCTTAACTCCACTGTAAACCTCTTAAATTCAACTATAACCCTTATTGATGCAATAAAAAAACCAATTGACACAGTTAAAAAATACACTTTTGTTGGATGCGCTGCATCATGGGCGCTGTATTTTGTCCAATCACTTTCTGTAGAGTTTTCATGCGTTAATGTAAAACAGGATGCAATCATTGCATTGATAAATGGTGATGATACATGTTCTGTATCACCTGAACAAGACACAAGCGGAAATATTATAGGGGGTGATTGTGATGCCTGCCTTCAATCTTTAAAATCATTAAGAGAAACTGAAAAGATTAGAAACTGGCTTTGCGACAGAATATTCTGCCCAAGCGTTCCTTCTCTTGATTATCACAAGGAAAGTTATAAGGACAGCATAACTGGTGTAAACCTTTGTAAAGGGATAACTGATGAAAAATATGGTGACTTTTTTAATGGAAGGTTTGGCCTAGATTCAGATGAATGCGAGGAAGAATACAAATTTGCGTGGGACTCTGCATTCATGACCCTTGATGAATGGGAAAAGGCGAATGTAGAAGAAGGAGAAGTAAAAGAAAGCTTTTTTGATAAAATATCAGAAGGCCTTGCATTCTGCGAAAAAGCAAAAGAGCAAAATGCTACTGTTATTACAGTTGGTTCTGGAACAAAACAGGAAGTTTATGTAATTGGCAAAGACGGAGAAGTAAGAAAAGCCTCAACTTGGGCCAAGATTGAGGGTGATGCAATACCACAAAAAGAAGGGGTGTTAATTCAAGAAGGAGGAGAAAAAATATTCTATACTTATGAAACAAAAGAACCATTAAACATAGATGAAAAAGGAAGTTATGTCTATAAAGGTGAAGCAAAAAAGTTTTATGAAAAAAGTGGTAATATTTATGTTTGTATTGGAGAAATATGTGATAAAGAAACTGAAGGAATTAATGTATTTAATAATAATATTGAAAGTGAAAAAACTCAATTTTATATTGATGATAATGGAAAAATCCAGCATTGGAATGATAAGGTTGATGAAAAAGTGTATAAACCTTTTACATCAGCAACTGATCTTTATGAAGATAATGATGGGAATATAAAAGTTTACAGTGATAAGACAAAGGAAAGTGACATAAAAAAAATACCTCCTATTGTCCAGTCAAATAGAGGCATTGAAGGAACAGATAATTACATTCTGGACCCTACATCAGATATTATAAGGTCTGTGCAGGCCGTATGTTTGCCTGCTGTCTCTGGCTATCTTAACCTGTGGAAGCAGATTCTTGAAGCTGTAAAGCAGTGCTTTGAAACAATAATGATAACCGGCGAGGGAAGCGCTGGCGTCTGCAAGGCAGTGCTTACAACCTATGTCTGCGATATGATTTATGATGTCATAAGATGCACAGGAGAATCATTTACCCTTGGAGCAGATGATAAAGTCTCAGGAGGTATTGTAGGAGTGATGCAAAAGATATCAACTGCTGGAACAAATGTTTTGAGTTCTGTTGAAGGGAGATATGGACAGACAGGAATGTATAACACAATGTTTAATGAAAAAAAACTTATACACTCTGCATGCTTATTTGCATTTACAGGCGACTGGGGAGAGTTTGACCTAGATACAATGCTAAGCGCAGATATTGGCATGCCAACATTGGGAAGTGAAGGTTTCTTATACCCCACAACAAGAAGATTTATGGGCTCTAACCCGCTTGATTACGGGAGAACAACTTATATTTATCATATTGGCGCTGGTTTGATTGCAGGAGCAGACTTAAACTACAGGGTTTATCTGCAATGCTCAAATGACAATTCATGCTCAGAGGGAAGATGCGACTGCTTTTACAGGGGCAAGGAAGAGGTATATAATGTTGCATCAGGAAGTTTAAGTGCAGGCGATCTTTATACTGATGAGTTTTATATTGATATTCCTGATTCTCTTGTGAGGTATGACAAGGCAGTTATTGAATGGGATTGGACAGACAACAATGGCCAATCACAGACAACAACAAAGGTTCAGAAGATAGATGAGGCTGGTGAAGGAACACCTAGCGACTGCAAGCTTGACTCAAAAAGCGGAGAGTTCAGGTGCAAGTATATTATAGGCCAGTATGGTGATGCAAGGTTCATAGACATCTATCCTTTAGGCAATAAAAACCTAAAAAAAGAGCCATACTTGATTGGAGACACAATTGACTTTAATGTTGAGGTTGAGGTAATACCTCCTGATTCAGGAGATAAAATACCTAAATACCTTACATGGAAAATAACTGACCAAAAGAATAAAGAGATAAAAAGAGAGGACCCATTTAAGATACCAATAACAGAAGGTTCTCGGGAATACACACTTCCAGGTTACACAATCGGGGGAGATGCCTTTGGCAGTGAAACAGAAAGTACAGTTCAAACTAAAAAATTGATTGGATATAATGATGTCCTAGATATAGAAAGAAAATTATATGAAATTCCAAAAGAAAGTGTAAAGTTTGCGGTAGTTTTTATTAATGAAAAGGAGTATAAAGTTTACTATCAATTAGATAATAATTTAGAAATTGATGATTATAGCAAATATGAAGAAGGAAATTATGATGCTACATCTCAAATTGTAGAATATAAAGATAAGAACATTAAAATTAAGCTTCTTACTAAAGATCCAAAGAAAGATTATGCTGCTGTTATCATAGTTGAAATGGGGCAAAAAATAGAAGGATGTGTTGACGGCAAAGCAACATGGAAGGTAAAGTTTGAGTTATTGCACTCAAAGGAAAAGGATGACAGTTATGAATGCTGCGGTAAGTCAATAGACACAAAAGAATTTGAAATCATAATAGATTGCGACATAAAAGTGCAAGATGCAGAACAGCAGTGTGTAAAAAACACATTGATTAATGAAAAGTGCAAATGCGGTGAAGTTGAAGGAAACTATTGTGGAAGTACAATTGAAGGATGGACTATTTGCTGTGAAAACAGTAATGTCTGTAAAACAGGCATTAATGATACAGATGTAATTAAAGCGAAAAATGATAACGTGCTAGATAAGTTTATTAATGATTTGTGTAACAAGTAAAAAAATGAAATTTAAAAAAAATATTCTAATAAAAGGCCTTGCTGATTCCTACAAGGCCGTAAGGAAAAACCCTTCTTGCATTGTTATTCCATTTTTTATTGACCTTTTTTTCTTGTTTGTCTTCTTTATTGCTTATGATTTCTTTTTGGGAAGCATCATGAACAAAGTAATCTCATTGCTAATGCTTACCGGAGAATCATTGCAGGGCCTGACACAAACTGATATTACCCTAAACCTTTTATCTAACCAGCAGCAGATGAACTCGCTTATTATTAGCATTGGCTCTTGGATTTTTGGCCTCATTGTTTTATCATATACGCTGTATTGTATCTTTCAAGGGTTGGTTTGGTTTATTGCGCACAAAATACTTAAAGAAAAAACAAATTTCAAGGAATATATAAAAAGATTCTTTGCAGTAAATATTTTATGGTGTGTTTCATTTGTTATAATTGCCTATTTCTATGTCAGGGCAGTCATTTACACGCAAGTCCTGAGAAGCCCGTCAAATATACAGACAGTCAGCATATTTTCAATTATTTTGTTGATTATCCTTAGCTATTTTGCACTTATATCATATGTGCTAATCAAAAAATACAATTTTGTTGATTTAATAAAAAAATCATTTTCATTGGCAATTAAGGAATTTTCAACAATAGCCCCAATGTATGTCCTGCTTATTTTAGGCTTTGCTGTTATTGATATTTTGCTCAGGCTGTTATTTATGATAAGTACAACCTTTATGGTTATTGTCGGAATAATACTAATGTTCCCTTTTATAGCATATTCAAGGCTTGTAATTATTTCTGTTGTTGAAAATTTAACTAAAAAAAATAATTGAAAACAAAAACTTTTTATATACGCTAGTTTCTAGAAAAGTTATGGAAAAGCCAGAAACAATTGAAAAACAGTTATGCCCTATGTGCAGGACAAACAACATGACAATGATGGAAGAGGAAATTGAAATCCCTTTCTTTGGAAAAACATTTGTTTTCTCAATGACATGCTCAAACTGCAAGTACCATGTTGCAGATGTTGAAGCAGCTGAGCAGAAAGAGCCACTAAAGCAGACAATAGAAATAAGCTCTGAAGAAGATATGAAGATAAGAGTTATCAAGTCGTCTCAGGCAACAATAAAAATACCTCATGTCACAACAATTACTCCTGGACCTGCTTCAAATGGTTACATAACCAACATTGAAGGAATACTAAGAAGAGTAAAATACCAGGTTGAAACCCTTGCAGAGGATGCAGAAGATAATGATGAAAAGAAAAAAGCAAGAAAACTTTTGAAAAAGCTCAACAGGGTTATGTGGGGAGATGAAAAGCTCACCATCACAATTGAGGATCCTTCTGGTAATTCTGCGATAATATCTGACAAGACTCAGATATCTAAGCTAAAATAAGCTGTTCTTGTATCTCTTTTCAAATAGTAACATTTTTATATTTCAAATTTATTGTATTCTAATATGAAAGAAAAAATAAAGATAGGCATTATTGGAGGCTCAGGAGTATATGATCCAAGGTTATTGAAAAATGCTAAAAAAATAAAGGTACATACTCCTTTTGGCTTAACATCTGACTTAATAACAACTGGCTTTATTAAAGGCAGGCCTGTTGTTTTCATACCAAGGCATGGCTCTAATCATACTATTAATCCAAGCAATGTTAACTATAGGGCAAATATATATGCAATGAAAAAGCTTGGTGTAACGCATATATTAGCGCCTTCTGCAGTCGGCTCTTTAAATGAGGGCATGAAACCGGGCGACTTTGTTTTCACAGACCAGTTTATTGACAGGACATATAAAAGAGAAACAACTTTTTATACTGGCTCGCAGGTCTGCCATATCTCTGTAGCAGAGCCGTGCTGTCCTGTTCTGAGAAAACTGCTTTCTGACAGCTCAAAAAAGCTTGGGTTTCCGTTCCATGAGAGAGGAACCTGTGTTGTTATAGAAGGGCCTCGCTTTTCAACAAAAGCAGAATCCAACATGTTCAGGCAGTGGAATGCAGACATTATCGGCATGACAATGGCTCCAGAGGTTGTGCTTGCAAGAGAGGCAGAGATATGTTATGCAACAATTGCCATGGTTACAGATTATGATGTCTGGAGAGGCACGCATGTAAGCGGTGATGAGGTTGCAGCAACTATGAGAAATAACCTTAGCAAGGTAAAGCAATTGATTCTAGAGATTATTCCAAGAATTCCTTCAGAAAGAACATGCAGCTGCAAGAATGCCCTTAATGGGGCAATTATGTAAATTTCTCTTTAGAAACTTTTTTATACAAGTTTTAACAATCAATTTAAGTGGTAATCATGGAATTAAAAGACAAGATAAGAACAATACCTCATTTTCCAAAACAAGGCATTATGTTTAAGGATATAACAACCTTGTTGAAAGATCCGCATGCATTCAGGCATGTAATAAGGGAAATGATGCATTATTTTGATGGAAAAAATATAAATATTGTTGCAAGCGCTGAATCAAGGGGCTTTATTTTAGGGGCTGTTCTCGCACATGAACTGCATGCAGGCTTTGTTCCTTTGAGAAAACCTGGCAAGCTGCCACATAAGACAATAAAGCAGGAATTCTTAACAGAATACAGCAAGGATGCATTTGAAGTGCATGAAGATTCTATTGAAAAAGGAGACAAGGTTCTTATTGTTGATGACCTTTTAGCAACAGGAGGGACTGCAAATGCTGCAATAAATCTTGTTGAAAAGCTTGGCGGTGATATCATTGGCCTGGCATTCCTTATAGAGCTGAGTTTTCTTAAAGGCAGGGAAAAATTAAAAGGGTATGATATCTTAACATTAGTAAACTATGATAAAGAAGAATAGGTTAAGATTTTAAAAAATTAATAAAAAAGAATTAAAAATTTATTCCTCATTAAGCCCAGGAATTTCCTTTAGAATTTCTTTAAAACATTCAAATTATTATAACCCATGTATAACATTTACTTCTGGTTTTTTACATAATATAAGTCCATATTTATAAACTATCCCTTGGTGATAAACCTTTGCAATATTGCTTTTTTCCTTTTATATAATAAATCTTCCTTCCCTATGCATTGAAAAATTCTTTTTATCTCAATGATTTGTTTCTTGGAAAGAATTTTCTCCACATCTGTCTGCCTATTAACTGCCTTTATAATGATGGGGCAATCAAGAATAGTATCATGCTCAATAATTTTGATTCTGCTGTTAATCAGCTTTATTGCCCAGAATGGATATATTATGCATACCTTTGGCCTTAGGCTGTAAACATCACATCTTCCGCTATCATTCAGGAAGATGCATCTGCCGTCATTTTTTGTTTTCAGCCTTAAAATCCTGCCATCATCATCCAATTGGGATAATCTTAATGCCCCTTCAAGCGAAGGGTCGCAATTTTTTAAGGCATTAACTGTTTTCTTTTTAAGAGGTGTGTAATCTAGGAAATAGTCATAATTTTTCTTTATTATTTTTTTTATGTTTCTTGCATCAGTTATACCAACAAAAGTAAATCCTAGATTATTCTTAAAAATACAGCAATGCGGATCTTTACTACATCTTTTGCACTTATTCCTAAAATCCATCTGCAGAAAATAAAGATGCTGACTTAATAAAGTTAACGTGTTTTGCTAGTTTACTCCTGCATTAATAAAGTTTAAAAACAAGCTAAGATATACAATTGAAAGGTTTGATACTAAGAGAAAAGAGTTTTATATAAGGAAATAATTACAATCTAAAATGGGCAAAAAAATACGTATATTTCCATTCCTTCTTAGAACTGGGAAATTCAAAGACGGTAACGAAGTGATGAGGCTTATTAAAGACGGAAAAGTCAAGGTAGATGACAGAATCATAATAAATCCTATATTTGAATTTCGGCCAAACACCAAATCTGTGTATATCAATGGTAAAAAGATTGAAGGACAGAAAGAGGAACTATATTTCATATTCAACAAGCCCCAAGGAGTGATATGCCAAAAGAATGATCCAGAGGGCAGGCCTAGCATCTGGGATTGGCTGAAGTCTCATTCAGACCTTAAAGAAGAAGAAATAAATTCTCTTGTCAGTGTTGGGAGGATTGACATAAATACAGAAGGACTTCTTATATTAACAAATGACAGTAGTCTTGTCAATAAGGTGCTTCAGCCAAAGAATCATATTGAAAAGGAATATTATGCTGTAGTAAAAGATTTTCTGTCTGATGAAGCAGTTTCACAATTAGAGGAAGGAATTGATATAATAGTAGGATATAAAGGCAAAAAGAAAAAAATTCATGCCCTCCCAGCCAAAGTAAGGATTTTGTCAAGAAATCAAAACAAAAGTGAAATCATGCTTGCAATCTGCGAGGGAAAAAGAAGACAAGTAAGAGAGATGCTTAATGCTGTCGGAAATTCTGTAACATTCCTGAGAAGAGAGAGGATTGGAAAAATCCTGCTGGAAGATTTGAAAGTTGGGAAGATAAAAAACATATCAAAAGAAGAAATTCAGAATCTTTTGTTTAAATAATCACAAAATTCTCAAGAATATTGTATATAGCTATTGCAGCCCTGTCTTTTTTCTCTCAAGTAAAGTTGGGAATGGACAAGTTTCTTCTGGTCGATAAAACTAGACTAACAAAAGAATTTAAAGCTTTGGGCAGATATCGGGATGAGCGGAGTTTTATTTGCTGAAGATAATCTTGTTTGTTGCTTCTATTGCTTCCTTGCACATTATGGTAAGCTCTTCAAACTGTTCTTTCTTCTGAAACTCTATATCTGTGCCATACTGAAAATTTTCCCTTATCTTAATTATGCTATGCTCATCTTCTTTTGCCTGCGAAATCTTTAAAGTGCTGATGAATCTGCCATCAATAGCAATCTTGCCTTGCTCTTTTAGCATCTCAATTACTGCAATAGTGCATTCCTGGTTTCTTGATTCATACCCGAATCTGCGCAGAATTGCTAAAAAGCAATGATATATGCAATAGAAGAAAGCACTTGCAGACCAGTCAGAGTAATTGTTTTTCTCAAAAAATAATGCTGCATTAAAGTTATGTCCTGCTTTTGCTATATGAAGTGCTGCCACTTTACAGTCTTGTTCTTGTTCTACTAATCCACGATGCATCCCAATTTCTGCTAATTCCTTCTTTGCCTTGTTAAGACACCATTTAACCTTGTTAGAAGCTTGTGACATTTTTTACTACCTCTATCATTTTATCATGACCGTGAAGAACATAACTTTCTCTTATGGCATTAATCATTGCAGGATTTTTGTTTTTCAAATTCTTTTCCAAATCCGATAATGTCATTATTAGCGGATGTATTGGCTTGTAGGAAATATTGTTTTTCTCATCAATAAATTTTTTGACTTCCTTATATCTCTCTTTCTCAATAATTACCAGTAAGTCTATATCCTTGGCTTTGTCATAGTTTCTTACAGTCGAACCATAGATTAATACAATCTGCGCAGTTTTAGCTAATCCTCCAAATTCATGCAGCCATCTTGCTGTTTTTTCCTTTGATTCTTTTATCAATAGGGTTTCAACCAATTTTTTAGCGTAATTATCTTCAAAATCGATTTTATAAAAAATAGCTTTGCCAAGCTTTTTTCTTACTAGAGTCTTTTCTGAGTAAAGATTATTCAACATCTTTAAAGAACCTCTTGGCGTTATATTCAGTTTTTTCGAGATTGAGTTAGCATTGTAGTCGCTACTAAAATCCTTGAATATCAACAACAATGCTTCATTCTCCTTTTCAGTTGGCGTTTTCATGGTAACCCGCAGTTTCTATATCGGAACTAATAGTTCATATATAGGAACTAATAGTTCTATATAAATGTTTCGTTTGTTTGGATGTAAGTATTGCGCTCTTATTATAAAGGAAACTTACATGTAGTAAAGTGAATTTTGTAGCACTATTTTAGCCACATTTTTGCTTTAACGCACAAAAATCAAAGATTTTTCTCGGGAATAAAATAAAAAGTGACCTTCACATCACAACTTTTCCTTAAAGTCCTGCTTCTTTCCTTAAAATCTCTGCTTTATCAGTCTTTTCCCAAGTAAAATCAGGGTCATTTCTTCCAAAATGGCCATAGGCAGCTGTTTTCTGATAGATTGGCCTCCTAAGATCAAGGTTTTTTATTATATTTGCCGGCTTGAAGCTGAAGTGCTTTATCACAAGCTCCTCTATTTTTTCCTCAGGAATTTTGTTTGTTCTGAATGTATTTATTAATATTGAAACAGGCTCTGCAACTCCAATGCTGTAGGCAACCTGTATCTCACACTTGTCTGCAAGACCTGCTGCAACAATATTCTTTGCAACATATCTTGCCATATAGGAAGCTGACCTATCAACCTTAGTTGGGTCTTTTCCAGAGAAACATCCACCGCCGTGAGAGCCGTGCCCCCCATAAGTATCAACTATAATCTTTCTTCCTGTAACACCTGTATCGCCTGGCGGCCCGCCAATAACAAAACGCCCTGTTGAATTAATGTGATATTTTGTTTCTTTTGTTAGATATTTACCACAGACAGGCTTTATAACCTCTTCAAGAATATCCTTTCTTATTTTTTCTTCACTAACATCCGGGTCATGCTGTGCAGCTATGACAACTGTTGTAACCTTAGAAGGAAATCCATTTTTATATTGAACAGTAACCTGTGATTTTCCATCAGGCCTTAAGTATGGCAAAATTTCTTTTTTTCTCACTTCTGCAAGCCTTAAGCAAAGCTTGTGAGCTAATACAATTGGCAGTGGCATAAGCTCTTTTGTCTCATTGGTTGCATAGCCAAACATCATTCCCTGGTCACCTGCACCTTGCTCATGCTTTTCAGTTGCTGTAACACCTTGTGATATATCGGGGCTTTGCTTATGAATTGAGCTAAGAACTCCGACATCATTATAATTAAAGCCATATTCGGGCTTTGTGTAACCGATTTTTTTTATTGTGTCCCTTACAATTTTTTGGGTATCCACATAGGTGCTTGTTGTTACCTCTCCTGCTACAATAACAAGCCCTGTTGTTACAAGTGTTTCAACAGCAACCCTTCCATTTGGGTCTTTGCTGTAAACTGCATCCAGGAATGCGTCTGATATCTGATCGCATATTTTATCAGGATGCCCTTCTGTTACGCTCTCTGATGTGAATAAATAGTTTTTATTGCTCATTGTTTATCTCCCTCCCTTAATTAAAACTAAGAAAAGCTTAATTAATCCCTATAAAAATATTCTTGATAATAATATTCCGAAAGGAATAATCTTAATGCTGTTTATTACAGAAATTTGTGCTAAAAAAGAGATTATTCAACTGTCTCTATAATAAAATTATTAAGGATAGTTCCTGCAACCTCTATCTCATTGCCAGCAAGATTATAGTCAGCATAATTCACCAAAACCCTGCATGCCATTGTTGTGTCATACACAGAATAACCTGCTACCAGCAAGGCAATATTATTGCCATTATCAAAAAGCTTGATCTTTGCCTTGCCTGGCTCAAAATCATTGTCGCATTTTAATGGCCATCCCAGAAGTTCAGCTGCGGCCATATTAACGCATGGCCCCCCAACAACAATAATATTTTGCTCTTTTATGTTATCTATTTCTGTATCAAGCATGATTACCCTTGACTCAACCAGAAAACTAAGGGATATTGCCATGTCAAGTGCCCCAATTGTATCTCCTGCATGGGCATTTTCTCCAACAATAATTATTGAATTTAATACTCCATTTTCTATAAAGGGTTTTGGATAATCTGCAAGGCCAACATTTTTTATTGCAAGTGCAGAAGCTGTAAAAATTATTATTGCAATAGTATAAAAGAAGATTATATTCCTAATGTTTTTCACTATTACCATTTTTTATTAATGTATGAAGTAGAATATTTAAATGTTTCTAATACTACTCGAGTTTTATCATGTTAGATTTTTAAAATCTTAGAAAAAATTTAAAAAAGAAAAAAAAGAAAAAAAGCTTATTCAGCTTTATTCAACTACAGGTGCA
>Ga0265595_1001800_pt1 | contig 15707 bp, 13 predicted proteins | sample saktaG_15_FD_190148 | JGI IMG/M metagenome (GOLD analysis project Ga0265595, IMG submission 190148) | Saline water microbial communities from Sakinaw Lake, British Columbia, Canada - sak_2013_06_06_50m | ecosystem: Environmental > Aquatic > Non-marine Saline and Alkaline > Saline ... | reverse complement strand
AGGCTTTGATACCAAATTGTATCCCCCAGAGTAAGATTTTGCACCTCGGTTTTCACGCTAAAAGAAACGCTCTGCGTGGAAAAAACCCTGTCAGAGCCGTAAGCCGCTACGTTTGTATTATTGCGAGCCACGGCCCGAAAATGATACGTTATGCCCGGCACTAAATTGACCGCCCTAACAGTAAACTCGCCAATACCCGAACGTGAAACGCTTTCTGTCTTGGAGCCATAATTAGTGGTAGGGCCGTACTCAAACCAAACACTCATTTTAGCGCAGCCGCCATCGCTCACCACCGCCCCTCTGAAATTAGCGGCGTTGGTTTCTACGTTCTCCGCGCCCAAAGTGTTCACCGAAGCAGGAGTAGCCGCTAAACTCGCTCCCCCTGTCAATAGACCAAGGGCGATAAAAATAAATAAAAATAATTTTCTCATAACTTCTAAAAAACAGAAGATTAGATTTAAGAGAGCGAGGAAAGTAATTTTGAGGAGCATCCGCAGGCCAATTGCTTGGTTTCGTCCGCCTGAGGCGGGCGAAAATTGGCCGAGGATATAAGCGAGCCCGCCGCAGGAGCGGGCGAGCGGCTCCTCAAAATTACTTTCAGAGCTCTATATTTATTGTTCCAATACCGCCGCTACGGCAATTCTTTTATAATCCTTGCCTGGCGGCCAACAACTCACTAATACTAACACATTCACGTTGTTTGTCAAGCCAAAATCAGGTATATCATCCCCTATTTGCAAAAAAACTTTTTTAACCACTTTATAAGCGTAAACATCTCCAGCGGCTGTCTCAATGCGCGCCTCGTCACCATCAATTAAACGGTTTAATTCGCTAAAAACCGTATCATAATTTATTTTCGGCCAATTATCCGGCGCCGAATGTCCTAAAATAACTGTTTGGCCGCCTTCGGAAGGCAAGGCCGAGCCCGGATAAAATAAAACGCCATTATCCAGATATTTTTTTAAACGCAGAGGGCTGGTATTGGTGTCATCGCCGGCAGAAATTATCGGAGCTCTCACTTGAATCTTAGAAATTAATAAACTACCTTTTAGCTCTCTATTCTGGCTTTCAGAGGCACCCTCGGGATTGTCTAATAGAAAAGACGGCAGGTGCGGTTTGAACTTAAATTTAAAAGATAAAACCCTGTAATTTAAATAAGTAACTGCTTTGTCTATATACCTGTAATTTAGAAACAAAACAAACAGTAAGAAAAAAATCAAAAAAAACTTAGCCAAAATTTTAACCTTGGGCCGTTTGCAGGCCTGGATAATTTTAGAAATCATTTTAGTAAATCACTGGATAGTGAGGAATAATCTTTAGAATCAACGACTTGTCCAAAAGGGTTAGGGCCAGAACCAAACATAAACAGGCCACCAGAATGTTTTTCTTTCGTTGTTTAAAATTATGCAACGCGGCATAGCCCAGATAAAATAACGTAAAAATTAAAGCGGCAAAAGAAAAATTGGACAGCCAATGATCATATCTCTCTACCATAAAACGCAGGAAAGCCATTTTTAATCTGGCGACAAATCCTATTTGTTTATTTGGCCGCGTAGTGGAAATGGCCAACCCCGCCACCGATTTCTTAAGGGCTATGGACGTTACTGGCAAAGGCGCCTCGCCGCTCTCTTTAGTGGGGGCGTAGCTGGCGGGCGCCAGTTGCAAGGGCTTCACCTGGGGCGCGCCAAATAATTGCACCACTACCGTTGTATCGGGGTTTCCTTGAAAATTACCCTTCAAAACCGCGATACCCACTTCCCGATAAACAGGACTAAGCAAGTTAGCTTTATGTGAAGCTGACTCGTTCCATGCTTGATGCAGCTCTAGAGAGTCCAAAAAACCAACGCCTAAATTTTCGCCCGCGAATTGATAGGCGTAATCAGCCCTACCGAACCAATACCACGGCGAAACGCCGCCTGGGCTTTGATGGCTAAAGTAGCCGTTTTGCAGCATATCTTGGCCTTTTAACAGAGCCGCTCGGTTGAGCTGGGAATTTTCAGTTAACGCCCCTTCGCCAAACATCTCTCTTTCTTTATTAAGCAAATCAATTAAAACGGTTTTGGAAACATCGGCAAAAAGCGCGTCATTGTTAAACTGCTGTAAAAATAAAACCCCGAATAGTTTCAGGGCGACTAAAACAAATAAAAGATAAAAGAATACCCGGCCAAAATCACCAGCTAAAAATTTCTTCGCGCTCTTTAATAGCCGCTGTTTCATAATTTTCCCGGCTAAGGCAAGGCAGGGGCGGCTGGTTCGGATGGGGCTAATTGCCTGGCCAAATCCCCAACTACCTCTTCGGCGGTCTTGAAGACAGCTGGCTCTTCAATATCAAACTTTTTATCAAATTGAGACAGCCCCAGCTCAATTCGCAATCTTATCTTTTCAATGTCCTGCTGGGCCTGGCCCAATTTGGCCGGATCAATCTCATCTTCCCATTTAAACTTTATCAAACGCCCAGTCCCCTGCTCTACCCAAATTTCAAAGGTTAAGCCGCCCAATGTTTCCCAATATTTGTCAAAATTCGCGTCAATTTCGCGCTTAATATCAATCAGCTGCTGCTTTACTTCCTCTTTTTGGTTTTCGGGCGCGTATTTTTCGGCTAACCCTAAGTATTCAGGGATAAAATCCTCTATTGCTTTTTTATTTAACGCCACGGAATAATATTCAGCGGGCGCGCCCAGCACGTCTTCCTTGCCCAACCGCCGTTTTATCTCAAAAAATTTCTTGCCCGCGGCGAGATCTTTCAGGTCTGTAAGGGTGGCTTGAATGTCTTGAGAATCAGTATCCGCAAACATCTGCAATCCGGCCGCCGCTAACTTATCCTGCAAATCCTTAACGCTCAATTTTATCCACTGCCCTTTGAGCTGCTCCATATCAATGGGTATGGGCAAAAAAGACGGCAAAGAAACAATCTTGAAATAAGCAGTATCGCCAAAACCGCGGGCCTCAAAATTGCCTGAAATCGTCATGCCTTCGGTTTCCATGCCTAAGTTAATCTGGGCGTTGGCTTTAATATTTTTAGAGTCGGCTTTATCAATTTGTTCTTGCGCCTCCAAACCAATTTTAACAACCTCGGGCTGGCTGCCATCCCCGCCCAAAGCGGCGGCGGTTTGGGCCTCAATTTCTAATAATACGCTAAGATTAAAGGCGTCCGCCGCCAATGATTTGCTTAATGACTCAATGAATATATCGCCGCTCACCGGCTTAAAGGGATTCCACGCGGGATTCCAGACGCCCCCTGTCAAAGACAGAAAAGCTCCGCCCACTATTACCGCGGCGGCTATTATGGCAATTTTTGAAATTTTTATCATATATTTTTTTGCTGTCATTCTGAGGCCTAACGGCCGAAGAATCCCAGAGATTCTTCGCCTGCTGGCTCAGAATGACAAGTCCTGTAAATTTTAGCTGATAATAAGGTGAAAATCAACCGGGTCAATGGTTAGCCGGCTGCCCCGCTTTAATTCATCCGACAGCATCGCCTTGGCCAGGGTATCTTCAATATTGTTTTGCAAAACTCTTTTCATCTCGCGGGCGCCGAACTGCGGGCTATAAGATAGTTCCACGATCTTTTCTTTTAACTCCTTGGTAATTTCCATTTTAATGCCTTTATCAGCCAAATTTTTTGCTAATTTTATTAATTGGAGGTGGGCAATGTCCAGCAAGTTCTGTTTGCTTAACGGCTTGAACACCACTACCCCGTCAAATCTATTGACAAACTCCGGCCGAAAAATCCCCTCCTTTAAAACATAATCCTGCAGTTCTCTTTTTAAAGCGGCCTCATCTTTGCCCTCTCGCACCATTTGGCGAATCATTTCCGCGCCCGCGTTGCTGGTGGCAATCACAATGGTGTTTTTAAAGTCAATCTTTCTGCCCAAGCCATCGGTGATCCAGCCCTCGTCCAATACCTGCAAGAACAAATTCAAGATATTGGGATGGGCTTTTTCCAATTCGTCTAACAAAACCAAAGAAAACGGGGCATCTCTAACCGGCGTGGTTAAAAGGCCGGGCTCTTGCTCCGAGCCGATAAATCTTTTGACGTCCTCAACATTCTGAAACTCGGACATATCCAAGCGGATAATGCGGCCTTCAGAACCAAAATAAATGGCCGCCAACGCCTTTGACGTTTCTGTTTTTCCAACGCCCGTTGGCCCCAAAAACAAGAAAGAACCAATGGGCCCCGGCCTAACGTTCACTTCGGCTCTGGCCCTTCTCAACGCTGAAGCCACCTCGCGCACCGCCTCCTCCTGATTTATTAAACGCTTATGCATTAACTCCTCCAAATTCAGCAGTTTGCGCTTTTCCTCTTTTTCCGCCTCGCCTATGGGGATTTGCGTTTTCTCGGAAACGATTTTTTGAATATGGCCGGGAAGTAAAACCTTGTCTTTGGTGTGAACGCTCAAGAAAACCATCGCCTCGTCTAAAAGCCGAACTGCCTTGTCGGGAAAAGGCAGCTGCCCCAAATACCTGGAACTCAATTTTATAATCTCCCGCAACGCCTTGTAGCCGATTAAACGTTTATGCTTTTTTTCAAAAAACGGCACCATATTCTCCAAAAACATCAGGGTTTCGGATGGCGAAATCTCCACGACTTCCATTTTTTCAAAAAGGTTAAGCAGGGCTGAATTCCTTTCAATAATACGATGCAGGCCGCCGTAGCTGGCGACAGCTATCATTTGAAAAGAAGAAAACGATAAAAAACGAGTTAAAATGCCCGTGATGTTAATGGCACCGGGCTTGGATTGTTCTTGAACAAAATTTTCAAAATCATTTACCACCAAAATAATATTCCCGGCCTTGGCCACTTCAGAGAAACAAATCTCCAGCGCCCCCTCCACTTCTTCTTGACTGCCAAGCCCGGCCACCAAAGACGTTAAATCAAATTCTAAAAACCGTTTGTAGTTTACAGCCGCCACGCTTCTGCCAAAAAACGCCCTCTGCGCCACTGCCCTCACCACCGACCTTCGCCCAACGCCCGGCTCCCCTACCAATAAAACATTATTTAATTCTTGGCGTTCCAAAATTCGTTCGGTTTGTTCGGTTTCTTTTTTGTGGCCTATGATTGCTTGCTCTCCGCCTTTTCTAATGGCTTGGCGAATGTCCCGAGCATACCTGTCCAGCATAATGGTGTAACCGGAAGCAAAGTCGCGGCCAATAGAACCGTTTTTTAATAAATTTTCTTCTTCCCAAAAACGCTTCTTAAAATCCAATGAATCCCGCGCTCGTGAAAGCCAACCCGCCAAATTAGCGATATCTTGTTTCGTGAAATCATTTTCAGTCAAAAATTTCTGAAAGGCCTCGTTAACTTCAGCTAAGGCCGTTAATAGATCGCCCGAGGAAATCAAAAGCCCTCCGCGGTCTTGAGCCGCTTTGGCTGATGGCAATAAAACACTCTGAAAATCGCTGGCCGGCTTAACTGCCGCCTGCTTTAAGTCCGAAAGCTCATTTTTTAATAACTGCGTCAGGCCGGAAAAATCCAAGCCGCCGCGGTTAAAAACAAAATTAACCTTAGAATCATTGGAAGACAGCAAGCAGTATAACAGCAAAGCCGACGTGGGCTCGGTAAGGCCGGCCCTTTTGGCCAAGCCAAAAGCCCTTAGCAGGATTTGCGCGCTGTTAAAATCCAGAAAGCCAGCCGAATTAAATTCCTGCGGCTTGGCCAAAAAATCGCCTAACGAATAATTAATCTTGAACTTTTTTAAACGAATACGCAGAAAAGCATTTATCTCCGCGAAAACAATACCCGCCAACAAAAACAAAACACCCGCCCCCAATGTTCTGTCCCAAACGCGGTCAACCGATTGTTGCTGCCAAACCGCGGTAAAAACCAAACCAACACAAATAACCGTTAAAGCAAAACACAAAACCATCAACGGCTTGGCCGCCTGAAAAATCAAGCTTCGGCTCCATTTAACCGCCTGATAAATAGCGGTGTTTTTAAGATTAAAATCCATCGTCCTTTGATTCACTATATTAATAGGCCGACCCCAGCCAATAAGCCAAACACAAGCCACAGCGGCAAAAAAACCCAAAACAATAGAACCGTTAATCCAGCGAGTAAAATAAAAATTTCAAACGCCAGCCCGACGGCAATAAGCGCCAAACGCACCAAAGCGCCCATAATTCGCGAAATCATATTGCCCAAAAAAGCGTTTATGAACCTCTGCAAATCAAAACCCCTTCCATACGAGTCAGTCATTTTGTGCCACGGGGCGAAAAGAGTTTTAAAAAGCTCTCCAATGGAAAAATACCTGAAGTTAAAAACTAAAAAATTGCGCCAGGCCTTAATGATACCTTTAGGGACGCCGCGAAAATGCCAATCAACGAAGGTAATAAAAACATTGTGCCTTGGGCAAACCTCTAACATATTTCATTTTTTATTTTTAGCTTTTTAACAGGGCAACGCCTATGGCGGCTATCTTGCCCGCGGCAAAAACCAAAATACCCATAAAAATTGACCAAACCGTAAGGTTCAACAACTTAGTAATGGTGTCCGCCGGAATGAGCTTGCCTAATTGCTCCTGCAACAGCTGCTGCATTTGCTGGCCAACCAGCTCGTCTTGGGTTTTGGCCGGGGTCTCGGGCAAAAATGTTCCCTGTTCTTTATCCAGCTTAAAAATTTCTATCATCGGCGCTTGATTAGTGAATATTTGATATGTTTGCCAAACGCCCCCCGCGATGGCCAAAACGCCGACAGCCACAAGAATCCAACCTACTATTTTTTTAGTCATAATTTTAATATTCGCTTAAAATTTTAAGAATGTTGTTAGAAAGATTAACAAATTCTTCTTGAGCTTTTTCTATGTTATCTTTTGTGCCTTGTTGACGCTCAGCCACCAGGGCCGGGTCAAGGTCAAAAATAGCCACGCCCAGCTCCTGACATTTTGCCGGAATACGGCCGTAGTCTTGAATTATTTGCAGAGGTTCTTTCCAACTTTGCTCAACCAAGCCGTTACGACAGTGTTTTTCCGAAAGAAACTTTCTCACTCGCTCGGGAATTTTTTCCATCCACGCTCTATGGTCGGCTATTGGTTGTTTGCCATACACATTATAAGCGTTCACAATGTAGCCAACAAAAAGCGGATCGCCGGAAAGCACGAATTTTGTTTCTGTTTCTCCCGAAAGCGCCTTGGCGGTGTTGCGCCATTGTGTTTTCCACCGCTCATAAACCACTCCCAAATTTTCAATTCCCTGAACGCTAAAAGCGTCGGGCACCATTGGCACAACAAAATAATCAGCGCCCAATAAAATCATTTCGTTTAAAATACCTAAGCTTGGGGAGGTGTCTATCACAAAAACATCAATTTGTTCGCTTAACCCTTTCTCGCGCAAAAATCGATCAATGGCGCTGGCTTGGAAATAACCAAGCCGTTGCCCTGAAGCGGCCAAACCATAGGCGGTCATTAAGATGCTTTCATAAAGAGAAAGGTTAATGTCGCCCTTTAATAAAGAAAGATTCGGACTGGCTTTTACGGACAAAAATTTCACATTAAGATCTATATCTCCCCCTCCCTCAATGACCCCGCACAAAACATCGTAAATTGTTTTTTCCGTTTCAGAAAATAAATTTTTTTCGTAAAAATCTTCGCCCATGGCCAAACGAGTTAGATTGCATTGCGGGTCCAAGTCAATTAAAACCGTTTTGTAGCCGTTTTTAGCGAAAGAAACAGCGCAATTAAAGGCCAAGGTTGTTTTGCCAACCCCTCCTTTATTATTAACAAAAATTAATTTTTTAGCGCGGGTAAATTTCATTATTTTATTATAGCATTATCTTAGAATGAACGAACAGCGCGATGCCGAATAATAACAATTCATTCTTTCTTTTGCTTTTCCATCTCTTTTCGCGCGACATTCTGAATAGCGGATTGCACAGTGGACAATGTTTCACTTACCGTAAGCGACCTTCTTTCTTGAAAAGGTATGTTTAAAAAATTTGCTATTCTCGCCCCGATTTTTTTCTCGGTGATTACTTGCCTGCCCATCACTTTTATAATTGACGAACCATAAGGATTTAACAAAACCTCCTCGCCGCCGTCCAAAACGAATGCTAACTTATATGAATGCCCGCCCCCGCCTTTGCTGTTTGGAACATAAACTTGCTGCAATTTAAGCTGTTTAACTGAACCAATGTCATATTCTTGAAATTTTTCATTGATTAAATTTTTCCGCTTGAGCGCTATTTTTCTTGAGATTTTGTTAAGAGTAACGGTAGTTATTTTAGCCGCGAAAATAATAAATAATCCGATTAAAATTCCGACAAACCCGGACCACATAGGCGGCCTGTTTGTGAAAAAATCTGGTTTTATAATTACCAAAAATCCCGCCAAAGTAAATATTATACCGAAAACAAAAACGGTAATATTTCTATCTTTAAGAACCATCAAGCCTTGTTCTTCTTTCACAATTTTCATAAGGAAGGTTGCTCAAAATATGTTCCCTGACATTCCGCCGCTCCGAAATCGCCGCCCTCGGCTTCGCATATATTGCCGTCGGGCGTTAGTTCGCAAGAAACGGCGCCGCTTTCAAAAATTCCTTTTTTCCACCTTGTCAGCATGGCTGTTAAATCGCCCGTATTAAATCCGCAGGTTCCGTTTCGCCCTTCAAGCTTTTTGTAAATTTCTTTTTGCTGGTTAATTACTTCCTGGGGTATATCCGCTGGAAATACTAAATCTATCTTTTCCGTTCGTAGATAAAAGTTACATCTGCCCGCCTCAAGCCCCTTAATCTCAATAAACGATACGGTTGTTTGTTTTATTCCAAAATTATCGGTTATCACAGAGTGAATAACTTTCGCTGGCTCGCAGCCAACTGATGCCTGAATTAAACATTCTAAGTCCTGCTTGCAATCTAAAATAGCGGGCGCCGCGGGCGCGGAAGCTTCCTGCGCCGGCGTTGTTGATGCCGATTCCTTTGGCAGTTGTTGGGTTAGTTCGTTAGATAATTTTGGCTTTTCTTCCGGCTTAAAAAACTTTTGAGCGACAAAATAAATTCCACTCCCGACAATCCCTGCTCCGACTAAAGACACTACGATAATTTTCCATATTTTCATTGGCGCCTTGGTTAAAGGATTTACGCGTTGCTCCGGTAATGCAGAAATGTTAATGGCGTTAAAGCCCTCCTCAATATCCTGCGCTTGCCAACCATTAGCCGCGAGGGAAGATTTAATTTGTTCCCTGCTCGCCCCTTGCTCTAACTGTTGCTTGATATAATCAAGCAGTTGTTGGTTGATCATGTTTTTTATTATTAAATTTTTTATAGTGGGCAATGCTGGACTCGAACCAGCGGCCTGTCGCCTGAGGCGAGTCTCCAAAGGCGACTCGTCCGCCTCGGGAGGACGACCGCTTTAACCAAACTTTTGTTTTAACCATTGTCGTCCCTGTCCTGACTTCAATGCCATTTCACGCTTAACTGCTTCCTGTCTGATAGCAAATGCCTCAAAATATAAAAGCTGAAATGGCCCGACATGACTTGTATATTTGCTCTTTCCGCTATTATGTTCTAAAAGGCGTCTTTCAATATTATCTGTTGACCCAGTATAAAATCTGCCATTCTTCAAACTTCTTAATACATATGCGTAGTACATAAGAGTGTGGGCGTATGTGGATTCGGACCACAGACCTTACGGATGTGAACCGTACGCTCTAACCAACTGAGCTATACGCCCCTTCCGCTCATTTTTATATAATAACATCTTTTTTAAAAAAGCAAAATACGGCCACCGCTTCCGCCCGTATTGCCTTTTCGGCCAAAAAAAGATAATACGGAGTAAATATGACTAAGGTTTTAGAATACCATTTCAATCCCCCGTTTCGCCGCAATTCCCAAATACCAATTTGGCTAAAAAAGAAAAATCAAAATTATTATTTTGACGGTCTTTGCTTTAAACCAGCCGGCTTCAGGGAAAAACCCCTTGGCCTTTTGTGCCTCCTAGCTGAAATGCCCGACAGCAACCCCGAAGAAGCCGAAATCATCTCTAGATTAGTTAAAGTTATGCAAAAAGAGTATTACCGTTTTTTCTATCCCAACCCCACCGATTGCTTTAAGTGGGCGTTAGAGCAGGGCAACCGTTTTTTAAACCGTCAAATTAAAAACAATAACATTGGCTGGCTAAGCAAATTAAATTTTGCCGCTTTTGCCATTCGTCCCGACCTCTCAATAAACTTAGCCAAGATTGGCAAGCCGGCAATCTTGCTTTTCACCAATGGCGAGGTTTTTGACTTGGCGCAATCGTTAACCCAAGAGGCCGCCCCTTTTAAATCATTTTCCAACACCATTGAGGGCGATGTGCAAAACCACGACAAAATTTTGCTTTTAAGCGGCAAGCTTTTTGAAACATTTGACGAGGAAGAAATTTTTCGCTGGCTTCTGTTAAGCAAGAGCCAGCGAGAAGCCAAAAACGTCTTTAAACAAAAAAAGGACGCATTGCGCGGCAGCTTTGGTGTTTGCCTGCTGGCCTGCGCCAAACGAAAAAATAATTTACTGCTTCGCTTAACAAAGCATCGCTCCCCCGCCAGACCCCAAAACAAATATACCCGCCTGCCGCGCTCTTTCCCAAACCATTTACAAACCACTCTTTTGCTTTTAATTTTGGCCGCCTTGCTCTTCATCGGCTGGCGTTTGTTTTAAAACCGCGAATTATCGCGCCTCGCCCGCGATTGCTTAACGCGCTCATCTTGTTATGAATCAAATTACCGTTTGACGTTAAATTTTAAATCGTGGTATAATTATAGAATAAATTAATTTATTCTATGTCTCAAACAAACAAAAAAGAGGAACTCAAGGAAGCCCTCGGTGAAATTGAATTTTATACCAAAAAGCTGGCCGTTTTACTGCACCATCTTAAAGCGCCCGAAAAGGTCAAACAGGCCTGGGCGGCCGTGTTGCCGAAGATGCCGCCAAAACAAATAAGCGAACTGATTGACGTCTTGGAGGCGCGCTATCTCAACGAGCAAACCGCCCATATTGACAAAAAACTGGAACAGGACGTTTCAAAAGTAGTGAAAGACTTTGAAAAAAAGAAATCTCTCAAGGCCAGGGAGCTTATGGACAAAGTGGCCAAACTGGCTAAGAAAGCGGAAAACTAAAAGCCAAAAATGACTATGGACGAAAAAGAAGCCATAAAAAAAGTGAAAGAAATCTATGCTGATTTCCTGAATAGAATCAAAGAGATTGAAATCTCCAGAGATCAAAAGGTTCTTTCCATTATTAAAAAAGCCGAGCAGCGGCAAATTGAAGCCATTAAAAGCCGCCTGCTGAAAAAATAAAAAGTTTTAAACTATGCCCGAACAAGACAACAATCCAAGCGCCGCTGAGAAAGAACAGCCTCCCAAAACAATTGAAAAAAAGCCAGAAACCATTAACTCGGTGCTGGCCGAAACAAAAACCAATATCACGATAGAAGGCAATGGGGGTTCGAAAAAAAATGAAGAAATTCTAAAAAAAACGGAGGCAGACCCGTCTTTAGCTTCCGATGAAAAAGGAGAAATCAAGCAAACCGTTGAAACCGCCCAGACCGACACCCAAAAAACAGTTAAAGAGGTCCGAGCCAAAATCGCCCAACTGGAAGAGGGCATCCAAGCCGCCCAAGATAAGGGTGAGGACATAACGGCGGCCGACTTAAAAGAAGAAAAAAAGTACTGGCAAAGCAAAATTGAAACCGCTCAAGAAAAAGAAAAGCTAGCCGCAATGCCCGAAGGCAAAAAAGCGGAAAAAACCCAGAAGAAGATAAAAAGACAAGAAATTCAGCAGCAAATTTTTGAAACCAAAGCTATCCAAGCAGAATCTGCCGAGCAAAAACAGCAAAAAATTCGGGAATTAAAAATAGCGGCTGAAGCGGCTGAAAGAGAAAAAACCCTTGGGCAAAAATTAGCAACCCTATGCGCCAACAAAGAGATCGGCAAACGTTTTGTTTTGGGCCAGGTGAACGCTCTGGCCTCCTCCTTAGGCGTTCGCACAATTTACAGCCTGCCAACATGGATTCAGCAAAGGACCAATGTCAGGGGTGAATGGGGCAAAAAAGGGCTGGAAGGCCGCCTCCAAGATGTTTTAGGGGCCTCGCAAGAGCATAAAAAACGAATGGAATCTAAAGAAGCAAAGCTGCAGTGGGAAAAAGAGATTGATAAAATAGCGGCAAATATTGAAAAAGACACGAACAGCAAAGGTAAAAGCAGCGATAAATCCAAAAAAATAAAAAACAGAAAAGAAGAAATACAACAGCTGACAGCTAAAATAGAAATGGTGGAAGGAATGGATCGGGCAGGGCAAAAGCAGGCAATGGCCAAAATGATGAGGGTAGTTAAAATGACCAAAGAGGGCGGCCAAAAAAGCTCGGACCTAAGAAATGAACTGGCCCGCTTAATAAAAGAAAGTCGCAACGAAAACCGCAACCTTAATGAACAAGAGCAAGCGGAAGTAAAAAAACTGATAGACAAGCACGCTGAAACCAAAATTACCGGCCTTGAAACAGCTCGCGACGGCCTAAACAGCATTTGCGTGGCAAGCGGCGCTTTTTACCTGCGCATCTTGACCAGAGGGCTTTTTGACGCTGCCGGACGTTATCAAAAATTAAAACGAGCGGCCGGGGAAGAAGACAGCGTAAATATTATAAAAGACGTAATTGCCGGGGGCATCGCGGAAACATTCAAAAAAACAGCTTTTGTTTACGGCAAAGACAAAGATATCAAGCAAAGAGGGCTGGAATTCGCTTCAGCCCTTGGCACACTGGCCTCATACTACGGTATGGGCGCTTTGTCATTGAGGCCGGAAAGATTCACCGCCGACCTTGGCAGGGTTGTAGAAACACTTCAAAGCGATAACGTCATCGGCAAGGTTGGTAAAAATATCTTTCAAAACGCGGCCATAGTTAGCGGCCGCTACGCCAGAATCGCCAAACTCGCCGCGAAACCATTTACCGCTTTGTCCGGGGCGTTAACGGGAGAAGCCGCCGCCGAATCAAACGGGCCGTCATTAACCTTTATCCCGCCAAAAACACACCCTAAAGGACAACCGTCAAACTTGGCTGAAAGCCTTAAAACAACAAAAACCGCGCCAAAAATTGATATTGCGAAGATTAGTTCAACGGAACCAAAAAACACAAATATCACCGAACGTCTAACCGAAGAAAAAAAACTGACCTTTAGAGCTGCCTCTGACGAACAGCCCGCCGCGACGGATGTTGAACACATTATAAAAAGCAAAAACGCCAAGGTGGCTGACTTATTTAAAGACATCAATGAAAATCCCGATAATCCTGACTTTATTGACACGCACGATAAAATCTTTCCCGGCAACGAGGTGGTTTTGACTTACAAAAACGGCTCCACGGAGATCGTAACGGTTAAAGAAGGCGATAACCTTTGGAATATCGCTAAAAGCCACGCCCCGGGCGAAATAAGCGAAGTGGGTTTGCGCCAGGGAACGGCCGCCAGACCCCCCGAGGACCTTTTGCAATCGCCCAAACCGCGCGACAGTCAAAAACCCATCTTTAAAGCCGCCGCCGAACAGCCCGAGAATGTCCAGCCGGAGAACGAGGCCTTAAAGCCCAGATCAACGCCCGCCCCTGAAAAACCCGTAGCAGAACCTATTGAGCCAATTATTCAAGAAAAAACAACCTCCAATGAAATTAAAATTGAGCCGCCCCTGTCGCCGGAACAAAAACCTGTTGAAGATTTAGGCAAAATAGACACAACTCCTCCAGAGCCGAAAAAGCATTGGGACCACATTGTAGGCGCCTTTGTGCAAGATGATCCAGAAAAAGACCCGCTCGCGCTTAGTCAAAAGGATATTCGCCCCGCTGAACTTTACGAGCCCAAGCGTGAAACAATTGAAACAATAGCCCCTGACGCGTTTAAGAAAGAGGCAAGCGCCTCGCCAGCCGACAGTATGGCAGAAATCCCAAGAGACAGCAGCCCGGAAATGCCCGACAATGTTAGACAAATTTTAAATGACCCCGACCTTCATCAGAAAATAAACGAATTGCAACCATCTCAAGGCGACAAATATTTTACCGCTGATGGTGTTTATTTTATCAAAAATGAAAGCGGCCACATAGAATACAGCACTGATCTGGGCAGAAATTACTCCGCGCTTCCTGATAACGGGCTGTTCAGAGGAATCGCCCCCGAAGCCGGCCATGAGGCCGCTGAACAAGCAGCTCCGGAAATTATAAAAGAGCCGCCTGCTAAGCCAGAAACCCTTTCCGATGATGAAATAAAAACAATCTTTTCACAGCATCAAAATCAAATCACGGAAAAGCTCCAGAAGATTGATGGCGTTTGGTGGCTAAAAAACAAAGACGGAGAATATCTTTACAATCAAGATGACCAAGCTATCTACGAAAATATATCCGGCGGCAAAAAATATGTAATAACCGCCCTCACTGATTGGCAGCCCATTGAGGTGCAAAAAATTCCAGCGGGTGAATACAATGACTTCGTTCAATATGTTGAGCCAAAAACCGGCCGTATGTTTGATATGCGCGGCCTTGACTGGACCGGCGGAAGAATAAAAGATGGAAAATACGCCTACAAATTCCAAGATGATTTATACCATTACGAAAACGGCAAGATAATAAAAGTTGAATCGGCCGCCGCCCCCGCCGAACAGCCAGTTTTTGATGCTGGAAAAAAGCCCGCGCTGGATCTTGACGGCAAATCGGCCCTTGAAAAAAAAGAGGTGCTTTCCGACCTTACCCACCAGCCAATACTAGAAAAACTGCCCGAGGTTGAAATATCCGACGCCTTGATGCCCAACAAGCAGGGCAGCTTTGAGGGCGCTTTCAGCGACCTTAAGCCCGAGGACGTATCGGGCGGGGAGATGCTTGAACAAGCCGAAAAATCCTTCCTTGGCCTAAAAGAGGGCAATAAAATCTACGAGCTTTACGTAAAAATGCTCTATGGCGAGCCAAGCAACCAAAAAGATTCGGCCATACAAGAGTTTAAAGGGCTGGTACGAAACCAGGGCGCCCTCATAAACGAGCGGATTGCCAGAACAATGAAAGACAGCTTTGCTTTTGACGCTTCATATATTGACAAGCCCGAATACCTGGAAAATTTTCTTGACAAACAGGCAAGCGGCCTCAACAAACCCGACAAGGTTGCCTTTTACCGCCTGCTGGTTGATTATCAAACAATTAAAGAACTCAAAGAAAATTTTAAACTCCCCGGCGGCCGCGTGGAAACCAGCCCGGACCGATAATTTTGTATTATAAAAGCCCGGCTGAAGAGGTTGTCTTTTGACAACATTCAGACACGGGCTTTTTTTGGATCCTTTTCACCTATAGTAATCTGATTTTCTCCGGACTGGAGGGGGGATCCTTCCCCTGTCAACCGGAATAAGGAACAAAAGTTGCCCCGTTGGGGGTACTATTATTCCATCAATTTTTTCACCCAAGGAGTCCAACTTGTCGTTGGTCTCCTTGGAAGCAGCTTCCCATTTGGCTTCCAGGTCAGTAACTCTACTATCCACCTGGACAGCAGTATCTTTTGCTTCCCGAGCAATCTGAATTGCCTCCCTGGCGATTGCCAACGGGTCCCCTGTTGGGGAACCCTTGTCTATGTCCTGATCCTCTTTTGACTCCATCATTAGCTTACCCTCATTATCAAGGGCGCTTTCAGCGACCTTAACGCTTTCAGCTACCGGCCTGGAATTAGCCGGAGCTCGGAGCTTAGCCACCTGGTCTTGCAAATCCCTGATTTGTTTGGCCAGGTCTT
>Ga0265595_1001799_pt1 | contig 15729 bp, 12 predicted proteins | sample saktaG_15_FD_190148 | JGI IMG/M metagenome (GOLD analysis project Ga0265595, IMG submission 190148) | Saline water microbial communities from Sakinaw Lake, British Columbia, Canada - sak_2013_06_06_50m | ecosystem: Environmental > Aquatic > Non-marine Saline and Alkaline > Saline ... | reverse complement strand
TATTGATTATGAAATTAAAAGACAGTCAGGAGTATTAAATTCAGGAGAAAAAGTTATTCAAGAGACAAGAGGTTGGGATGAAAACAAGCAAAAAACATTTTCTCAAAGAATTAAAGAAGAATCTAAGGATTATAGATATTTCCCAGAACCAGATTTACCACCTTTGAGTAAATTAAATAAGATTAGCTCTAAACTATTATCTGAAATACCTGAATTACCACAACTAAAAAGAACAAGATTTGAAGAAGAGTATAAATTACAGATTGATGACATTAATACCTTAGTTAATAGCAAGGGTTTATCTGATTATTTTGAGCAAATTATTTCTGAATTAAATACATGGTTGAAAATTAAATCAATTAGCGATAAACAACCTTTAATAAAATTAACTGTTAATTATCTTTTAACTGAATTACAGAAATTATTATCATCTACTAAAACAAAGATTGAAGATTGTAAAATTAGTCCTGAAAACTTTGCTGAATTTATTACTTTAATTCAACAAAAAGAGATTTCTAGTTCAGCTGCTCAATTAGTACTTAAGGAAATGTTTGAAACAAGCGCTGATCCATCTAATATTATTGAAGAAAAAAAATTAAAACAGGTGAGCGATGAAGGAGAATTAGATGAAATAGTTAAGCGGGTTATTAAAGAGAATTATAAGCCAGTTAGTGACTTTAAATCAGGTAAAGAAAATGCCCTTCAATTTTTGGTGGGCAAAGTAATGGCAAGTAGTAAGGGTCAGGCTAATCCTGAAATTGTTAGTAAAATTTTAAAAAAGGAAATTTTGGATTAGTTTTTTAGCTTCTTGATAGTTTTTAATCCATTTGATTTGTTTGTCTCGTCTAAACCATGACATTTGTCGTCTAGAATATTGTCTAGTGTGAATATTTATTAATTCCTTAGTTTGTTCTAATGATATTTCTTTTTTAAGATAAGAAATAATTTCTTTATATCCAATGCCACTCATAGAATACGGTTTAGTGCCGTATTTTTTAATTAATTTTTTAATTTCTATAAGTAGTCCATTTTTAATCATTTGATCAATTCTTTTTATTATTTTTTTATCAAGAATCTTGTTGTCTTGTTTTAATCCAATTTGAAGAACATCAAATAAGGCTGGTTTTTTTGTTTTTTGCTTAGAAAATTCTTGCCCAGTTGATAAATAAACTTCTAGTGCTCTAATCATTCTTCTTTTATTATTAACGTCAATTACTTTTAATGCTTGAGGGTCTATCTTTTTAAGTTGATTATATAATTCTTGATTTGTTTCTTTTTCTAATTTAAGACGAAACTTTTTGTTCGGTTTAACTTCAGGAATTTGAAGATTATCAACGATTGCTTGTATATATAATCCAGTACCGCCAACTAAGAATGGAATTTTATTTCTTTTTTGGATATCTTCAATTATTTTTATTGCTCTTTTTTTAAAATCAGCCAAAGTAAATTCTTGATTTGGTTTAATAATATTTATTAAATGATGAGGAATATTTTCCATTTCTTTTTTTGTTATTTTAGCTGTTCCAATATTCATCTCCTTATAAATTTGACGAGAATCAGCAGAAATTATTTCACCATTAAATTTCTTAGCAAGTTTAATAGCTATCTTGGATTTACCAGATGCAGTGGGGCCAAGTATTACGATTAATTTGTTATTTATATATTTTTTATTCTCAAATATATCTAGTATAATTCTTTTTCTTTTCTTTTTTTCGTTTGGAGATATGTCATCTTTAAGTTTAGTTGCAGATGTGCCTGTTCTAGGAGAGTAAGCAGAAATAAATATTTGTTTAAATTTAATTTCTTTAACTAATTTAATGGTGTTTTGAAATTGTTTTTCAGTTTCTCCTGGAAAACCAACAATAATGTCGGTTGAAATTTTTGCATTTGGTATAGATTGTAGAATTTTTTTAATTAATTTTTTGTAATGTGTAATCGTATAATTACGATTCATTTTTTTAAGAATTTGATTATCTCCTGATTGGACTGGTAAATGAATTTGTTTAGAAATTTTTTCTCCATTAGCAATTATTTTAATTAAGTGATCAGACATATCCTTTGGATGTGATGTCATAAATTTAATTTGAAAATCACCTGAAAGATTATTAATAGCTTGAAGCAATTCTGGAAATGTTAATTTATCTTTGTAGCTATTAACATTTTGTCCAAGTAAGGTTATCTCTTTGTATCCATTTTTAATTAAATCTTTGATTTCTTTAATGATTTCTATTGCTGTTCTTGATATCTCTCTGCCTCTTGTATATGGAACAGCACAATAAGAACAGAAATTATCACAACCAGTCATAATAGGGACAAGTGCTTTTTTATCATCACAAGGTTTATATTTTAATCTGTTTTTAAAATCAATAATAGGCCAAATTTCATCAACTTGATTTTTAAATTCTTGTTTGTCTTTTTCTAAGATGCATCCCGTTAATATAATTTTTAATTTTGGTTTTTCTATTTTTAACTTATTTAATTTTTTAATTTTACTTCTTACTCTATCAATGGCTGATTGTCTAACTGAACAAGCATTAATGATTATTAAATCTGCCTGTTTTATATCATCAACATGCTTATATTTTTTATCTTCTAATTTAATAGATATTCTTTGGCTGTCAGATTCGTTCATTTGACAACCATATGTAATTATATTGTATCTAGGCATTTGTTTTGTATCTTATATAAAAATATTGTATAATACAAGTAATATGAAAAATATTTTTTTGTCAGTTATTATACCAGCATATAACGAGAGCAAAAGAATTACTAATACTCTTTTAGATATTGATCATTATTTAAGTAAACAGGACTATTCTTATGAAATTGTTGTAGTTAATGATGGTTCTAATGATAAAACGGTTCAAGTTGTTGAAAAAGTTGCTGATTTAGTTAAAAATTTAAGAATTATTGATAATAAGGAAAATCATGGAAAAGGATGGGTTGTTAGACAAGGAATGCTTGAATCATTAGGTGAAATTCGGCTTTTTATGGATGCAGATAATGCTACTACTATTAATCATTTTGAAAAAATGATACCTCTATTTGAACAAGGGTATAAAATAGTAATTGGATCTCGTGATAGCAAAGATGCAGTTGGGGCTAAGCAGGCTGTTTCCCAGCCCTTTCATAAAAGAATATTAGGTAATTTTGGAAATCTTTTAATTCAATTATTAGCTGTGCCTGGTATTTGGGATACTCAATGCGGATTTAAAGCATTTACTGCTAAAACGGCTTATAGGATTTTTAAACGTTCTTTAATTAATCGTTGGGGTTTTGATATTGAAGCATTGGCTTTAGCTAAAAAACTGAATTACAAAATAGGTATTATTCCAACTTATTGGATTAATGATCCAAATAGTAGTGTTAATTTAAAGGGTTATTTAAATACTTTTAGAGAATTATTTAAAATAAAGTTTAATTTGATTTTAGGTAAATATGACAAAAAAAAATAAAAAATTTCCATCAGAATTAAGAATGGATTTGGTTTCTAATGATTGGGTTGTTGTTGCTACTGGTAGAGCTCGTCGTCCAGAATCTTTTGCTGAAAATAAAAGGATTAAAGATTCAACTTCATTAGATAAATGTTTTTTCTGTAAGCCAGAAATTTTAGAAAGATCAATTGATAAGATTAATAAGAAAGACGGTTCTTGGTTTGTTGTCTCTTATCCTAATGATTTTCCTGCTTTTGCTCCAGCTAAATCACTTAATCAAAGGAAAGAAGGGCCTAATCGTATAATGGATGGAGTAGGTTATCACGAAATAATTATTACAGCTCATCATGAAAAACAAATGGCCTTATTTACTAATGCTGAAGTGAAAATGGTAATTGATCTTTATCAAAGAAGATATTTAGAATTAATTAAAAAGGAATTTGTTAAATATATTTCTATTTTTCATAATAATGGCAAAGAAGCTGGTGCTTCAATGTGTCATCCACATTCTCAATTATTAGCTATCCCTGTAATTGATTCTGATTTAAGATCTAGTATTGATGGCGCAGAGACATTTTATAGAAGTCAAGGAAAATGTGTTTATTGTACAATGATTGAATGGGAACTCAAAGATAATAAAAGAATTATTTATGAAAACGATAAATTTTTAGTAATTTGTCCTTTTGCTTCACAGGTTTCTTTTGAAGTTAGGGTTTATCCTAAGGAGCATCAACCACATTTTGAAAAAATAACAGAGAATGAAAAAGAATATTTTGCTGATGCTATGCGAATTGCTTTGAATAAAATTTATAAAGGACTTAAAGATCCAGCTTATAATTTTTACTTTCATACTGCTCCTTGTGATGATGGGAATTATGATCAATATCATTGGCATTTAAATATTTTGCCTAAAACTAGTGTTTGGGCTGGATTTGAATTAGGAGCTGGTATAGAAATTAGTACAATTGAGCCAGAAAAAGCGGCTGAATTTTTAAGGAAAATAAAATGATAGAAAGTATTTTTGTTTGGTTGGCATCTTTGGTAGCTAGTATAATTTCTAAAATAGGATACTATGGAATAGTTGTTTTAATGGCTATTGAAAGTTCTTTTATTCCATTTCCTTCAGAAATTGTTATTCCACCAGCAGCTTATTTAGCTTATCAAGGAAGGTTCAATATATATTTAGTTGTTTTATTTGGAATAATAGGTAGTTTATTAGGTGCTTTAATTAATTATTATTTAGCTTATACTTTAGGCCGTAAGATTGTTTATTCTTTAGCTAATAAAAATTTTTTTAAATTTTTATTAATTAATCCTGAAAAACTTGATAAAGCAGAAAAATATTTCTTAAAATATGGTAATGCTTCTACTTTTATTGGTAGATTAATTATTGGAGTTAGACAGTTAATTTCTATACCGGCTGGTTTTTCTAAAATGAATTTAAAAAGTTTTATTTTTTATACTTCTTTAGGTTCTAGTATATGGGTAGTCATTTTAGCATTTCTTGGTTATACTATTGGTTATAATCAAGAATTATTTGATAGTTATTATAAAGAGATTTCGTGGTTTTTTATTCTCTTAGCTATACTTTTTATAATTGGAGTTATTATTAAAAAGAAAATTAAAAACAATGGATAAAAAAATATTAATTATTGGTAATTGGAAATGTAATCCAAGCACTAAAAAAGAAGTTGACCATCTTTTGGATGTTATAAAAAATGGTAAGATTGGTAATTCTAAAAAAACAGAGATAATAATTTGTCCTCCTTTTGTTTATTTACAAAATATTATTCAATCTTTTAAAAATAGTAATTTTGTAATTGGAGCACAGGATTGTTTTTGGGAACCAAAAGGAGCTTTTACTGGAGAAATATCTTGTTCAATGTTAAGGGACTTAGATTGTCAGTATGTAATTTTGGGTCATTCAGAAAGAAGAAAGTATTTTAAAGAAACTGATGATATTGTTAATAAGAAGCTTAAAATTGCCTTAAGGTCGCGATTAAAACCAATTTTATGTATTGGAGAAGAAACAAGAGATACTTTTGATTCCGAAGGTAATCCACTTAATGAAATGAGCCTAACAGTCGGAGATCAATTAGAAAAAGCTTTGATGGGAATTTTATCTGCTCATATTGATGAAATAGTTATTGCTTATGAACCGATTTGGGCAATTGGAACTGATAATTCTTGTTCGTCCGATGATGCAATGAAAGCTACATTATTTATTAGAAAAATTTTAACTAAACTTTATAGTCGTTCTGTAGCAGACAAATCAAGTATTATTTATGGTGGTAGCGTAACAAGTAAAAATGCAATTGAATATATTAATGACGCTGGTATGGACGGACTGTTAATTGGAGGAGCGTCTATAAATGGAAGTGAATTTGTTAAAATAATAGAAAATATTAATGATTAATTATGAAGACTCTTAGTGATTTTAATTTTAAAAATAAGCGTGTTTTAGTAAGGGTTGATTTTAACGTTCCAATAGGAGAAGATAAAAAAGTTGATAACAAAGAAGATTGGAGAATTGAAACTGCCTTATTAACTATTAATTATTTATTAGATAAAGATGCTAAAGTTATTCTATTGTCCCATCTTGGAAGACCAAATGGTAAAATTGTAGAAGACTTACGATTAGATCCTATTGCTAAAAGATTAGAAGAACTTTTAAATAGAGAAGTTATTAAATTAGATGATTGTATTGGTAAGAAAGTTAAAGAAAGAATTAAAAATATTAAATCTGGAGAAGTTATTCTTTTAGAAAATCTTCGTTTTCATAATGGAGAGAAAGATAATGATCCTGATTTCGCTAAACAATTAGCTAGTTACGGAGAAATCTATGTTAATGACGCTTTTAGTGTGAGCCATCGTGCTCATGCTTCTTTAGTTGGTATTCCTAATTATTTGCCTTGTTGTGCTGGTCTATTATTAGAAAAAGAAATCAAAACTCTTTCTAATGTTTTAGACAAAGCTGAACGACCATTGGTTGTTATCGTTGGTGGGGCAAAGATTTCTACTAAAATTAAATTTATAGAAGAATTTTTATTTAAAGCCGATAATTTGCTTTTAGGAGGAGCTTTGGCTAACACTATTATTGCAGCTAAGGGACTTGCTATTGGTAGGTCGGTTATTGAGCAAGGAATGATTAAAGAAATTGAAAGAATGGAATTGACTAATAACAAGCTTAATTTACCGATTGATGCGATTGCATCAATTGATCCTTTAGGCAATGCTTATTCTAGAATTGTGCCAATTGGAAAAACAAATAAAAACGAAATGATTTTAGATATTGGACCAGATACAATTAAGCTTTATGATCAAATAATTTCTCAAGCTAAAACAATTATTTGGAATGGACCAATGGGTTTAATTGAGGTAGATAAATTTATTCATGGCAGTGAAGAAGTAGCAAAATCTATTACAGAAAGTCAGGCCTTTTCAATAGTTGGTGGTGGGGATAGTATTTTTTTATTAGAAAAAATGAATTTATTGGATAAAATAGATCATGTTTCTACTGGTGGTGGTGCAATGTTGGAATTTTTAATTGGTGAAGAACTACCAGCCATAAAGGTTCTTAATTAATTTTATGAAATGGCAAATTAAATCGAAGGCGCCTAGCGCTTTTTTTAAACAATTTCCTGAATTTTCTTCTTTGATTGTTCAGCTATTGTATAATCGTGATTTGAAAACTCAAAAAGAAATTGATGAGTTTTTTAATCCTGATTTTGAAACAGATTTACATGATCCTTTCCTTTTGAAAGGAATGAATAAAGCAGTTAAACGTATAAAAAAAGCGATAGAGAAACAAGAGAAAATATCAGTTTATGGTGATTTTGATGCTGATGGAATTTGTGCTTCTGCGGTTCTTTATTTAACTCTTAAAGAATTAGGAATCAAAAATATTGATACATATATACCAGATCGAGAGAAGGAGAATCATGGATTGAATAATGAATCAATAAAATATTTAGCTAAAAATGGAACAAAATTAATTATTACAGTTGACTGTGCTAGTTCTAATATAAAGGAAGTAGACTTAGCTAATTCATTAGGAATAGACGTGATTATTACTGATCATCATATAGTAGGTAAAAAAATGCCTAAAGCAGTTGCTCTTATTAATCCTTGGCAAAAAGATGATAAATATCCTTTTAAGAAATTAGCTGGAACTGGAGTGGCATATAAGTTGGTTTGTGCACTTTTGTCTGATGATCCTTTTAAAAAATGGTTACTTGATTTAACGGCATTAGCAACAGTATCTGATATGATGCCGATTGTTGGTGAAAATAGAACTTTAGTCAAATATGGATTAGGAGTTTTAGCTCAAACAAAATGGCTTGGTCTTATGGAGTTGATGAAAGTATCAAAAGTAGTTCCTGAAATAGTTCAATCTTCTTTAAAAGGGAAGGCTCCTTTAACTAATCTTGATACTAATATATTAGGATTTTTTTTAGGTCCTCGTTTAAATGCAGCTAGTCGTATGGATCATGCTGATGGTGCTTTTAATCTTTTGATTTGTAAGAATAAAAAGAAAGCAGAGATATTAGCAAAAAAAATTAATCAAAATAACTCCTTAAGACAAAGTGCAACCGAGAAACTTATTAAAGAAATAGAAACACGTTTAAAAGAAAAATCTTCTAAAGATAAGTATTTAAAAATTATCTTTGAAGGTAGTCCTGATTGGTCTTCTGGATTAATTGGTTTAGCAGCTGGCAAGATTGCTGATAAATATGGTTGTGTAACGATTATATACAATCAAAAAGGCGATTTAATAAATGCTTCTTGTCGGACTGGCTGTCAATTTAATTTAATAAAGGCACTTGATAAATGTTCTCATTTGATTAGTGATTATGGTGGCCATAAAGCAGCAGCAGGATTTATGATAAAGGCATCTAAATTAGATCAATTTAAAAATATTTTTAATAAATTAGTTAAAAAAGAAGTAAAAGATAAGGAATTAATTCCTGTTTTAAAAATTGATGCAGAATTATTTTTAGAAGATATTAATTGGTTAAATTATGATAAGATTCAAATGTTTGCTCCTTTTGGTAAAGATAATACTATGCCTAATTTTTTAGTTAAAAATTTAGAGATTTGTAGTCTAAGAACAGTGGGTAACGGAGATAAACACTTAAAAATGGAATTAATAATGTTCGGTAAAAAAGGCAAGGCAAAAAAAATTAATGCTATTGCATTTGGATTAGGAGAAAGAGTGTCTTTACTTAAGAAAGGAAATTCAATAGATGTGGTTTTTGAACTTATTATTAATGAATGGAATGGTCGAAGAGATTTAGAAATGAAAATAGTTGATTTAAAATTAACAGAATAATATATAACTATGAAAATTAATATTTACACTGATGGTGGGTCTCGTGGTAATCCTGGTCCATCTGGTATTGGAGTAGTAATTATTCAAGAAGGTCAAGTCCTTAAGAAATATGGAGAATTTATTGGGGATGCGACTAATAATCAAGCAGAATATCAGGCATTGATTTTTGCTTTTAAAAAAGCAAAGCTTCTTTTTGGCAAAAAAAAAGCTAAAGAAATGGAAATAGATGTTTTTATGGATAGTGAATTAATTGTTAAGCAATTAAATCATGAATATAAGATTAAAGAAAAAGATTTACAGTTATTATTTCTTAAAATTTGGAATTTAATACTTGATTTTAAAAAAATTAGTTTTAATCATATTTCTAGAGAAGAAAACAAAGAAGCAGATAAATTAGTTAATCAGGCATTGGATGGAGAAGGTAAAGAACAAGTGCTTTTATAAAGCTTGACATTACTATAAATCAAATCTATAATTATAGTAGCTCAAGTAAGTTAGATAGTCGCCCTACATTATTGTGGGGAGGAAAGTCCGGGCACCGAATCCATGTATGTGGATGAAAGCGACAGTGGATAACTTCCACCGTTCGTAAGAATAGGGAAAGTGCCACAGAGACAATACTACTTCATTTTAGGGGTAATCTCCTAAAAAGAGGGAAAGGTGAAAAGTGAGGATTAAATCCTCTCGCCTATCAGAAATGATAAGGCGTGGTAAACCCTGTCTGGTGCAAGAGCAAATTCGTTTAGGCGAAAAAAAGTAGCTCGCTTGACCCGTTAGGTAACTAACGTGGCAGATAGATGACTATCCAAGACAGAACCCGGCTTATTACTTGCTTGAGCTATACAAGAAGCACACTTATTAAGTGGGCTTTTTATATATAAATAGTTGTCTTTTATCTAATAATCTATTAGTATTAAGGTATATAAGATGAAAAAATCAGAATTATTCTTTACTTTTATTCTGGTTCCTTTGGATTTTTTAATGCTTTTTGGAGCTGGTTTATTATCATATTATTTAAGAACTAGTTCTTGGGTTGCTCAATACAGGCCAGTACTTTTTCATTTAAATCTTCCTTTTAGTGAATATATTGTCTTAGTAATTAGTGTTACATTTTTTTTATTGATTGTTTTTACATTAATTGGGCTGTATAAAATTAAACCAATCCGCAAATTATTAGAAGATTTTTTTAAAATTGTGATTGGTACTTCGGCTGGAATGATGATTTTAGTTTTTTATATTTTTCTTCGTCAAGAATTATTTGATTCACGTTTCCTTCTTCTTGCTAGTTGGTTAATGTCTATTATCCTTGTTTCCTTTGGACGTTTTTTAATAATTCTTTGTCAAAAATATTTAATGAAGAGATATCATCTTGGTGCTAGTCAGTTGCTGGTAATTGGCAGAGATGGATTAAGTGAAAAAGTAATGTTGAATATTAAAAATGAACCAAGTCTAGGATATCAAGTAGCAAGTAATTTAATCGAACCAGATATAGAGAAGATTAAAAATGAGATTAAAAATAAAGATATTGATGAAATTGTTTTAACTGATCCTGATTGGTCTAAGGAAAAGGTTTTAGAATTAATTAGTTTTGCTGAAACTAATCATTTGGTTTTTAAATTTGTTCCTAATATTTTTCAAACATTAACTACTAATACTAATGTTGAGATGTTGGGCGAAGTACCAATTATTGAAATAAAAAAAACTGCGTTAGATGGATGGGGAAAAATTATTAAAAGATTATTTGATATTGTTTTTTCTTTGCTCTTCATCATTGTCTTTTCACCAATTTATCTCTTAATTTCTTTGGCTATTAAGTTTGAATCTCCTGGTGATGTATTTTACAAGGATTATCGTTATGGTTATCGTAAAAGAAAGTTCATTTTTTATAAATTTCGTTCTATGAGATTTGATCTTTGTGATGGTGAGTTTGGAACCAAAAAAGGAAATCAAACACTTAAAGAGTTAGAAGGTGATTATAGTAAAAATCTTCGCAAAGGCGAGCCATTGCATAAAATTAAAGATGATCCTAGAATCACTAAAATAGGTAAATTTGTTCGTAAATATTCCTTAGATGAATTGCCTCAATTTTTTAATGTTTTAAAAGGAGATATGAGCATAGTTGGTTATCGTCCTCATATGTCTTATGAAGTAAATAATTTTAATTTTGAACAACAGAGAATGTTTTATATCAAACCAGGTATCACTGGATTATCTCAGATTTCTGGTCGTAGCGATCTTGCTTTTGACGAAGAAGTGAAATTAGATGTTTTTTATATGGAAAACTGGTCATTAACTCTAGATTTAATTATTATTTTAAAAACCCCTTTTATTATCTTATTTAAAAGACATCAAGCATGAAAGTTGCCTTAGTTCATGATTATCTTAATCAGTATGGAGGGGCAGAAAGAGTATTGGAAGCGTTTTGTCAGATTTTTCCAAAAGCGCCAATCTATACTTTGCTTTATGATAAAAAAAGAACTGGTTATGCTTTTGAAGGACGTGAAATTCATACTTCTTTTCTTCAAAATATTCCATTAGTTAAATCCCATCATCGTCCTTTTTTAATGTTTATGCCATTAGCTATTGAACAGTTCGATTTATCTGAATATGATTTAGTGCTTTCTGATTCAGCTAGTTATGCTAAGGGAGTAATTACTCCGTCAAGCACTCTTCATATTTGCTATTGTCATACACCAATTCGTTATGCATGGGATGATTCACATAAATACATTGAGGAATTTGGTTATTCTAATTTAATTAAAAAAATAATTCCTTTTTTTATGAGTTATATTAGAGTTTGGGATGAACATGCGGTTCAAAGAGTTGATAAATTCATTGCTAATTCTAATTTTGTATCTAATAGAATAGAAAAGTATTATAAGAGAGAATCTGATGTAATTCATCCTCCGGTTAAAACAAATATTTTTTATGTTGCTTCAAAAATTGATAAATATTTTTTAATGGTTGGTCGTTTTTTGCCATATAAGAGATTTGATTTGGTAATTGATGCTTTTAATCAATTAGGTTGGCCATTAAAGATTGTTGGTGATGGACCAGAAAGAAAAAAACTTCAATCTAAAGCTAATTCAAATATTGAGTTTATTGGTTTAGTTTCTGATAAAGAATTAAAAGATTATTATGCTCATTGTCAGGCATTTCTTTTTCCCCAAGAAGAGGATTTTGGTATTGTTGCTGTAGAAGCCATGGCTTCTGGACGACCAGTAATTGCTTATAAAAGTGGTGGTGCTTTAGAAATTATTCAAGAAGGAAAAACTGGATTATTTTTTAAAAAACAGACATCAGATAATCTAATAAAAACTTTAAAGAAATTTAATTCAAACAATTTTGATCCTAAAATAATTAGGGAAAGAGCCATGGAATTTGATCAAGAAAAGTTTAAGAAAAATATAGAAGGATTTATTAATGAACATTGGAATAGACATCAGAGTTTTAGCTCGAGGAACTAGAACTGGGGTAGAAGAGTATACAATTAATCTTTTGTCTCATTTATTATCCTTAGAGTCAAAAATAAATTATAATCTTTTTTATAATGCTTATCAAAAGGTTAATTTAGATTATAATTGGCTTAATTTAGACAATGTTAAATTAAAGGATTTTAGAATTCCTAATCGTATATTTTTTGCTTTAGCTCGTTATCTTAATCAGCCTAAAATAGATAAGCTGCTTAATGGGATTGATGTATATTTCAATCCTCATTTTTTTGTTGCTCCATTAACAAATAAATGCAAGAAAGTAATCACTTTTCATGACTTATCTTTTGAACATTATCCTGAGTTTTTCTCATGGGGTAAAAGGGCTTGGCAAATTTTTTTAATGAACACTCGTAAAGAAGCAGAAAAAGCTGATAAAATTATTGCTGTTTCTCAATCAACTAAAAATGATTTAATTAATCTTTATAAAATTAAAGAGGAAAAAATAGAAGTAATTTATTCAGGCGTTGGTAATGAATTTGAACCAATAATCGGAAATGCATTGTTATTAAATAATATAAGAGAGAAATATAATTTGCCAGAAAAATTTATTCTTTATTTTGGAACAATTGAACCAAGAAAAAATTTAATCGGATTAATTAATGCTTTTGAATTATTAAAAAATGAAGAATATAAGTTAGTTATTGCAGGAACAAAGGGTTGGCTTTATCAAGATATTTTTAAAGCTGCTTATCAATCAAAAAAAAGAGATAAAATAATTTTTACTGGATTTGTAGAAGAACAAGATAAGCCATATCTATATAATCTTGCTCATACATTTGTTTATCCTAGTTTTTTTGAAGGATTCGGTTTTCCACCATTAGAATCAATGGCTTGTGGTATTCCAACAATTACTTCAATTAATTCATCTCTTCCAGAGATAGTAGGTGATGCAGGATTAATGATAAATCCAAAAAGCATTGATGAATTAGCATGGGCTATGGAAATTGTTTTAAGTGACAATACCTTAAGAAAATCACTTATTAAAAAAGGATTAGAACAAGCTCAAAAATTTTCTTGGAAAAAATGTGCTAAAGCAACATTGAAAGTTTTATTAAAATAAAATGAATAAAAGAAAGAAAATAAGAATAGGTATTGACGCACGTTTTTATGGACCTAAACAAAAAGGACTAGGTCGCTATGTCCAAAAATTGATAGAAAACTTAGAAAAAAATGATTCAAATAATGAATATGTTATTTTTCTTCGTAAAGAAAATTGGGATAAGTATCAATCAATTAATCCTAATTTTAAGAAAATATTAGCTGATTATCAATGGTATACTTTCACTGAACAGATTTTTATGCCTTTTAAGATTATGCGGGAAAAAGTTGATTTAATGCATTTTCCACATTTTAATGTGCCAATTTTTTGTCCAGTGCCTTTTGTTATTACAATTCATGATTTAATCCTTAAAAGATTTCAAACTAGAAGGGCTTCAACCCTTGGTTTTATTAAATATTGGATTAAGAATATGGTTTATCAATTAGTTATTTTATTTGCCGTTAAAAGAGCTAGTAAAATTATTGCTGTATCTAATTTTACTAAAAAAGATATTTTAAAATATTTTAGAGTTAAATCAAAAAAAATAAAAGTTATTTACGAGGGGGTGTCAGAAAATTTAGATAAACAGAGGCCGTGCCTTGAAAACTTACGACCTTTGCAAAGGCCGTATTTTCAAGGCACGGCCTCTAATGCCTGTCCCCGAATTAAATATCTTCTTTATGTTGGTAACGCTTATCCGCATAAAAATTTAGAAAGGTTAATTTTAGCTTTTAATAAAATATTAAAAGAAGAAAAAGATTTAAAGTTAATTTTGGTAGGTGAATTAGATTATTTTTATAAACGACTTCAAAAAATTAGTTCATCTAATGTAATTTTTACAGATTTTGTTTCTGATGAGGAATTATCTAATTTATACCAAAATGCTCGCTTATATATTTTTCCTTCTTTATGTGAAGGATTTGGATTGCCACCATTAGAGGCAATGGCTTATAATCTACCGATTGTTTCTTCTGATTCTAGTTGTTTGCCTGAAATATTAGGTGATGCTGCAGTCTATTTTAATGCCGAGAACATTGATGATATGGTTGATAAAATTAAATTAGTTTTAAACAATGAAGAATTGCAAAAAGAATTAATTTCTAAAGGAAGAGAACAAATAGGGAAGTATAGTTGGGAAAAAATGTCTAAAGAAATACTTGATGTTTATGTTATGTGGTATAATGAGATTACCTAATTAATTTATCAGGTATTTTTGACATATGGAGGATAATAAAAAACCTAATTCAACAAAGTTCATTCTAAATGCCTTATTTGACGTTCGTCCTGTTACTCAAAGAGGTGATTTGGATATGGAAAAAATAGGGCAAATAAAAGGAATCTTAGATTTAAGAAATAGAATAAATGAGTTAGAACCAATTCAAGATGAAGAAGGAAGAATTATTGATTTATCTCCTTATATAGAAATATTACCAACAAAAGAAGAAATTATTGCTGACCTAGAAAGTTTTGAAAATACTGACAACTTTTTAGAAAAAATTAAACACAAGGAATTAAATCTTAATCTAGAAGAATTCTATTTTCCTGAAGTAGCAACACAAAAGAGTTTCTCTTATAAACAACAAGTTCAAAAATCTTTTAAAGAAAGACATTCATTTATTAAAATTTGGCCTAAGTCATTGATAGGATTTATAAGTATTGGTCTTTTAATTGCTTTGATTATTCCAACAGCTGCTTGGTTAAGTCAGGGACTAGAAATTAAAAAAAATGTTTTAAGTAGTAGTATGTCTGCTTATCAGAATCTAATGTCTGCTCGTGATTCATTGGGTGATTTAGATTGGCAAGCAGCTGAACAGAATTTTGGTTCAGCTTATTCAGGTTTTTATCAAGCTCATAATGAAATTAATAAATTAGGTCGTTTGACATTAGGTATTTTAGAACAATTACCAGGAGGTGATATTATTTCTTCTGGAAATGGTTTAATTAAAGTGGGTGAGAATTTAGCTCAAGCTGGACAAGGGTTGGCATCAGCTATCAATCTATTTTCATATGATAATTTATTTAATCTGATTAATTTACCTACTGAAGAAAATGGTTCTTTAACTGATTTAATGGTTGAAAGTGAAAAAGAATTAGCTCAAGCATTATCTAGAATTAAATTGGCCAATAAGGAATTAGAAGAAGTTAAGATTGGATCTTTACCTAATGATATTCAAGTTGGAGTTATCTCATTAAAAGAAAAACTACCTTTAGTTGAAGAAATGCTAATTCAAGCAGAAAATTATTCTCAGGCATTTTTAAGAATTTTAGGTCATGATAATCCCAAACAATATCTTTTAATCTTTCAAAATAATAGTGAAATTCGAGCTACTGGTGGATTTATTGGTACTTACGGATTATTAACATTAGACAAAGGATCAATTAGAAGTCTTTTTATTGATGGTGTTTTTAATGCAGATGGTCAACTTCATG
>Ga0265595_1001798_pt1 | contig 15729 bp, 11 predicted proteins | sample saktaG_15_FD_190148 | JGI IMG/M metagenome (GOLD analysis project Ga0265595, IMG submission 190148) | Saline water microbial communities from Sakinaw Lake, British Columbia, Canada - sak_2013_06_06_50m | ecosystem: Environmental > Aquatic > Non-marine Saline and Alkaline > Saline ... | reverse complement strand
GGTTATCGGCCCTGACTATGCCTGCCTGCCGGCTGATGCCGTTGAATACCTCTGCGGAGCCGGAGAGGGCGGCGGTATGCGACCTGGCCGCCGAGGCGCCGGCCTCGGTGTCGCCTACCTTGATCATGACGACAGGTTTTTTCAGGCTGGTATCCTTAGCTATCTCAAAGAACCTGCGGCCGTCCTTGAAACCCTCGATATAGCAGAGGATGACTTTGGTGCGGTCGTCGCCTGCCAGGTACTCCAAGAAATCCTCCGCATGCAGGTCCGCCTCATTGCCGGTGCTGACCAGACGGCTTATTCCGAATTCGATAGCCATGGCCCTGCGCGCGATGGACAGCCCCACATTGCCGCTCTGGGAGACGACCGCCATCTCCCCGTCCGGCGGGAAAATGGGCGGCATCTGCGCGTACAGTTTGGCCGAGGGACTGAGTATGCCGAAGCAGTTGGGACCGATCAGCCTGAGGCCGCCCTGCCTGGCGATCCGCACTATCTCCTCCTGCGCCGCAGCCCCGTCCCGGCTTACCTCGGCGAAACCGGCGGTCACCACGACACCTGCCTTTATACCCTTAACGACACATTCTTTTATGGTTTCAACCATCTGGACCGGGGGTACCACGATGATGGCGAGGTCCGGCACCTCAGGTATCTCCCCGATGCTGCTGTACACCTTTTTGCCCAGCACCTCACCTCCCCTGGGATTTACCGGGTATATATTCCCCTGGTAACCGCCGGTGAGTAGATTGGAGAAAATGCGAAAACCCCATTTCTTAGGATCGGTGGATGCTCCCAGGAAAGCGAGCGAACGCGGCGCGAAAAACCTGTTGAATTCAGTCATGGCAAGTCAGTCCTTTCAGAAAAATAGCGGCGGCGTGTGGGCGTCACTTAAAACAGCAGATATTGTAACACCGTGAGTATGATTGAAACAAACTAAGGTGCCTGCGCAGCCGGAGTCCCTGGCAGGGCAAACTGATATAATAAACACGGGCATACAAGGGGAAGGAGGGTTCGCTTGGAGATCTGGAATAAATTGCTCAACCGCATGATGATGGCTGCCAGGCTGGATTCCGGCTTCTACGAGGAGATGGAGACCGAGGAGGACGCCCTGGCCCACGCCATCATGGTGGCCATTATAGCCAGCGCCGCCACGGGCATCGGTTTGGGCCTGGCCGCCCTGATAGGCGGGGCTGGCGCAATCTGGTTGCTCTGGGGACTCCTGAGCGGGTTCCTGGCTTCAATGGTCGGATGGTATGCCTGGGTCCTGATCACCTTCTTCTGCGGCACAACCTTCCTGCGCGGGCATGAGAATGCCAGCTTGTTGGAGCTGACCCGCACACTGGGCCTGGCCAACTCACCGGGAGTCCTGCGTATCCTGTCTTTTATCCCTATGATCGGATGGCTGATCATGCTGCTGTCCGGCATCTGGACACTGGCCTCGGGGGTGATCGCCGTTAAACAGACCCTCGAATTCGACACGGGCAGGGCCATAGCCACATGCATCTTCGGCTGGCTGGTGTATATGGCGGCGCTGTTCCTCGTATATATCTGGCTGCCCTCACCCTTCAAAGTGCTGAGCTTTTAGCCCCTTTCACCCGGCACGCTTAATAATCTGCATATAAGGATAACCCTTGTTAAATACTCTCATTTCAAAACATAAAAAGGGCATTCTCTATCCCCTTACGGTCGTCGTGCCCACGACCTATGCCGGCCTTTCACTGCGCCGTCAGATGGCGAAGGACAGGGGTCTGATCAACGTCCGCTTCATGGTGCTGCCGCGCCTGGCCGAGTACCTGGGCGCACCGTTGCTGGCGGCACAGCGCAAATTCCCTCTCACGCCGTTGATCCAGCTGGCGGCAGTAAGGCATTTTGCACGCGATATGTCGGCAAGGCCTCCCCTGGGCGCCGTGTCCAATCACCCGCAGTTCCACCTTTACCTGCGGCAGACTTTCAGCGAGCTCAACAGACTGTCTGAGGGCAGTTTGCACAGCCTGGAAACTTCCTCTGATCTGACCCGGCAGGTCGTAGAATGGTACAGGAAATACAAAGACCGCCTGAAGGAATTTTATTCGCGCGAGGATCTCTTCCGGGCTGCCGCCGCAGCCATAAAGCAGGGGAAGGCAGGAGGCGCCCTGCGCGACCTGGGATTCATCATATTCTACGGCATACCCCGTTTCACGCTCTCCGAGCGGGAACTCGTCTCGGCCCTGGCTCAGGCCGGGCTATGCCAGATAATCCTTCCGCTTACAGGGGAGACGACGGCCGATAAACCAGCAGTACAGGAAGCCGAGAAGCTGCGGCGATGCGGCGTTCCGTTTATAACCCGCCCATCATTCGATGGCGGAAGCATGGTCGCCAATCACCTGCTGGTGTCTCCCAGTGCAACCGAGGAAGTACGCTGGGTCGCGCGCCAGATCATGAAGGGCGCGGAGGCAGGCCTGCCCTTCCACCGCGTGGCTGTGCTTTACCGTAATGCCGATCCCTACGCCGCCATCATCGAAAGCCAGTTCTTCGACGCCGGCATCCACCTGGCAGGGCCAGCATCCAGGCCGCTGCGCGACACGCCTGCGGGAAGGCTGCTGACAGGGCTGCTGGACGTGCTGGCCGGTGATCTTGACCGCGCGCGCCTGATGCACTGGATAGCCGAGGCGCCGGTAACTGTAAATAATGGCCAGTACCCGGCATCCTTTGAGATGGTCCGCTGGGAGGTGATATCGCAGGATGCCGGCATCGTAAGAGGCCTGAGCTCCTGGACAGAGAGGCTGGCGCGCTACATTGAAAGCAAGAAGGCCGAGCTGCAGGACATGCGGGCAGACGAGGAGGCCAGCCCGGCCCGCATGGCGGGCAAAGAAGGACAGCTCGAATCGGCAGACAGACTATTGGTTTTTGTCGGTGAGGTTGCCTCTCAGAAGCCGCCTGCGGACGGCAAACGCTGGAGCGAGTTCGCGGACTGGGCCCTTGCAATGTTGAAGAGGTTTGCCCATCGGCCGGATGACTGGCCTGAGGCGGACAGGGAGTCTCTCGAGCAGGTCCGGGAGATCATCGGGGACATGAAGGGATTGGACCCCATCGACAGCAGTACTACCCTGTCCTCTTTCCGTCAGATGCTGGACGATATGCTCTCGGCCACGACCGGCAAGCTGGGTAAGGTGGGGACAGGCGCCTTCACCGGCCCGCTCAGTCTGGCGCAGTGCATGGATTTCGATATTGTCTATGTCGTAGGTATGGCAGAGGGCTCTTTCCCGCCGGCCGGCGCCGACGATGCCGTCCTGCCCGACTCCCTGCGTGCTTCGCTGGAAGATCAGGACGCTCTGCCGTTGAGGGCTGAGCGCAGGATGGAAGAGCGAAGGCTTTTCCTGGAGGCGCTGGCCGCAGGCCGCAAGCGCATTTTATCCTACACCAGGGCGGAGGCCGCGGGTGAGCGCGCCCAGTACCCCTCGCCATGGTTCGTTGCAGCAGCATCTGAATTAAACGGCGGCCCGCTGAACGCCTCTCTACTGCAGACGATGGGCAGCAGGGACTGGCTGACCGTAGTTGAATCACCTGAGCACGGCCTGAAGCTGGCCGGGGATACGGCCTTCGCCGACCCGCGCGATTACGAGTTACACAGCCTGGCCCGCTGGAGCAAGCTGGGCAGGCCGGCCGCAGACCACTTCCTCAATCCTGAAGGCAGCGCCGGGAGGCGAATCCTAAGCATGGAAGAAGCCCGCAACGACCCGCAGTTTACCGCCTGGGATGGCAACCTGTACGCCGTCAGGGGCAGCAGTAATAAGTTGATAATAAAAGACGGGGCCAGGTTCTCTGCCACGCGCCTGGAGAAGTGGGCCGGTTGCCCTTTCAAATATTTTTTAGAGAACGTGCTCAATATATCTGTGCTCGACCCGCCCGAGGACCTGCTGGAGATCGATCCCATGGAGCGCGGTTCGCTGCTGCACAAGGTGCTGGAAAGGTTCATCAATACGTGCAACTCCGCGGGCATCATGCCGGTTCACGGGGGTCCCTGGGAGCGCAGTCATGACGCAATACTCAGCGGGATAGCCAGGGAGGAATTCGCAGAGGCTGCAAGGCGCGGTGTCACCGGCCACCCCCTGCTCTGGGAGGCGGCACAGACAGAGATGTTGCATGACCTGGCGACTTTCCTGCGGGAGGACAACGCCCTGCGCGCCGAAAATAATTCAGTTCCTGAGTACGCCGAGTACAGCTTCGGCATCGCCGGCGATGCGAGATCCCATGCCGCTCCCCGGGTGCCGCTTGCCGGCGGCATACGCATCAGCTTCCGAGGTAAGATAGACCGCATCGATTTCAATCCCGGCCGCAACAGAGCCTGGGTTATCGATTACAAGACCGGCAAGGCCCGCGACATGGATGTGTTTAAAAGGGACATGCTGCTGGGAGGCACGCTACTGCAATTGCCGGTTTACGCCCTGGCCCTGCGCGCCGGCGTGGGTGAAGATTGTGTAATCGAGGCCATGTACTGGTACAACACCGGACGCGGCGGCTTCAGGCGCATGGAAGTGCCGCTGGCAGAGGTCGAGGGCAGGTTCCGGGAATGCCTGGGTATCATCATCAGCGGTATTGCTGACGGCATATTTGTCGCCAACCCGGGACGATCGGAGGACCAGGAACACGGCAACTGCGGATGGTGCGATTTCAAGCATGCCTGCCACGCCGACCGTTATATCCAGTGGGAGAGGAAGGCCGGGGCCCCCGAACTTCAGCGCTACCTGAAAATGCAGGAACCGATGTTAAAGAAACCTTGAACTTATGAGCGACGAATCGATTACAGCCGACCGCGGATCACGCCGCAGGATATCCAGTAATCTGGATGAATGCCTCTTCATCGAGGCCGGCGCCGGCACGGGCAAGACCACCGAGATGGTCTCGCGCATAGTCAACCTCATCAAAGACGGGGCAGCTACCATAGACCGGCTGGCCGCCATCACCTTCACCGAGATGGCCGCCGCCGAACTGCGCGACCGGGTCAGGCACCAACTTGAGGAATCCGCCCTTACATCCGTCGTCGGCGAAGACGCCGGGCGGCGCTGCCGGCTAGCGTCTGAAGGCATGGAAGGCGCCAGCATCCAGACTCTGCACAGCTTCGCTGCCTCTCTGCTGCGCGAGCGCCCGCTGGAGGCGGGCCTGCCGCCTAACTTCCGTATCGCCGAGCCCATAGAGGCCGATATCCGCTTCGAGGAAAAATGGCAGTCATGGCTGCATGAGGAACTGCTGGCCGGGGAGACAGCCGCCGAGCTGCTGCGATTGATCAAGCTGGGGCTGAAGATGGATAGCCTGCGGGACGCTGCTGCGGCTTTACATAGCAACTACGACCGCATCACCATACCTTTCGCCACGCCCCCTGCCCCGCCGCGCCGGGCTGTGGCAAAAGTGGTTGAGTCGCTTACACGGATGCAACAACTCTGTAACCTCTGCCTGGATGAATCGGATTACCTCTACCGGCACATGCAGGATGTCCTCAGCCTGGGCGCAATGCTTTCCGCCATGCAGCCCGCTGATGATTACGCCATGATGGCCTTGGACCGGGGCGGCAAGCTCGCGCAAAGCAAGGGCAACAAGAAAAACTGGGGGTGCCTGCCGTCCGGGGATAACGCCTGTACGGAGCTTAAAGCCCTGCTGAGTGACCTTGAGGAGATCAAACAGGCCGAGCTGGAGTCTGTAAAACAGGCCGGGCTGGCAGTCTTGCTGGAAAAGCTGAGGCTGGCAGTGCTGGCCTATTCCAATGCGCGCCGTGCATCCGGCGTGGCCGAGTTTCATGACCTGCTGGTCTGGGCGAGGAACATGCTGCGCGATAATCCAGCCGTAAGGAAGCACTTCCAGGATAAATACAGTCACATCCTGATCGACGAGTTCCAGGACACCGACCCCATCCAGGCCGAGATAGCATTTTACCTGGCCTCCGGTCCCACGGCGGACGACTCCGACCTTGATGAACGCGACTGGAAAAAGCTCAGCCCGCTGCCGGGCAAGCTGTTCGTAGTGGGCGATCCCAAACAGTCCATCTATCGCTTCCGCAGGGCAGATATCGCCACGGTGGACCTGGTGCGCGGATTGATGGCGGCCGGCAGTGCGCCGCTGACGCACAATTTCCGGTCGCAAAGATCCATCATCGATTGGGTCAACCACGTGTTTGACAGGTGGATGGTGAAGCAGGAGGGCGTGCAGCCGCCCTATATGAAGCTGGAGCACGCGGCGCTGCCGCCCGGATCGCAGTTGTCGGGATGCGTCAAATACATCGGCGGCTACGTCGAAGATGGAAAATCCAATCTTATGCGCCGTTCTGAAGCGCGTGACGTGGCCTTGCTCCTGCAGCACATCCGGACGGGAGCCTGGCAGGTGAGGGGAGCGGGCGGTATCCTGCGGGATGCTGAATTCAGGGACATCTGCATACTGATGCCGGCGCGCACCGGCCTGCCGGCGCTGGAACGCCAGCTTGAAGAGGCGCAGGTCCCGTATCGTATTGAGAGCGAGTCTTTCATACTGGGAACGCAGGATGTCAGGGAACTGCTCAATTGCCTGCGGGCCATAGATTCGCCGGCCGACCAGGTATCGCTGGTAGGCGCCCTGCGATCTTCGGCCTTCGCCTGCAGCGATGCTGATTTGCTGCTGTTCGTCGAAAGCGGCGGGAGGCTCGATTACACCAATCCCGGCCGGGTCAAAGGGATCGTCAGAGATGCACTCGATATGCTGCATATATTCCATACAAAACGGGGCTGGCTGCAGGCTGACCGGCTGATAGGGGATTTTATTACAGAAATACGCATGGCGCAGGCAGCCTACGGCCGGCCCCGTCCGCGCGAAAAGCTGCGCCGCCTGCAGGTAATAGTTGACCTGGCCCGTTCCTACGCGAGGGTGGAGGGGAGTTCGCTGCGCGGATTTCTGGATTGGATGGACCGCCGCACGGAGGAGAGGTCCCGCATGGAGGAGATGTCCGTGCCCGAGGCAGACGAGGACGCCGTGCGCATTATGACCATCCATGCTGCCAAGGGCCTGGAGTTTCCCATCGTCATTATGCTCGGGTTGGGAGACAGGCCCGGCAGCCGTCAGGCCAATGCTATTTTTGATAAATCTACGGGAGGCTTCGAGGTACGGCTGGGCAGCGGCAGCTATGAGTTCAAGACTGCGGGCTATGACGGGCTCAGGAACATCGAGAAAGACGCCGCCGAAGCCGAACGCGTGAGGCTCAAGTACGTGGCTGCCACACGTGCGCGCGACCACCTCGTGCTCAGCCTTTATCACTCGTCAGATAAAACCGACGCGGCCGCCATCCTGGGCTATTGCAATGATTCGCCCGGTTTATGGGGCAAGATCGACCTGCCCGCAGTGACGCTTTATCGTCCCGCCGCCGATGCTCTGGATGCTGGGAAGGAGGATACTGCTGTTGACCTGGTGAAATGGAAGGAGCGGCGCGCCGGCATATTGGAAGTCTGCTCCAGGCCGGCGGCCGTAGCCGTTACCGACCTGGTGAAGATAGCCAAGGAGGAGGCCGAGGGCGGGGAGTCCTATTACCGTACAGGACGGGGTGGCAGCAGCCTGGGCCGTGCCGTGCACAGCGTGCTACAGAGCATCGACCTGGCCACAGGCGACGGGCTGGAAGACCTCAGCAAGGCACAGGCTGCCGCTGAGGGCATCGCCGGACAATGGCAGGACGTGGCCAAACTGGCACGCTACGGCCTGGAATCTGCTGCGGTCAGGCGCGCCGTGGCGGCCGGCAATTACCGCCGTGAGGTCTTCGTCAGCACATCGATCCAGGGCAGACTTCTGGAGGGGATCATGGACATCATCTTCGAGGAAGAAGGTGGCCTGGTCATCGCCGATTACAAGACCGATGCGATCGAGGATGAAGAAGACATTAAGAAGAAAAAGGATGTCTATGAACTGCAGGCCGGGCTTTACGCGCTGATGGTTCAACAGGCGACGGGCAGAAAAGTGCAGGAGGTGGTGCTGGTGTTCTTAAGAACGAAAAGGGAAGAGGCGCGGGAGGACATCGAGACCCTTATACGGGATGTGCTAACAAAAGGTACAGGGGATATATAGATCCATTACTAAATGAGATCAAGTTGACCGGGATACATTCGATGTGCCTGTGATTGTTAGCCCTGATATAATATTCAGTGTAATAAATTAGGAGGTTGATTATGGCATCTGGAGCTTTGTTACAGCGCATGTTACGCGCCGCCAAGCTGGAACCGCAGCTTTACGAGGAGGTGGAGTCAGATTCCACTGCCACCGGGCAGGCTTTGCTGGTAGTCGTGCTTGTCAGCGTCTGTGCCGGCATTGGGGCCGGTATCACCGGCGCGATGAAAGGCGGAGAGACAGTATCCGGCTTCTTTATCGGGCTGGCCACCGGCATCATCGGCTCGTTGATTGCCTGGTTCATCTTCTCCCTGCTCTGCTTCTGGCTGGGCACCACTCTTTTCAAGGGGCCCAATACCAAGTCCAGCCTGGGGGAACTGCTCAGGTCCCTGGGCTTCGCCTACACGCCAGGCGTGCTCAATATATTCAGCTTCATCCCCTTCATCGGTCCCATCATCCCGTTCGCAACCTGGATATGGACAATCATAGCTGCTGTGATAGCTGTCAGGCAGGCCTGTGATTTCACTACCGGCAGGGCTATCGGCACGGTCATCGTGGCAGCCATCATACCCATCATCATCATAGTGCTGCTGGGTCTGCTGGTCGGCGGCGCGTACGCTGCCATTTCCCAATAAACCGAACGGCGATTTATATCTTATCATACATGGCGATCTCGGCCTGCCCCTCGAGGTAAGGCTTCATCGCCCTGAACATGTCCTTGAAGTGGGGCGCTGACGTATGGAAGGTCAGCGCCTCATTATTTTCATACTTCTCATAGAAAAAGAAGACATTGCGATTGTCAGCGCGCCGGTGGACGCTATAGTCGACGCAGCCCGGGTCCTTAAGGAATTTGGGCGCAAAGTCCTGGATGACCCCGGCCAGGTCGTCGCCCTGGCCTTCTTTGGCGCGCATGATGGCGGTTATTACTATCATTTTTCTCCTCTCCCCCTGCCCCCTCTCCTTTCCAAGAAGAGGGGGTGAGGATTTTCTCAAGAGGGACTGCGTCCCTCATTGGTGCCTTATTAATTGCAATGCTTTTCCCACAAAGATTGCCGCGCCCTGCGTGTTTTTAACGACGAATTACATAAATTGCTGAAAGAATTCTTTATAGTTATTCAAGCCTGTTGCCCGTGATGTGAACCTGGGGCCGTCCACCCAGGCGATGTCGCCATGGACGGCCATCAGCTCCAGGTGGCTCATGACCTCTCGCTGAGAAAGATACTTGCCAAATCCCTTGCGCAGCCTGGGATCGAAAAGCTCGATGGATATTTGATCGAGATCGAGCACGCGGCCGTTGAGTATTTTCAGGATGTTGCCGCAGCGCTCGATATGGAAGCCCAGTATCTCGGCCGCCCTGTCACCCGGCCTCAGGTAGTTGGGCTGGCCTTTCTCGAACAGCCGATGCCCCGGCAGAAGCAATTCCGTATCACGGCACCGCGTCCGTAATTTGTACAGCGACCTTATATAGGCGATCAGGCCGTAGGCGCCATTGTCCCCGCCGTAGCCGTCGGGCAGAATGCGCCTGTTGCAGTAATATTCCAGCATCAGCGAAGGGTGCGGCGTGATGCTCGCGAGGATGGTATCACCACTGAAAACCACCTCGTCCTCGAAGACAGCGCAAAGGGAATCGGGCGAATGCCCGGGCGTGAGCAGGAAGCGGAAACGTCCGTCATGTAAAGAGTCATCCTCAATCCGGTGCGCGGTCTTTAGCTGGCTGCGCTTGCGGTGGTAGGGTCGGCAGACAGCAGTGAAGCTATCAGGCATAAGGCAGGTACGGCATGAGCCGGGAAACTCCGGATGGGCGGCGCCGTCATCTATATCCTCATGGTAGGCCACCATGTTGTCGAAGGCGTAATGCGCCCAGAGCTCGGCGCCGCTGGCCTCCAGCACCTCGGGCAGGTTGCCGTCATGATCCTCGTGGCCGTGTGTGATGATAACGCGGCGCACGTCCCTGATATTGAATCCGGCTTGCCCCAGCATAGACTCGAGCAGATCGAACTTGCCGAACTGTCCGGTATCGATGAGGGTGAGCTTATCGTCTGTCACCACGTAGCACCAGGTGGGGCCGAGGTCCCAGTCGCCGCCCGAATCATAGTAGAGCGGCACACCCAGGCAGTAGATGTCCGTGCCGCGGCCTGTCCGGTACTTCATGATGGCGCCGCCCCCGTTGGGCTTATCCTGATTCAGAATCTCAAATTGCTTCAATGGTTCCCCTCCGATGTCTACAAAGCCGTATTTTAAAGCTTTTTAGCGATGTGTGTCCAAGATTTGCTAAAATTAACCAGGACCTCTGCACGGAACGTTTGAAAAGGAGGTGACCGCCATGGAAGACCGAATCCTCAGATACATCAGTAAGCTTAACTCGGACAAGGTGCGCCTCACGGAACTGATCGCCCATTTCACCCACGACGTATCCGGCAACGACAAGGACACCCTCATCTACAAAAGGATATTACCTGCGCTGATCAACATGGAGAAGGAGAACAGGATCAAGCTATCCTGGGACGTGCTGCTTACGCGATACAGGTTTCCCCGCTATATCTACTTTCCCCCGGAGGAGGGGGAGAAGGCCACTGTCTCGGGTCAACCCCTCTGGCAGAAGCAGGTCGAGGAAATACTCAAGAAGGACTCTATCATCTACCGCAAGAAAGTGCGGGAGCTGCGCCTGCAGGATAAATTCGACCGCTTTCTCAAACGGTACGATAAGAGCGCGGACGAGGTATCTCCATCCGAAGACTGGATAAAGGTTATCACCGCCATGATGGAGTCCAACCTCGCACAGTACGACGTAATGCGCGCCTGTATCGAGGCCTTCAAGGCCGGCGCGGTATGGGAGAAGTACAGGCGCGAATTCGAAGGATAACAATCGGCGATGCGGTAAATTCCAAATAAAAAACTGGGGTAAATAAGCCCCGTGATTTGAATTTGGATTTTAGAATTTGTTTGGAGCTTGGAATTTGGTATTTGGATTTTTTCTTATTTTGGCTTATCCAGTTCCCTGGCAACCGCCAGCAGCGCCATCATCTCCGCTTCCGTAACCCTGTCACAGCGGACGGCCTCCCTGGGGTTGCGGTTCTGCTCCTCCACCATCCTGATGGCCTTGCGCTCCGATACGCGGTCATGGAAAACAAGCCAGGCAGCCAGCACCAGCCCGGTCCTTCCCTGGCCGGCCGCACAATGCACCACCGTCTTCTCGCCTCTCTTCAGTGAATTGTATAGAAAATACATTATGTGGCGGACTGCCTCGGCAGAGTGAAGCTGCATATCCGGAGTGGGAGCCCACAATACGTTATCCGGCCCGAAAGCCTCTGCGTAAAGACCGAGCAACCCACCTTCCAGCGGGTAGTATTTCAACTCTTCTTCAGGCAACAAACAGACGACGCGTTGAATGCCCTGCCCCTTCATGAAAGCAACCCAGTCGTCCACCACCTGTTTCTGGATGAACTTGCCGGGGTTGCCGGGCCGCTGCGAACCGAAAACCAGCTTCTCGCCCTTCGCAGCCGGCCCGAATCCGTACTCAGCCATTAAATTGCTCCTCACTTAATTATGGCCGGAATATGTATGGTGAAGTGCTGTGTCCAGCATCGCTTTCACATTTTCGAATTTTGCGTCGATGGGACACTCGCAGCCCGTGCTTAAAATAAAGCCTCCGTCCCTGCCCACGACCTCATGCAACTTATTGCAGTAATTCACGACTTCTTCTTCCGTACCGAGCGAAAGCAGAGCTGCCGGCACATCGCCCATAATGCACATATGGCCCTTCAGTATCTCCTTGGCTTTGAATATATCGGTCGTGCTGTCGAGCTCGCAAATGCATTTGCCCCGCGGCAGGTCTTTAAGATAGGGGAGATTGAGTGTCCAGTCGGTATCGAAATGAAGAATGCTGATAAGCCCGGCGGCGGCGAAAGCATCGGCCATCTTCTTTATATAGGGGAAGCCGAACCTTTCAAATATCCTGAGCGGGTAGAAACTGCCCGATCCGCGCTCCAGGGGGAAGAACACATACTTCAACCCCGTGGCGGCGGTGTCGTCCAGCACGTTTTGAATCAGGTCATCGACCATGGCATCCATGACCGCCTGCATTTTATCGGGCTGCCTGTAAAGGTCCAGCGTAAACTGGTTGAGTGTCCTTGAGAGCGAGAGAATCATGGTGGGGTCACAGGTGGTCGCGCCTGACAGGACCGGCACCCCTTTCTCGTGCCATGTTTTTACATCATCCAGATATATTTTGAGCAGCTTCTTCTGAGTGGCATCTATCCTCTCCAGGGGGCGTCCTGTTGCCCGGGGCAGGAACTCCGCCAAAAACCCGTTCCAGCCGCGGCTGATAATGGTTTCATAGTCCTCTTTGGTGAATATCTCCATCTCAATTGCCTGCAGAGGCTCGTGCTCCTCCGCCTGCTTTCCCGGCACCCGCATGGGCATGGGCGCGGCTGAGATCCGCCAGCTTGAATTCACCCATATCAGGTTAGCGGCCAGCTGCCCATCCCAACCTCCCAATGCGTCGAATGTCTCCACCAGCGCTTTAATGGTTGTCTCTGCTTTTCTGTACGCATCGCTCTGCGGCACGCCCCGGTATCTAAGCGCAAACTGGGCTATGAGGGGCACCGTCGGCACCCTGTCCGGGACACCCATGGATATCACAGTTTCCAGACGTTTGACCCGCGTATTGAAGTTATCTTCCACTTTACGTGCCCCCGCTCATTCTTTATTTGATTGCCGTATCTGCAAATCAATCAATAATAACCAAACCGGGCTGCCTTATCAAACTCTTACCAACTTCAGATACGATATTTCGCCATACGGGCAGCACGTTCAAAATATCGTGCGGGATGTTTAACAGCAAGCCGCGCCTATCAGCTTCAAATTAACCGGATCCTGCATTATAATATGCCGGTCAAATATATTATAGCGGGAGGTTCCATGGAGCTCTCAATCTGGTATATCCTTCTCCGCCTGCTGGAACAGGCCTGCCTGGTCATCGTCGTTTTTTACCTTCTCTTCCAGGTCAATTTCTTCCGGCGCATGTTGAATGCAAAGGTCACTATTCTGGACCAGATTATACTGGCAGTAATTTTCGGCGCCCTGGCCGTTTACGGTACTTACAGCGGGGTTCAGACATCGGGGGCCATCGCAAATATCCGCAACCTCGGCCCGATGATCGCCGGCTTCCTGGGCGGACCGCTGGCCGGCCTGGGCGCCGGGCTGATCGGCGGCGTCCACCGCTACTGCATGGGTGGGTTCACCGCTCTCCCCTGTGCGCTGGGCACCATAACCAGCGGCCTGGCCGCCGGCATTATTTACGCCCTGCTCAAAGGCAACCTCGGGGTCTGGAAGCCGACCCTTTACGCTTTCCTCATGGAGTGCGCGGATATGGGGCTGCTGCTGCTGATGGCCCAGCCGTTCGACAAGGCCTGGAACCTGGTGGCCATCATAGCCGCGCCCATGATACTGGCCGATACGGCAGGCATGGCCGTTTTCGCTTTCATACTGGGCAAACTGAAGTCCGCCCGCTGAAGAAAAATGCCGGCAACCCGGCGCCGCACCCGATACTACGTTTGCCACAAATTGACGAAGGTGTCGGCAAATCCTTATCATTATGAGGTTGGCCCCTGTCGGGCCGGCAGGCAAAATCAGAGAGGACCGGAATATGGCTATTAAAATCACGGATACGACGCTGCGCGACGCGCACCAATCGTTGATCGCCACGCGCATGCGCTCGCGTGATATGCTCCCTATCGTGGAGAAGATGGATAAAGTCGGCTTCTTCTCGCTCGAGATGTGGGGCGGCGCCACCTTCGATACCTGCATACGTTATCTCAACGAGGACCCCTGGGACCGGCTCAAAGACATCCGCGGCAAGGCCAGGCATACCCCCCTGCAGATGCTGCTGCGCGGGCAAAACCTGGTGGGTTACCGCCACTATGCCGATGACGTGGTTAAGGAGTTCGTGCGCCTGGCCGCCAAGGACGGCGTGGACGTCTTCCGCGTATTCGACGCGCTCAACGACATCAGGAACATGGAGCTGGCCATTCACGAGTGCAGGAAATACAAGGTACACGTGCAGGGTACGATCTGCTACACTATCAGCCCGGTTCACAGCGTTGAAGGCTTTGCCGATATGGCGCATAAGCTGGAGAACCTGGGCTGCGACTCTATCTGCATCAAGGATATGGCGGGACTCATCTCGCCGCCGGTGACTAAGTCACTTTTTAAAGCGATTAAAAAGGTGGTGAAGGTGCCCGTCGACCTGCACTCTCACTGCTCGAGCGGCATGGCGCCCATGAGCTATCAGGCGGCCGCCGAGGCAGGCGCTGATATACTGGATACCGCCTTCTCCCCCTTCGCCTGGGGAACCTCGCAACCGCCCACCGAGAGCGTGGTGGCCGCATTCCAGGGCACGCCCTGGGACAGCGGGCTGGACCTGGAGCTGCTATACGAGATAGGCGAGGACTTCGCCGCCATGGCCGGCAAGTACCGCATGCTGCTGACGTCCGAGGCCACGCGCCCCAGCGTCAACGTGCTGCTGCACCAGATACCGGGAGGAATGTATTCCAACCTTATCAGCCAGCTGCGGGAGCAAAATGCGCTGGATAAGATCGGCGCGGTCCTCGAGGAGATACCAAAGGTGAGGGCCGACCTGGGCTATCCGCCGCTGGTGACACCCACCAGCCAGATCGTGGGTATACAGGCCGTGCTCAATGTTCTCAACGGTGAGCGCTACAAAAAGGTTACCAAAGAGGTCAAAGACTATTTACTGGGATACTACGGCAGGCCGCCCGGAGAACTCAATGCCGAGGTGCGTAAAATGGTGGCCGGGGACAACAAGATCATCAGCGCCAGGCCGGGGGAGCACATCGAGTCTGAGCTGGCCAAAATGAAAGACGAGGCCCGCAAGCTGGGCATATTGCACAGGGAAGAGGACCTGGTGACCTATGCACTCTATCCGCAGGTAGCGGTCAAGTTCCTGCGCGGCGAAGGCAAAGAGGAGGTGCTGGCCGGGCCGGCGCCCGCCGCAACGCCCAGCCAGGCGGGGGCGGATATACCCAGCGAGTTCAGCGTTGACGTGGACGGCGAAGTCTTTAATATCAAGATAACACCTGTAATGGGCGATACCGTGGACGTCAATCGCAAGAGCAAGGCAAGGGAGATACCCAAAGGCGCCGTGCTCTCACCCATGCAGGGCATGGTGCTGACCGTTAAGGTCAAGGTGGGCGACAAGGTCAAGGAAGGGGATACGGTAGTCGTCACCGAGGCCATGAAGATGCAGAACGACGTGCACAGCCCCCATTCAGGGACGGTCAAGGAGATCTTCGCTTTCAACGGTGAGATCGTGAATAAGGACGACGTCCTGATGGTGATCGAGTAACATGTTAAAGAAGGTGCTCGTCGCCAACAGGGGCGAGATCGCTATACGCGTCATGCGCGCCTGCCGCGAACTGGGCATCCGCACTGTGGCCGTGTACTCCGAGGCGGACCGGGACGCCATCTTCGCCAAATACGCCGACGAGGCCTATTGCATAGGGGCGCCGCCGGCCATCGAGAGCTACCTCAACATCAAGAAAATCATCGCCACCGCCAGAGAGAGCGGGGCCGATGGCATACACCCGGGATACGGGTTTTTAGCCGAGAATCCCAGCTTCG
>Ga0265595_1001797_pt1 | contig 15731 bp, 15 predicted proteins | sample saktaG_15_FD_190148 | JGI IMG/M metagenome (GOLD analysis project Ga0265595, IMG submission 190148) | Saline water microbial communities from Sakinaw Lake, British Columbia, Canada - sak_2013_06_06_50m | ecosystem: Environmental > Aquatic > Non-marine Saline and Alkaline > Saline ... | reverse complement strand
AGTATTAAAAGAAGATATTGAATTTTATAAAATATTACGAATTCCTCCTCCAAAATTATGTCCTGATTGTCGGAGGCAAAGAAGATATGGATTCTATAATAATATTTTGAAGTTTTATAAAAAAGAGTGTGTAGCCCACAAGGATGAAAAAGCGATCTCTACTTTTAACCCCAAAAGTCTTTATAAAATTTTTGATTTAAAATATTGGTGGTCTGATAGATGGGGAGCCGAAGAATATACCCAAGATTATAATTTTTCAAAATCTTTTTTTAAGCAGTTTCAAAAATTTAATCAATTAGTTCCTCATCCGGCTATACTTAATTATTATCAAAATATAGTTAATAGCCCATATACGATTTCTACTTATGATGTTAAAAACTGTTATGCTACTGCCTTGGGAGGATGGTCAGAAAATAGTAATTATTGTTATTGGGTTGTTTTTTCTAATGATTGTTTTGATTTATTAGATTCAGAATCTTGTGAGAATTGCTATGAAGCTGTTGGTTGTTCTAAGTGCTATAAATGCAGCTTTTGTGAAGAATCTGAAAATTGTGTTGATTGTTCTTTTATTTATGGTTGTTATAGTTGTCAGAATTGTTTTGTTTGTACTAATTTAATACATAAAAAATATCATATTTTTAATAAACCATATACTAAGGAGGAATATTTAGCTAAGATTAAAGAGATTAATTTAGGAGATAGAAATGTTTTAGAATATTATAAAAAGAAATTTGAAAAACTTCTTAAAGAAACAATTAGAGAAAACTTAGATAATGATCCAAAGAATATTAATTGTTTAGGAGATAAATTATATCAAGCCAAAGATTGTTATCAGGTCTTTCTAACCATCAATGGTACTAAGAAATCTGAAAATATTCGTTATTCTACTGATGTGGGGGAAGTTAAGGATAGTATGGATCTTTATATTGTCGGTCCTAATGTTTCATTATCCTATGAACTTGTTGAAGCTGCTGAATCAAGCAACATCAAATTTTCCTATTTTATAAGTAATAGTTTAAATTTAGAATACTGTCTTAATTGCCGTAATTGCCAGGATTGCTTTGGTTGTATTTCTCTTCATAATAAGAAATATCATATTTTCAATAAACCTTATTCGAAAGAAGAATATTATCAGTTATTAGATAATATTAAGATCAAAATGCTACAAGATGGAGAATATGGAGAATTTTTTCCTTTATCTCAATCACTTCATTCATATAATAATACTTATGCTATGTTAGTGTTTCCATTAACCAAGGAACAAGTATTAAAGAATGGCTGGCAATGGTATGATGAGCCTAAAATTCCAATTGATTTAAAGGGATTAGGATTAATTCAAATTAAAGACTTACCCAAAGACATTAAAGATGTTAAAGATGATATTTTAAATAAGGCAATTCTTTGCGAGGCAACAAATAAGCCATTTAGATTAATTGAATCAGAGTTAAAGTTCTATCGAGAGCACAATTTGCCCATTCCAACTAAACATCCTTATCAGAGAATGATTGATAGATTTAAAAAAAGAAATCCTACTAAATTATGGGAAGATACTTGTGATAAATGTGGTCAAAAAATGTTTACTTCTTATCCTCCAAGAAAACAAAAAAAATTAAAAATATACTGTCATAAATGTTATATAAAGGAAGTGTGGTAATCCTTTAATAGGGTTAGGACAAAATTATGAATTCAAAAACTAAAACTTGTCAGAGTTGTAAAACTAAATTTATTATAGAACCTGAAGATTTTGAGTTCTATAAAAAAATAGGCGTTCCATCGCCTACTTTTTGTTCTGAATGTAGGATGAAAAGAAAATTAACTTTCTCTAATTATTCAAAACTCTATAAGCGCAAATGTGATTTTTCTAATAAAAATATTGTATCTATTTATAACGATAATAATCCTTTAAAAATTTATGATTCAAAAATTTGGTGGTCTGACAAATGGGATGCCATAGATTATGGACAAAAATATTATTTTGATCAACAATTTTTTAAACAATTTAAAGAATTAATGTTAAATGTTCCAAGAATAAATAATTTTAATTTTAATTCTGTTAATTGTGATTACTGTGCTGGTGTATATAATTGCAAAAACTGTTATATGTGCATTGGAAATAGGTCTGAAGATTGTTTTTATTCAACAGTTGGGTTAAGCAAAGATTGTATTGATAGTCTTTTGATTATAGAAAGTGAAAATTGTTATGAAGATATTTTTTGTCATAGAAATTATAATCTTCATTTTAGTCAATTTACAGATGATTGTATTGATTCTGCTTTCTTATATGATTGTCGCAACTGCCAAAATTGTTTTGGATGTATTAATTTAAGGCATAAAAAATATCATATTTTTAATAAGCCATATTCTAAACAAGAATATTTTAAAAAGTTAAAAGAATTTGATTTGGGAAGTTATAAAAATTTTAAAAAAACAAAAAATTCTTTTTATAAATTTAAATTAAAATTTCCAAAAAAATTTGCTAGAATACGTAAAGTAATAAATACGATAGGCGATAATATTAATAACGTTAATAATTGTTATCATTGCTTTGATTCAGCTCAGGAGATTGATAATTGTAAATATATATTAGGCGGAGGATGGCATCTAAAAGATAGTTATGATATTTTTGATGGAGGCACTAATTCAGAATTAATGTATGAAACTGTTACTGCTGGCGATAATGCCCAAAAAATATTCTTTTCTACAAGTATTGTTCAAAATGTTTATAATATTGAATATTCAAATGAATGTTATTTCTCCTCAAACCTCTTCGCCTGCGTAGGCCTACGCCACAAACAATACTGCATCCTCAACAAACAATACACAAAGAAAGAATATGAAGAATTAGTTCCTAAGATAAAACAACATATGAATAATATGCCATATATAGATAAGAAAGGAAGAGTATACAAATACGGAGAGTTCTTTCCTTCAGAATTATCTCCATTTGGCTACAATGAAACAATAGCTAATGAATATTTCCCATTAACTAAAGAACAAGCAATAGAACAAGGATACAATTGGTATGATAAACCAAAGAGTGAATACAAACCCACAATTAAAGCAAAAGATCTTCCAGATGATATTAAAGATGTAAATAATAGTATATTAAAAGAAGTAATACAATGTGATTCTAAGGATTGTGTTGGAAGTAATGCATTCCGTATCATTCCCCAAGAATTAAAGTTTTACAAGAAAATGAACATTCCCTTGCCTAGATTATGTCCTGATTGTAGACATAGAGAAAGAATTAAACAAAAAAACCCTTTGAAACTATGGAAAAGGAAGTGTATGAATAAAGGATGTAATAATACATTTGAAACAACATACTCACCTGACAGAGAAGAGATTGTCTACTGTGAGAAGTGTTATAATAAGGAAGTGGGATAACCCTTAATATCAAGGACGATGCCTCTGAATTAGAATATTGATTAATGCTAATTTTATAGTATAATAATATTATGGCAAGAGAAAAGATTCGTAAAATTAAATATGCGCCTCCTCCTTTAGAATTGCCAGTTTATGGCAAGATAGACGCTAAAGAATGTTCTTTTTTTGGAAGGACAAATTATGAAGCTTCTTTAGAAGAAAAGAAGTTTATTTTTGGTATTAAAAGAGCAGACAGAAGAAGACATATGTATTTAGTAGGTAAAAGCGGTGTGGGTAAAAGCAAGTTGATGGAATTAATGGCGCGTCAAGATATTGCCTATGGACATGGAGTTTGTTTAATAGATCCGCATGGTGATTTTATTGAAGATATTTTATCTTTTATTCCAAAAGAAAGAATTAATGATGTAATAATAATTGATCCTTCAGATATAGAATATCCTGTTTCTTTTAATCCTCTTTCTAATATTGATCCTGAATTAAAACATCAAGTTACACAAGGATTACTTGAGGTTTTAGAAAAGCAATTTGGGGCTAATTGGACTCCTCGCTTAGAGCATGTTTTTAGATTTACCACTTTGGCTTTGCTTGATTATCCTGAAGCAACTATGAGAGGAATGATTTCTATGCTTACAGATAGAAACTATCGTCAAAAAGTTATTAATTATATTGAAGATGATATGGTTAAGAGATTTTGGGCAGTTGAATTTGCTGATTGGTCAGAAAAATTTGATACAGAGGCAATTATTCCTTTGGTTAATAAATTAAGCCAATTTCTTTCAAATCCTTTGCTTAGAAATATTTTTGGTCAAAAAGAGAACAAAATTGATTTGGAAAAAATCATGAATGAGAAAAAGATTCTTTTAATTTCATTATCAAAGGGGAAATTAGGTCAAGAAAATAGTAGCTTTTTTGGTTCAATGTTTATTACTAAACTTTATCAAGCAGGCATATCAAGAGCATCAATAAAAGAAGAAGAAAGAAAAGATTTTTATCTTTATGTTGATGAGTTTCAAAATTTAGTTACTACAACCTTTGAAAATCTTTTTACTGAATCAAGAAAATATGGTTTTTGTATTACAGTTGCTCATCAGTATATGGCTCAATTATTACCTCAAGTTCTATCTACTGTTCTTGGAAACATTGGAACAATAGTTACTTTTAGAATTAGTGGAGATGATGCAATTAAAATGGCCATGGAAATGACACCAATCTTTGAAGCAGAAGATATGATTAATCTAGGAATTAGAGAGTTTTATATTAAAATGGCCATTGATGGAGAAACATTTGATCCTTTTTCTGCGGAAACGCTTAATGTTTTACCACCAAATCATGAATCTTATAAGGATGAAATCATAGAGCAGAGCAGAAATAAATATGCACTTTCTTTGAAGGAAGTAAAAAAGAGATTAAAAGAAGAAGAAAAAATAAAAGAGGAGTTTGATGGATTAGAAAGAGTGACCAAAAGAAAAGAGGAAGATGAAGGAGATAAAGATCCAGAACCATTAGTTTAGAGCTTTTTATAATATTATGATTGCTAATGAGTTAAGAAATAAATATTTAGATTTTTTTAAATCAAAAAAACACGCTATTATTCCTAGCGCTTCTTTAATTCCTGAAAATGATCCAACAGCTCTATTTATCTCATCTGGAATGCATCCTTTGGTACCATATTTAATAGGAGAAAAACATCCACAAGGAAATCGTTTAGTTGATGTTCAAAAATGTATTAGAACAACCGATATTGATGAAGTAGGAAATACCACACATCATACCTTCTTCGAAATGCTTGGTAATTGGTCTTTAGGTGACTATTTTAAAAAAGAAGCCATTGAATGGAGTTGGGAGTTTTTAACTTCTCTAGATTGGCTTAATCTAGATAAAAACAGAATTGCTGTTTCTGTTTTTAAAGGCGATAAAGATTCGTCATTAGATGAAGAATCAATTGGTATTTGGAAATCGTTAGGTATTTCTGATGAAAGAATTGCTAAATTAGATAAAGAAGATAATTGGTGGGGACCTGTAGGACAAACAGGACCTTGTGGACCAGATACTGAAATGTTTTATTGGATTGATGATAAAGAAAAAGCGCCGAAAGAATTTAATTCAAAAGATAATAGATGGGTAGAAATCTGGAATGATGTTTTTATGCAGTATAATAAGACAAACAAAGGAGAATATAATACTTTAACCCAAAAAAACGTTGATACAGGCATGGGGCTAGAAAGAACTTTGGCTGTATTAAATGGATTAGACGATAATTATAAAACAGAGTTATTTATTAATTTAATTAACAAAATAGAAGAGTTGTCTAATAAGAAATATGGAGAATCAGAAGAAATTACTAAGGCGATAAGAATTATAGCTGACCACATAAAAGCATCTGTTTTTATTATGTCTGATGATAAAAATATAGCTCCGTCTAATCTTGATCAAGGTTATGTAGTTCGTAGATTAATTAGACGAGTAATTAGGTATGGTAGGCAATTAGAAATTAAAGATAATTTATGGACTAAAGAAATTGCTAAAGTGGTGATTGAGGACTATAAAGATGTTTATCAAGAATTAGAAAGAAATCAAGAATTTGTTTTAAATCAATTAGATGAAGAAGAAGCTAAATTTGAAAAGACTCTTGAAAAAGGATTAAGAGAATTTGAAAAAGGTACAAGTGCTTTTATATTGTTTTCAACTTATGGTTTTCCAATTGAAATGACTCAAGAATTAGCAAAAGAAAAAGGAGAAGAAATAGATGTAGAAAAGTTTAATGAAGAAATGGAAAAACATCAGGATCTTTCAAGAACTGCTTCAGCTGGTAAGTTTAAAAGTGGATTAGCTGATACTAGTGAAGAGACAAAAAAGCTTCACACAGCAGCTCATCTATTATTAGCTGCCTTAAGAAAGGTTTTAGGAGAACATGTGATTCAAAAAGGAAGCAATATTACAGCTGAAAGATTAAGATTTGATTTTTCTCATAATGAAAAAATGACTGATGAACAAAAACAGGAAGTAGAAAAATTTGTTAATGAAGTTATTAAAAAAGATTTACCAGTGACTTGTGATGAAATGCCTTTAGATAAAGCCAAAGAAGATGGTGCTATGGGTATTTTCGAATCTAAATATGGTGAGAAAGTAAAAGTATATACAATCGAAGGATCTTCTAAAGAAATTTGTGCTGGACCTCATGCAAAAAGAACCGGAGAATTAGGTCATTTTAAAATTAAAAAAGAAGAATCTAGCTCTTCTGGTATTCGTCGCATTAAAGCAGTATTGGAATAAGATTGATTTTGGTGTAAAATATATGCAATGCGATTGTTTTCAAGAAAAATTAAGCCAAAAAAATATTTTCTAGCTTTAGATATTGGTACGGAGTTTGTTAAGGCTTTAGTTTTTAAGATGGAAAAAGGAATATCTGATGATGGAGAGATTAAAGATCAGGGTGTAATCATAGGATCTGGACGTCAAAGACAGTTGCCTGGTAATATGTTAGCAGGAGCAGTTACTGATATTGATGGGGTAACATTAACTTGTAAAAAAGCAATTGAAGAAGCTAGCCAGATGGCTCATATTAAGCCTAAAAAAACCGTAGTAGGTATTGCTGGTGAATTTATTAAAGGCATAACTACTAATTTTGTTTATCCTAGAGAAAAATCAGAAGACCCAATTAATTTGGCTGAATTACAGAATATAATTCAAAAAATTCAATGGAAAGCATTTGATAATGCTCGTAGTCAATTGGCTTATGAAACTTGTTGTTCTGAAGTTGAAATAAAACCAATTAATGCCTTATTAACTGATATTCGTATTGATGGCTATAAAGTAACCAATCCATTAGGTTTTCAAGGTAAGGAGATTTTTTTAGGCATTTTTAATGTTTATGCTCCATTGGTTCGTTTAAGAGCCATAGAAAATATTATTGCTAAACTTGATTTGGATTTAATTTCTATCGCTGCTGAACCTTATGCATTAACTAAGACGTCGTGTTTTAATCCTACTGCTGGAGCTGTATTTATTGATATTGGAGGAGGAACAACTGATGTTGCATTAGTTCGTCAAAATAGAGTAGAAGGAATAAAGAGTTTTGCCTTAGCTGGACAAACATTTACTAAACGATTAGGTCAAATGTTTAATCTTGACATAGGCGAGGCTGAGAAAATAAAAATAAGACATAGTCAGCAAAAATTAAGTCAAAGTGTTCAGTGGAAAATTAGAGATGTTTTAAAAAAGGATTTGATGATTTGGCTTAATGGTATAGAATTGATATTAGAAGAATTTGATCAAGCAGAATATTTTCCTCCTTTAATCCTATTATGTGGTGGAGGTAGTTTATTACCTGGAATTAAAAATATTTTAAAAAAAGAAGAAGTTCAAAATCGTTGGTTAGATAAATTTCCTTTTAGCGAAGCTCCTCAGATTGGCTTTATTCAATCTAAGGATATTAATAATATTATTGATCAAACTAATAAATTAGAAGGTCCGGAATATATTACTCCAATGGCTTTAGCTAGTTTGACATTAGATATAGTAAATGATGAGAATAAAGTTTTACCACCTATTCTAAGACGGGTGTTGAAAATAATGCGATAAAATTTTTATGAAAAAAATATATATAGAACCTAATGAAGAAATCGTTTCTGTAATTGATCGTTTGATTCAAACTGATGATGAACAGATTGAATTAGTAGTGCCTTCTGGTGCTCAGATTTGGCAAAGTTCAATTAATTTAAAATTACTTAAACGTGAAGCAGATAATTTAAATAAATCAGTTACTTTTATCGTATTAGATGATTTAAGTGCCGAAATGGCAGAAAGAATAGGTTTTGCAGTTAAAAAAGAAAGAGAGTTGCCTGTTGAATTAATTCAACAAGAGGAAGACACGCAAGAGGGAGATATGCAAGAAGAAATAATAAAAGAAGAATTAGCTCAATCTAAAGAAAATATGATTGATCTTTTAGTTGATGAGTTAGAATCAGAAAAAAAATATAAAAAATCTTTTATTTCATTTAAAACAGAGCCTGAAATAAAAAAAGAATCATCGTATAAAAGAATGGCTGATATAGTTATACCAACGGATCAAAAAATAAGCCAAGATAAGCCAACATTTTTTAATCGCCAATTTATTAAAAGTCCATTAATTGAAAAAGAACCAAAACTAAAATCAGTATTAAAAGTAAGAATAAAATGGTCTAAATTTTTTACTATTTTTGTTGTTATATCCTTAATCATGGCTTGTTTGGTTGGCTATTTAGTGTTGCCTACCGCTGAAGTAAATATTACTCCTAAAACAGAAATAATAACTTTTGATCTATTAGTGGTTGGTTCTAGTGATATTTCTGAAATTGATGCAATTTTAAATAAGATTCCAATTCAATATGTTGAAGTTACTAAAACAAAGAGTAGGGAATTCGCTACTACTGGAGAAGAAGAAATTAATACAAGGGCGAGTGGTGAGATTACTATTTACAATGAGTATAGTTCTGATGATCAAACCTTATTAGATAGAACACGTTTTGAATCATCTAGTGGAAAGACATTTAGAATACTTCAGAGTATAACTGTGCCAGGTGCAAAAATAGAAGAAGGTAAAATTATTCCTAGTTCTCTTAAAGTAGAAGTAGTTGCTGATCAACCGGGTGATGAATATAATATTGGTCCAGATGATTTTATTATCCCTGGATTTAGAGGTTCTCCTAAATTTGCTGGATTTTATGGTAAATCATCTGATTCAATGAGTAATGGTTATGTTGGTATGGCAAAAGTTATTTTAGCTGAAGATTTGGAAAAAGCAGAGAATACTTTAGTCGATGAACTAAAAGAAGAAGTTAGAAAATCATTAGAAGAGCAAATTCCAACTGATTTAAAAGTAGTGGAAAATGGATTAAAAGAGGAAATAGTTGATGTATCTTCTGATGTAAAAAGAGGAGAACGTGCTGATAAATTTACATTAGAAGTAACAACAACAATGAAAGCACTTCTTTTTAAAGAAGAAAATTTAAAAAATTTAGTTAATTTGAATTTAATTTCAATGATCTCTAGCGATAAAGTTCCAGTTAATGATACACAGAAAATTAGTTTACAGACGCCAGTAATAGACTGGTTAAAAGAAGAGGTCTCTTTCAGCTTAAATATTGAAGAAAAAATTGCTTGTGAAATAGATATCCAATCAATAAAAGAGAATTTAGTTGGTCAAAATGAAGTTGAAGTAAGAAGTTATTTAGCAGATCAATCAGGAATTGAAAGGGCAAGAGTTAGTTTTTGGCCATTTTGGGTTAAAAAAATACCAAATCAAGAGAAAAAAATTAAAGTAAATATTGAGTTATAAGTATTAATAGGTTGACTAATTTTAATTTATCATTTAATATACATAAAACACATAAAAGTGATTATATCTAAAGAAAAAAAAATTACCCATGAAGGTGTGGTTATTGAAGCTTTGCCTAGTTTAATGTTTAAGGTAAAGTTAGATAACGAAAATGAAGTACTGGCTAAACTTGCAGGAAAGATGCGTTTGCATCATATTCGAGTATTAGTCGGTGATCATGTTAAGGTTGAAATGACTCCTTATGACAACACTAAAGGAAGAATCACTTTTAGAGGAAAATAATTATTGAAATAATATAGAATTATGAAAGTACGTGCTTCTGTTAAAAAAATGTGTGCAGACTGCAAAATAGTCCGGCGTAAAGGTCGGGTTTATGTTATTTGCAAGAAAAACCCTAAGCACAAACAGAGGCAAGGATAAAATAAATTATGGCTAGAATAGCTGGTATTAATATCCCAGATAATAAACGAATAGAAATTGCTTTAACTTATATTTATGGAATAGGGCTTACTTTAAGTCAGCGTATTTTAGCTAAAGCTAAAGTAGATCCTAATACTAGAGTTAATAAATTATCTAATGAAGAAGTTAATAAATTACGAGAAATAGTAGAAAAAGAATATAGAGTTGAAGGAGAGTTAAGGCAAGAGAAAATGATGAATATAAAGAGATTAAAGGATATTGGTTCATACAGGGGTATTCGTCATACAAAGAGATTGCCAGTAAGAGGTCAACGGACAAAAACTAATACAAGAACTGTTCGAGGAAATGTTCGTCAAACAATGGGTAGTGGAAGAAAAAAATCAGCTGATAAAACTTAAAATTTAAAATTATAAAATAAATCATGGGAAAGAAAAGAATAATTAAAAAAAGTGAAGAAGAGCTTTTAAAAGATGCAGAAAAGAGAGAAGAAACTGAACGTAAGGCTCAATCTAAAAAACCAAAAGGGAAGAGAAAAATTAGTAACCTTGAATATGCTAATGTATATATTCAATCTACATATAATAATACTCTTATTACAATTACAGACATACAAAACAATGTGATTGCTTGGTCTAGCTCTGGTTCAGTTGGGTTTAAAGGGCCTAAAAAGTCCACTCCTTTTGCTGCTTCTCGTATCGTTGATGCTTTAATTGAGAAAGTAAATGGTTTTGGAATTAGAGAGATCTTTATTTTTGTTAAGGGAGTTGGTAGTGGTCGTGATGCAGCTATCAGAGCATTAGTTAATCATGGATTAGAAATTAATTCTATTAAAGACATTACACCAGTACCTCATAATGGTTGTCGTTTACGTAAAGCAAGGAGAGTATAAAATATGATTATTAACGCTAAATGTAAAAAATGTAGAAGAGCTGGTCAAAAACTTTTTCTTAAAGGAGATCGTTGTCTTGGTCAGAAGTGCGCTATGATTAGAAGGCCTTATTCTCCTGGTGTTCATGGTAAATCTTTTAAAAAAAGAGCTTCTGAATATGGTTTACAGTTAACTGAAAAACAAAAAATTAGAAATACTTATGGAATATCAGAACGGCAATTTAAAGGGTATTTTAAAGAAATCAGCATACAAAGAGGAGACAAAAAAGAACTTTTTGCTCAAAAGATTGAAAGTCGTTTAGACAATGTTGTTTTTCGATTAGGATGGGCTTGTTCAAGAAGTTTAGCAAGACAGCTTGTTAGTCATGGTCATATTTTAGTTAATGGACGAAAAGTAAATATATCATCTTATCAGATTAAGAAAGAAGACATTATTCAGATTAAAGAAGGAAGCAAAAACAATGCTATTTTTAAAGATCTTAAAACATTACTTAAAAAATATGAATTACCAAAATGGTTGTCTTTAGATAAAGAAAAGCTTGAAGCAAAAGTTATTAGCAAGCCATCGTTAGAAGATATGAGTAAAATCGGAGAATTAAGTATGATTATTGAGTATTATAGTCGATAAAAATTAAAAAATATTAAATTAAAAATTATTAAATTATGATTACTCTTCCAACTAAGCCAAAAATTATTAAAGAGAAAGGAAATGTAGGAACTTTTGAAATACAGGCATGTTATCCTGGATATGGAATTACTTTAGGAAATACTTTTCGTAGAGTTCTTTTATCTTCTTTAGAAGGATCAGCAATTACCGGAATTAAGATAAAAGGAGTTCAACATGAATTTTCAACTATACCTCATATAATGGAAGATGTAGTTCAAATTATTCTTAATCTTAAGCAAATTAGATTTAAATTACATAATCAGCAATCTGTTAAAACAGTTCTTAAGGTTAAAGGAAAGAAAGAAGTTAAGGCAGGAGATATTAAAACAACCTCTAATCTAGAGGTAGTTAATAAGGATGCGCATATTGCTACTTTGACTGATAAAAAAGCAAATTTAGAAATAGAGATTGAAGTAGAATCTGGTTTGGGTTATTCACCAATTGAAGAACGAAAAAAGGGTAAAATAGAGATTGGTAAAATTGCTATTGATGCAATTTTCAGTCCAATTCGTAGAGTTAATTATTCTATAGAAAATATGCGTGTTGGTGAAAAAACTGATTATGATAAAATTAGATTTAATATTGAAACAGATGGAACAATCAGTCCAAGAGATGCTTTTGTTAAAACAGCTAAAATTTTAGTTAATCACTATAGTATTTTTGCTCAATTAGAAGGAGTTAAAAAATTAAAAAAAGTAATTGCTAAGTCAGAAAAGAAAAAAGAGAAAAAGAATAAAGAATTAGTTAAAGAGTTTAAAGATGATATTAGTGCAATCAAAATAGAAGATTTTAAAATTTCTTCTAGAACAATTAGTGTTCTTCAGACAGCAGGAATAAAAACAGTAAAGAGTTTAATCAAAAAGAATATAGCTGATTTAGAAAAAATGGATGGAATGGGAAAAAAGGGTATTCTTGAAATTAAAAGATCTTTAGGTAAATTAGGATTAACCTTAAAATAATGAAACATTGTAAAAAAGGAAGAAAATTTGGACTTAAACGAGATCAAAGAAAGGCCCTTTTAAATAGATTGGCTGATAATTTGATTTTGAAAGAAAAGATTACTACCACAGAAGCTAAGGCCAAAGAAGTTCGTCCTTTTGTAGAGAAGTTAATTACTAAAAGCAAAACCAATAGTTTGTCTAATATTAGACATTTAGCTAAGTATTTATCAACCAAGGTATTAAAAAAGATAGTTTCAGAAATTGGACCTCGTTTTAAGGATAGAAATGGTGGTTATACTAGAATTACAAAAACAGGAATGCGTAAGACCGATGGGGCTAAGATGGCTATTATTGAATTAATTAAATGATAATACATAAAATTAATGCAAAAAATAAAGTTTTAGGACGATTAGCAGTTGAAATAGCTAATTTATTGCGCGGGAAAAATAAACCTGATTTTTTACCTTATAAAGATAATGGAGATGGAGTAATACTTTATAACTCTGATGAGATTATATTAACTGGTAAGAAATCAAAACAAAAAATTTATTATTATCATTCAGGTTATCCAGGTGGTCTAAAAAAAGTTAATTTTGAAAAGGCAATGAAAGATGATTCTCGAAAAGTAATTAGAAAAGCAGTTTATGGTATGTTGCCAAAAAATAAATTGAGAGATCGAATTATAAAGAAGTTAAAGTTATACAAAACAGAAAAACTTGATTAAAAATATATGTTAGAAAAAAAGAAAGTTGTTAAAAAGAAAATAGTTAAAAAAGTTCCGGCTAAAAAAGCAGCAATAAAAAAAGCAAAAAAGACAGTAAGACAATACTATGAAGCAGTTGGAAGAAGGAAAACATCTACTGCTAGAGTTAGACTTTTTACTTGCAAACCATTCGAAGGTGAAAAAGCTAAAATTTTAATTAACGAAAAAAAATATACTGATTTTTTTACAACTTTTAATTTACAAGAGGTTATTCTTAGTCCACTTAAAAAAATGAAATCGATTAATCGATTTGAAATAACTATTAAAGTTAACGGTGGTGGAGTAAGAGGACAAGCTGATGCAATTTGTCATGGTATATCAAGAGCATTAGTTAAGTTTAATCTTGATTTTTCTAAAAAATTAAAAAGATCTGGATTTTTGACTCGTGATTCTAGAGAGAAAGAAAGAAAAAAACCTGGTTTAAAGAAGGCCAGAAAAGCATCACAATGGAAGAAGAGATAAAGAAATGGAGGAGGATAAGAAAATGCAGACAAGAGAGAAGGTTAGAAATGCAATTGCAAAGATTTTGGGGATAAGTACTAAGAGAGTTATCTCGGAAGCTAATTTAGTAAAGGATCTGGGAGCTGACTTTCTCGCAATGAAAAAAATAGCCATGGCAGTAGAAGACATTACTGAAATAGATGATGTTGAAGTTTATGCAGAGATTCAGAAAGTGGAGGATGTGTTTCGGTTATGCAAAGTCTAAATATAGCCAAAGAATAAAACCCCTAGGAAAAATCCTGGGGGTTTTAACTTTCTAATGAAATAGAAAGTAATTTATTATCTTTTGTTAGATAAATTTTTTTATTTTTTTCACTATATGCCATTTCTTCTATTTTAAGCTTAATTAAATTAACTATATTTCTATTACTACGATTATCAAGTTCAACTATTTTGATGTTTTCTTCAACATAAAAAACAATGTGTTCATTTGTATTATACCATATTGCCTGTTTAATCCTTTGACTAATGCGAGTAACTAATTCTTTATTATCATTTATTTTATTCGATTCTTTTAAATGATAAACCCAGATTTCATAAGGGGTAAAGTATAATAGTTTTTTATTATCTATTGAAAATTGAACATTTTGAACATCTTGACTAATCAACTCAAAATTTTTGGTTTGGGGATTAAGTAAATAAAGCTGGTTGTTTTCATCTAGAGCAGCAACTTGTTCGTTAGTAGAGGCAAAAATTTTGTATTCATGATTACTTGGCAATGGAGTTAAGCTGATTTGTTTATTAAAAGAATTTTCTTTATCTGTTTTATAAAGAATATAACTTGGTGTTTTAATATAAAAAATATAATTTGGTTCTTTTTCTATAAATCCTTTTAAAGAAAAATCAGTTGTTAAATTTTCATTAACTGTTTCAATTTTTGGATTTAATGGAATAAGTAGTATATTTTTAGCTTCGGTAACTATTTTTGATTCTACTTTAAGGGTTTTTTGCCACGAATGATATCCTTGTTCGCTTATTCTAATTTGATATTCTTTTGGTAAAAGTCGTTTAATTAAAATAGGTGTTTTTTCTTTTTGTAATTGATTATTAATATAGATATCTACATTTTTAGGAACTGATTTAAAATAAAAACCACCAGTAAGAACTGGTTTCTTATTTTGCCAATCAAAACTATAACCCCAGGCGTAAAGTAATATCGCTGGGGTTGCTAAAACAAAAAAAAGAATTGTTATTAAAAGGATGATCTTACGAGTTTTTCGTGTCATAATTCTTTTATTAGTATATACGTATTCTGCTTGTCAATCAAGCTATAATAAGCTAGGATAAGGATATATGGAAAGATTTATAATTAATGGAGAAAAGAAATTAAGTGGCGAGATAAGGGTGAATGGGGCAAAGAATGCTGCTTTAAAAATTTTAGCAGCTTCTCTTTTAACAGATAAGACATGGACAGTTTCTAATGTGCCTCAAATTGAAGATATCTTTCGTTTAATTGAATTACTTGAAGGATTAGGAGTTGAAATTAAAAATAGATCCAAGGGAACTTATCAATTAGAAGCAAAAAAAATTAAAGCGGATAATCTAGATTTTAATATTGCTTCTAAATTAAAAAGTTCAATTTTAATGGCTGGTCCGTTATTAGCTCGTTGTGGTAAAGCAAGTTTTTACCAAGCAGGCGGATGTGTAATTGGTCAACGTCCTCGTGATATTTTTTTAGATAGCTTTAAATCTTTTGGTGTTAAAATCAAAAAAAACAGCAACGGATATTATTTATCAACTAAACAATTAAAGGGTGCTAGAATTGTTTTTCCATTAATTAGTGTTACAGCAACAGAAGCAATGATTCTAACAGCTGTTTTGGCTAAGAATAAGACAACTTTAATTAAT
>Ga0265595_1001792_pt1 | contig 15742 bp, 15 predicted proteins | sample saktaG_15_FD_190148 | JGI IMG/M metagenome (GOLD analysis project Ga0265595, IMG submission 190148) | Saline water microbial communities from Sakinaw Lake, British Columbia, Canada - sak_2013_06_06_50m | ecosystem: Environmental > Aquatic > Non-marine Saline and Alkaline > Saline ... | reverse complement strand
AGTCGTTCCTTTCTCAAGAGAGATTTATATCGAACAGGAAGATTTCCTGGAGAACCCGCCACCCAAGTTTTTCCGCCTTGCCCCGGGAACCGAAGTACGTCTGAAAAACGCTTATATCATCAAGTGCGAGGAAGTCATTAAAGATGCGTCCGGAAACATCACTGAACTTCACTGCACCTATGATCCCGAAACCCGCAGCGGTTCCGGCAGTCAGCGCAAAGTGAAAGGCACCCTGCACTGGGTATCCATTGCCCTGGCGTTGCCAGTGGAGGTGCGTCTTTACGACCGTCTTTTCATGGATCCCGATCCTTCAGGCCATAAAGAACGCGATTTTAAAGAGTTTCTCAATCCCGACTCCCTCAAGGTCATCTACCCGGCCTATACCGAGCCCAGCGTGAAAGACAGGAAGCCTTACTCGTACTTACAGTTCCAGCGGATCGGCTATTTCAATGTAGATCCCGACAGCACGATGGAACGGATGGTTTTCAACCGGACGGTGGCGCTGAAAGATCCGTGGGCGAATAGCGTGAAGCGTGAGACGTGAGAAGAAAATTAATTCAAAATTCAAAATTCAAAATTCAAAATTTTCCTATCTTTGCGCTCCTAAAATAACACACCCACACTTCACTTGCACACTCAAACCCACACCCTATTGCCCGATGGTGTAACTGGCTAACACGTCTGACTCTGAATCAGTAGAGTCCAGGTTCGAATCCTGGTCGGGCAACAAAAAAATCTCTAAACGATTGAATAAAAATTGTTTAGAGATTTTTTAATGCGTACTGATCTGACCTTTAATTCACCAGTAGTTTTTCAACCCTGTCATTGCCGTTCATCATTATCCTGACAATGTAAATCCCAGGGGAAAGCCGGCTGATGTCAATGGCTTGCATTTCCGAAGTGATCTTTTGCGCTACAATATTTTTTCCCATCGTATTGAATACTGTCATATCAGCCCCTGCTGCATTTTCAATGAAGAAAAGATGGCTGGCCGGATTTGGAAAGGTCCGGACCAGTGTTTCAAGCGGATCACCTATACCGGATAACAAATTCACTGTAAATCCTTCTATAAGGACCATATCATCGACATGCACATCCCAGCTTCCTGCTGAGGCTTCTGCAGGAAAATTGAATACGGCCTCAAATTGGGTATCGTTCAAAACATTGACACTGGAAGCATCAATTACTTCTGAAGGATTACCTGTAAAACTCAGGGAGACTGAAGGAGTTGACAGGGTAAACCGGCTGTCAATTCAGTATTGCTTGTAACAACGACATTGGACCCGTTGATAATTTCGCTTGGATTGCCTGAAAAAGAAAGAGAAACAGCCGGTGATCCATTGAAATTTGTGTTGGATCCTGTAATCGTTGCCAGGAATGAATCTCCCTGCACAGCCTGGTTTGGGGAAATGCTGACGAGGATAGGCGTGAGGGCTGTGGCCGTGAATGACCCAATCATCCCCATGCCTGCGTGGGGCGTGCATACGTAATTATAGTTGCCTGCAATGGTCACGTGATATTCATAAAAGGTGTTTGAACTGGTGATGGGATGGTTCCAGCTTGCTGCCCCGGCCGGAATGGTTGTCGAAGTCGTGGTATGGGTGCCGCTGATCCAAACCCACCTGATGGTGTCACCTACTATGACATTCGGTAAATTTGAAGGCGAAAAGGAAAAATTCTGCACATTGACAACCCACTTTGTTGCATTGGCGGTATTGGATATTAACATGATAACACCCACTACAAAAGCTGAAACTAAAATTGTAATGTTTTTCATAGCTTGTGATATTATAAATTATTTAGACTAATTCTAAACAAAAACAACTAGTTGCTTAAAATGTTCATATTGAATGATAAAATTCAGCAACTGACTTATTTAAATTTTTTCTCAGAAAATTCATTAATTTTATTGTTTTAATGCTTTAAAATCTTCATGCCATGAAAACAGCCATACACTTTTTATTCCTCATGCTATCTATTGATGTCATGATTGCTCAGCAAAGGGCAACACTGCCTCTCGAATTTAAGGATTATGCTATTAAGTCAGACTATGTCAAACCCTTTATTATAAGTCCTGACTTGCCGGTTTACAAAGTCCCGAACTCAATGATTACAACGATGCGGGATGAGATAATTACAGAAGATGTCATAGGCACTACCATTTATGATCTGCAATCAAATGCCTCTTTACAGAACAGGATTTATTGTTATGATGATGGGTCCATTGGGGCCGTCTGGACAATAGGTTTTGAAGAAACCACCTTTCCCGACCGGGGAACTGGCTATAATTTTTATAACGGTTCAGAATGGCAACCTCAACCTACACAGCGAATCGAAACCCTCAGGACAGGCTGGCCGTCTTATGCTCCATGGGGGACAAACGGTGAAATCGTTGTAAGTCATGACTTTACGGCTCTTAAATTGTATTTTTTGACCAGGCCTGATAAAGGTACAGGCTCGTGGGATCAGAAACTATTCACTTATACTAACGGACCAACCACACTGTCATGGCCAAGAATGATCACTACCGGTGATGACCACAATACCATTCATTTGCTGGCAAACACCAATGCTGCATATCAGGGACAAGCCTTTGGTATTGTATATTCACGGTCATTAGATGGAGGCACATCCTGGGATCTTCAAAATGAAGTGGTCGATGGAACAGGAGCCGAATACTATACAGAGATCACAGCAGATCAATATGTCTGGGCAAACCCTGTAGGGGATAATATCGCATTTTTAGTCGCAAGCGCCTGGCATGACCTTTTTATGATGAAGTCGACCGATAATGGTGATTCCTGGGAAAAGACCATAATCTGGGAACATCCTTATCCTTTTTTTGACTGGAATATTACTGTTACTGATACTCTTTTCTGTGTGGACAATTCTGCGAGCATCGCTCTTGACAATAATGGAAATGCACACGTTGTTTTTGGCATCAGTCGTGTTATCCATGCTGTTGTCGGAACCGGTTATTCTTATTATCCATATGTTGATGGAATCGGTTACTGGAATGAAGATATGCCAACATTCTCTGACGACCTGAGCGCTTTAGCTCCACCTCAATATGGTTATCCCACCTCTGAAATGATAGAAGATGTGAATTATATTGGCTGGACCCAGGATGTTGACGGTGATGGAGAAATCACATTTATAAACACATCTACGGGTTTTCCAATGTCTTACAGAGAATTAGGCGTATCAACCATGCCCTCCATAACAATTGGGCCGGATAATTGGATCGCAGTGGTTTTCTCTTCAACTACTGAAACTTATGATAATTCAGAATGGAATTTTAAGAAACTTTGGATGCGTATAAAGCCATCCGGAATGAATTGGGGACCTTTTATTCATTTAACACAAGACCTTTCTCATTTTTTCGATGAATCTATTTATCCTGTAGCTTATCCCACGTTTGATAATGACATCCACATATTATATAACAATGATGGAATGCCCGGCACAGCTTTGGATGAGAATCACGTTTACATAGAAAACATGACGACCTATATGAAAGTGGAACAGTTTGTTGGAGTTGAAGAAAATCAGCCACTAAGTGCAGAATCTGAATCGCTTATTATTTCTCCAAACCCATCGAAAGGTATGGTAAATGCGAGCTATTCTATAAATCGCGCTTCCCATGTAACCATGATGGTTTCGGAAATTTCAGGAAGAACTGTTATCAACAAAACACTGGGATGGAAGAATGCAGGAGATTATATGTATTCATTTGATCTGGAGAATTTTTGTCCTGGAATATACTTTATATCCTTAAAAACAAGTCATCAGACCATTACTAAGAAACTGATAATTAATTAGATATAAATAATCAGTACCATCCTTATTGCCTTGAGGAATTCTAATACCTGTAAATTTTTATTGCCCTGATGACCTCAAACAGAAAAAAGTTATTGCTGGTAAACCCGATAAACCAGCATCGTTTGGGTTTCTCCAACGATCCCAGCACAAGCTATATGCCGATAAATCTGGGAATTATTGCAGCACTCACCCCTGAGCACTGGGATGTTGAACTGGTTGATGAGAGTTTTGAGAAATGCACCTTTCGCGAAGCCGACCTTGTAGGTTTTACTGCTTTCACAGCCAATGCGCTCCGTGCATATGAATTAGCTGTCATGTTTCGCCAAGAAGGCATTCACACGGTGATGGGCGGTATTCATGCCAGTATGATGACCGAGGAGGTTGTAAATTACGTAGACACCGTGGTAACTGGTGAAGCAGAAGTTGTTTGGCCCCAATTGATTGCCGATTTTGAGGATGGTAGTATTAAGCCTATGTACCTGGGTGGTATAACTGATGTGGAAAATATCCCGCATGTACGCCGCGAAATTTTTAAGAAGTACCCATACGTTTATGACCTGATTCAAATATCCAGGGGATGCCCGATGGGATGCGATTTTTGCTCGGTGACAAAGCTTTGCGGATCAAAATACCGCGAACGCGATGTGGAGGACGTACTCGACGAGCTTGAAGAAACCTCACGCCCGATGCTTTTTATTGTTGACGATCACCTGGTCAATACTAACAAGGGGGCAGAGGAACGAGCCATAAGACTGTTTAAAGGCATGGTCGACCGTAAGCTGAATAAGTTATGGTTCGGACAGGCCGCTATGAATTTTGCCGATAACGATGAGGTGCTGCATTGGGCTGCCAAAAGCGGGTGTACCCTGATCCTGCTGGGCGTGGAGGCTGAAACCCCGGCAGCCCTTGCCGATGCAAAAAAACGTCTTAACCTTAAGCGTGGAGTGGATTATTACACAAAAGCATTTAAGAAAATTCACAGGCATGGAATTGCCGTGCTTGGCGCAATGATTTTCGGAATGGAAAGTGATGGTACCGAGGATTTATATAACCGGAAGAAGTTCGTACTGGAAAGCGGTATGGATGCCATGCAAACAAGTATTATGACCCCTTTACCCGGAACCGACCTGTTTTTCCGCTTGCGCGACCAAAACCGGATTGAATTGAATAACTATCCCGAAGACTGGAAACACTACCATTTTAAAGAAGCTACTATGGGGACATCCAAAATGAGCCGGGAGCAACTTCAGACTACAATGAAAGATATCTGGATGAGCATATACAAAAAGGAAAACATCCGCAAAATGATGTTCAAAACCCTTTGGCGTACGCGAAATTTTAAAGCTGCTTATTGGGTATATGGAACCAATCACAACTATGGTCGTATTGTCCTTGAAGACATGATCAATGACAAGCCTGATGGCTTGAATCGTAACCTGGTATGGAATTCCGGGAAACGGTCACTCTACCTGAAATTAACCGATTTAATACTAATCGTTTTTTATACTATTTCATGGAATAAGATGGTTGATCGTTTCAAAGGAAGGTACTCTTGATAATTGAAACTCGAAATTCGACAGACAATCTTACGGTATATCCCTCTTTATAAATTGTTTCAGGCTTATCCCGAAACAAAGCATGATCAAGGCACTTAAAACTAAGATGTCCAGTGTAAAATTTCCCTTGTTGAACATCAGCTTCCGCGGTTCGTAATAGGAAAAAATATTGAACGATCTGGTAAAATCCAGGGCGTCCCAGACCTGGGAAAGAAAACTTGACAGGTAGAACACAAGTGTTATGATGGCGCTGCGTTTAAAAGGATGTGCCAAAAGCAGTTCCAGGGTTCCTGAATCAAGTTCCCGCGTTCAGGTTGCCGTATGCGGAAAAACTACCGGGAAGGTACCCGCATCTGCGGCGAATTTCAAAAGAGTTCTGAGCCAGGTTTATGCCAAAAATTTCAATAGTGCCTGCCGAAGGCCTGAGCAGGTCAAGTATCAGGCGGATGGTCGTGGTTTTTCCTGCACCATTAGGGCCCAGAAAACCGAAAACCTCACCCTGGTGAACATCAAATGAAATATTCTGAACACCGGTAATTTTTCCGTAGAATTTGGAGAGTCTCTGAATTTGTATGACCGGTTTTAGATCCATTTTTGCCTGGCAGGTGGTTTGAGCGTTTATATGGTAACAGCTTTTGTTTGGGATTTTATGATCATCACACTCCCTTCCATGTCTGGCACCATAACCAGTACTTCAGGGATAGTGGATGCGAATTCATCGACAGCCTTTTTGATGCCGGGCCACTTATAGGTACAATCATGTATGATGATGACCCCTCCGGGTGAGAGAAGCGGATAAAAATATTCCAGTCCGGCTTTGGTGGGATTATAGAGGTCAGCGTCGAGGTTGACGAGGGAGAAGGCCAGTTCGCAGTTCGCTGTTCGCAGTTCGCAGTTCGCAAGACCGTTTCCCATAAGAGCCTGGGAACTGGGAACTGGGAACCGCGAACTTGTTCCTGTCGACTCAAGAAACCGCCCCGGATGAAACACCAAATTTTCATTCCCTTCAATGTTTCTTCGTGCTGCTTCCAGGCTCGTATCAGCAAAATTGCGCGTGGTATAAGTGGCGGCTTCGCCGGTTTCATGTTTCAGATCTTCTTCTTTAAACCCTGCAAACGTGTCGTAGAGATGGAATTTCCTGGAGGGATCCATCTGATGTAAAATCTTCGCGCTTTCACCCTTGTAAACGCCAAGCTCGGCAAAATCTCCCGGGACTCCATCCCTCTTCAGCCGCTCAACCTGGAACCACCAGTTAAAAAACCGCACTTTATCCGGATAATTACGTTCCAGCCGGATCAGCTCTTTGCCAATAATCCCCTGTTTCCGTTGATTTTCCCATTCCACAGGCTGGTAATTTTTATCGAAGAAAATACCCCAGACATAGCGCACCAGGAGGATGAGCACGAGCAGGACGAGTGCGAAACTTATGACCTGGAAGAATGACACAACCTTTTAGTTTAAAGTTCAAAACTTCTCTTTGAGCCGCCTGTACCCCTCCGCGCTAACCTTGAGCTTAGCTCCTGATTTCATGATGGCGATATAGGAATCTTTACTGTAAAGCTCCAATGATACAACCTGGGAAATGTTAATGATGTGGCTCCGGTGGGTGCGGATAAATTGCCCCTCGGGCAAATGCTCCTCAAAATACTTCATCGTCTTTTCTTTCAGATGATTTCCCAATTCGGACCAGATCATCACATAATCATCCGCTGCTTCGATATACCATATCTTATCCACAGGTATGACTGTGATTTTTGATCCCATCCTGGTTACAACCCGCTCGATGATCTTTTTGTCATTATCGATTTGCTGCTGCAATTTTTGGATAGATGGCCCGGCTGAAGAAGCATCCGGCGTTGATAAAATCCTTCCGCGGGCTTTTTCCACAGCTTGTTCCAGGCGGGTTTTCGAGAAGGGTTTGAGGAGATAATCCACCGCATTCATTTCAAATGCCCTGATGGCGTATTGGTCGAAAGCAGTGGTAAAGATGATTTCCGGCCGCGGATCGAGCACTTCGAGCAATTCAAAGCCGTCGATCCTGGGCATTTGTATATCGAGGAAAAGCAGGTCGGGCTTGAGTTCCCGGATGGCTTTCAGGGCATCGAAGCCGTTTTCACATTCCCCGAGGATTTCGATACCAGGATTATCCGAAAGATATTTCCTGACCAATTCCCTGGCAAGAGATTCATCATCAATTATTAAAACCCGGATTTTATCGTGCATATTTTGGAATTCTTAAAATGACCTCAAAATAATCATCAGATTGATTGATTTTCATCAGACTGCTTGTTCCGTATAGATTTAAAAGACGTGCCCTGATGTTTTTCAGACCGGTGCCGGTCCCTTTTTTGACTTTCGCCTCAGGATCGAAAGTGTTCCCTATTTTAATTTCCAGCACTTCATCATCCAAACAGGCTTCCAGGCTGATCTTTGTCGTTCCGGAAGATTCATAAACCCCATATTTGACGGAATTCTCCAGCAAAGGCTGAAGGATCATCACCGGTACGCTCCACTCTATCGACTCCGGCTGGATAAGCTTCTCAAAAGCAAGACGGTTGCCAAAGCGAACTTTCTCAATATCCAGGTATAATTCCACATGATGCAATTCTTTTTCAAGGGTACTGATCATGGTATCCGGAAAATTCAGGGAATACCGCATGAATTCCGACAGCTTGATGACCATTTCCTGGGCTTTGTCAGGGTTGGTCATGGTAAGGGAACTGATAGAATTGAGACTGTTGAAGAGGAAATGCGGACGGATCTGGGAGCGAAGCATATTCAGCTCGGCTTCCTTAAGCAGGTTCGTCAGTTGCGCCTCCCGTTGGCTTTTTTCCTTGAGTTCGCGGAAATTGATCAGGAGGTAATACCCGGTCACGAGCAGGGCATAGAACATTACGCCGGATATGATCCGGAGCGAAAGGGTTTGTTTCAGAAAAGCATGGTAAAAAAGATCGTCGGTAAAGATGTTGTTGAGAATGAGGTAACCGGCCATCATCCAGGCAAAGATCGTCACGGCTGCGCCGGAGAGATGATAGAAGGCGAGTTCGCCGATAGTTTTAGTCTGAAGATCGGAATAGCGGACCATAAACCAGAGGCCGCTGCCGATAAGGGCAAACAGAAAATTAAAAACCAGGCTGTCGGCAAATGCCACCCAGGGATCAAGGCCATAGCCATAATATAAAAGGGAAAAGTGGATGACGCTGAGCGTCACCCACAAAATGATATAAACGATTTCAAGATGATTTTTTATGGTCCTGGCCATGTTGCTTTATAATTTCAGGATCAATTGCTTTTGATCTCTCCACCACCAAAGATTGCCACGCCTCTCACAACGAGTGTTTTGTTGAAATCGACCTGGCCCCTGATGCGTTTATCCCCATAACCTCCAAAGATATTGAAAACTTCGAGTTTAACGTTCCAGTCGGATGGCACAATCAGTGTTGAGCCACCAAAGATAGATACGATCTCGATTTCCACATTACCCGGGGCAAGTTCAACCTTGGTCAGATCGACTTTGGATCCCCCAAAGATAGAAACTATTTTCCCACCCCGGAAAGCCAGGGAATTGACATATCGATCACGCCCCCCGAAAATGGCTACTTCTTCTATATAATCTTCACCTTTTGAGATGGTGAAATCACGGTGGCGGAAAAGTTTTGAGGTTCCGAAGATCAGTACCAGGCCGATGACAATAAGCAACGCAGGCCAGAAGACATGCCTGAAGCTTGCCGGCAAATCAAATGCTTCAGAAATCATGAAGAACCCGCCGATAGCGATCAGTATCCAGCCAATGCCGCGGGAGGAATCATTTACCACGTTGATGACACCAATGGCGATCAGCAGCATCTGCCAGGAGAAAATGATATCCCAGGTTGATTCGCCGATCATCCCAAAGTTGTGAAGAAGCCAGGCAAATCCAAGTCCAAGGACAAGTAAGCCGAATACAAGCGATTTTCTTTGCATACCGTGTCTGACGGTAGTGTTTTCATTCTGTTCCATTTCAGTATTGTTATTAAAGTTTAACATTTTGTTCATGAATTGATGAAGCAAAAATAAAACGGGGAAGAGGGACAGGAAAGGGGAAATCGGTGAACGGGGGATGAAAATCGGCGAACGGGCAGTTTTTAGTTATAAATTTGAAAATTGAAAATTGAAAATTGGAACCTGGAATCCCATATCAGCCTGAAGTGCTTACCCTTTCCCAGCTAACCGCAGGAATTGCAAGGGTTTTCGATGAAAGCTTCCCGAGCTCTTTCTGGATCAAGGCTGAACTGGCCAAACTGAATCATTATCCCGGAAGCGGTCATTGTTATCCTTCGTTGGTTGAAAAGGAAAAAGGTATGATCAAGGCTGAGATCCGCGGTAACATTTGGGCCAACGACTTTATACGGATCAACCAGAAATTCCTACAGGTAACCAAGGAGCCGCTGAAAGAAGGCATTCAGATCCTTTTCCGGGCATTGGTTAAATATCACCCCGTATATGGTCTTTCGCTGCAGATCAGCGATATCGACCCGTCGTACACCCTTGGTGAAATGGCCAGGGAAAAGATGGAAACAATAATCAGGTTGAAAAATGAAGGTTTGTTCGAACGCAACCATCAGCTTCCAATGCCTTTGCTTCCAAAGCTGATTGCCATCATATCGGTCAATACCAGTAAAGGCTTTTCTGATTTCATCAATATTCTTGAAAATAATCCCTGGGGCTATTCATTCTCCTGCATCCTTTTCCCGGCATTATTGCAGGGAGATAAAGCTGTGGATTCGATCATCAGCCAGTTGCGCAGAATCGACCGGGTAGCAGAATATTTCGATGTTGTAGCCATTATCCGGGGCGGCGGCGGGGACGTCGGGCTGAATTGCTACGACAACTACCTCCTGGCGAAAGAAGTGGCATTATGTCGGCTGCCTGTGCTGACCGGCATAGGCCATTCCACCAATGAAACGGTTGTCGAAATGATCGCGGGCCAGAATAAAATTACCCCAACCGATGTGGCTTACTTCCTGATCCAGTACTTTCATAATTTTTCTGCCAGACTGGAGGAAAGCAGCTTGAAAATCATCACTTTATGCCAGGAATTGATAGAAGAGGAGAAGAGGAGATGGGGAGAATTAAGGCGGCATTTTAAACCAGGATTACTGATAAGGGAGAAGGAGATCGACCTGAAAAACAGATCGGAATGGTTTGCCATGCATGTACATCAATTGCTGACCCATCAGCAGGTCGTCATAGATACGTTGGAGCAACAGGTACACCTGCTCGATCCGCAAAATATTCTGAAAAGGGGTTACAGCATCACTTATCATGGTGGAAAACCCCTGACGGATACTGCAAGTGTCAATCCCGGAGAAATCATTACCACCCGGCTGTACAAGGGTGAAATTAACAGTGAAATCAAATCAAAAAAGGAATAATATGGAGAAGAAGATCAGTTATACGGAAGCTATCAGCGAACTGGAAACAATCGTATCGGAAATCGAACAAGGAGAGATTACCATCGACACGCTTTCTGAAAAAGTCAAGCGGGCATCGGAATTAATCAGGATTTGTAAAAACAAACTTACTACGACGGAAGAGGATGTAAATAAAATCTTAGGGGAGATTAAGGAATAAAAAAAGAAGGCCGCAGGGCAAACACGCCAGGTTTTTTAACGCCCTGCAGCCAATCATGGAAAAAACTCCCATAAACCCAACCATATGTTTATCCGGTTTTTTTGAAAATATACCCGGTCAAAATGAAATATTTTTAAAATATTTTTTAATATATTGAATTACAATATTTTACAAATGCTGAAAGGGGTTTCAGCTTATAATCCCGCAGACGGAGGTAAAAACACAGTAATTACCAACTCTCCAGACCTGTTAAGTCTTGAAAACTTAACAGGTCTAATAGGAATCCTTTTTTTTTATCTTTACGGCTAATTTTCTTCTGTGTAAACCAGTGAAAAAGAAAACAGCACAGATATCCGGACTCAGCCTTTCCGGTCTCATCATTACATTTGGCATCGTTTACGGAGATATCGGCACATCCCCCCTCTATGTGATGAAAGCCATTGTCGCCGGTGCCAGGACGACCATCGATGAAGGATACATCCTTGGGGCACTTTCATGCATCATCTGGACGCTTACACTGCAAACCACCCTGAAATATATTTTTATCACTCTTAAAGCAGATAATCACGGGGAAGGCGGAATCTTAGCCCTCTATGCCCAGATACGTAAAAAAAAGCGCTGGATTTTCATCCCGGCTATCATCGGAGCGGCCGCGCTGCTTGCTGATGGGGTGATCACTCCTTCCATTACCGTAGTTTCCTCTGTTGAAGGTCTCCGAATGATCCGTCCACAAGTCCAGGTTATTCCGATCGCCCTCGTCATCATCGCCCTGCTGTTTATTATACAACAATTCGGGACTTCTTCTATAGGGAAAACATTCGGGCCTATGATGCTGATCTGGTTCCTGATGCTGGCAACACTTGGACTAAGCCATATCTTTGATTATCCTGCCGTTTTTAAAGCTTTTAACCCTATATATGGAATTAAATTGCTGATGAATTATCCGGGAGGGTTTTTGCTGCTGGGTGCAGTCTTTCTTTGCACTACCGGTGCTGAAGCCCTTTATTCCGACCTGGGACATTGCGGTCTTCATAATATAAGGATTTCCTGGATCTTCGTCAAGTCCTCCCTTATACTTAATTATCTTGGACAAGGGGCATGGCTATTGCATAATCCCGATGTCCTTTCCTCTGGCATTAACCCGTTTTTCGGCATCATGCCTGCCTGGTTCCTGTTGCCAGGCATTATCATTGCAACATTCGCCGCCATTATCGCCAGCCAGGCGCTGATCTCAGGGTCATACACCATCCTCAGCGAAGCCATCTCACTGAATTTCTGGCCGAGGGTTAAGATCACCTATCCTTCTAAATACCGGGGACAGATGTATATTTCCATGATCAACTGGTTTCTTTTCTTTGCCTGTTGTTTTGTCATCCTGTATTTCAGGGAATCTTCCAACATGGAGGCCGCATATGGCCTGGCCATCACTATCACCATGCTGATGACCACCCTGCTTATGGTCTTCTACCTGATGAAGATACACAGGCCCAAAATCCTGATCATTGGCTTCCTGGTCATGTACCTGACCATCGAAGGTTCATTCCTTGTGGCAAACCTGCACAAATTCAGCTATGGCGGTTGGTTTACGCTGCTGCTCACCTGCCTTCTCTTTTCTATCATGTATACCTGGTACAGGGGGAGGCAACTCAAAAAAAGATTTCTTTTTTTCAAGAAAATCATCAATTATACCGATATATTGAAGGATCTCCGAAACGATGTCACAGTTCCTAAAATTGCCACTAACCTTGTTTATCTGACCAGGGCGGATTATAAAACAGATGTGGAATCAAAAATCCTATATTCCATATTCCAGAAGCAACCGAAACGTGCTGACCATTACTGGCTGTTGCACCTGCACATTGTGGAAGAACCTTTCAAACTTGAGTATAAAGTAGATAATCTGATCCCTGATATACTGACACGTGTGGAATTTGTCGTTGGATTTAAAGTCCAACCAAGATTAAATCTTTTCTTTCGAGAAGTTATTGAGGATCTGAAAGAGAGCGGCGAGTTAGATATCACCAGCAATTATCAATCACTCAGAAAACATCATATACCCGGTGATTTCCGGTTTGTTCTGATCGACCGTATCCAAAACTATGATTTTGATTTCCACACTTTTGACCAATTCATTATGAATATCTATAACATCATAAAGAGAATCGGCATTTCTGATGTAAAAGCCTTTGGGCTTGACAGCAGCAGTGTGCTGGTTGAAAAAGTCCCGCTCGAATCCGAGGAAATGATCAATGAATTCAAAAGCCGGTTCAGGATCAACCGGTTTCCGGAATCTCATAAGCAATAACACCACAAATCCCCATCCCATGATCCGACGAAAAGAAATCCGGCCGATCGTGCAAGGTGATAAAAGAGTCATCCATGGCTGGGTGATGTATGACTGGTCCAACTCCGTCTATCAATTAACCATCACCTCCGCTATTTTACCGAGTTATTATGCTGCTGTTACCCACATAGGGGACAATTATACTGTTTCCTTTTTCGGTGCGAAAGTGATCAACACGGTACTATATTCATGGACTATCGCTTCGGCATATATCCTTCTTGCCATCCTTTCCCCACTTATGTCTTCAATGGCAGATTATACAGGACGCAGGAAGACATTCATGAAAGTTTTCACCTGGATTGGTGCATTAGGCTGTGGACTCCTGTTCTTTTTCGATAAAAATACCATTGAATTAGGTATGATTGCTTTTGGCCTGGGAACATTCGGATACGCCGGAAGTATCGTATTCTATAATTCTTTTCTCCCGGTCATTGCTAAACCGGAAGATCATGACCGGATCAGCGCACGGGGATATTCCATGGGTTACCTGGGTGGAGTCATCTTATTGCTGTTCAACCTGGCGATGATCATGAAACCGGGTTGGTTCGGCATACCGGCCGATTCCAGCCTGCCGCCCCGTATCTCGTTCCTGTCCGTCAGCCTCTGGTGGATTGGTTTTTCCCAGATCACTTTTACCCGGCTTCCAAAGTATACTTACAAGAAAAGACAGGGCCGCGAAAGCGTCCTGTCTAACGGTTACAGGGAACTGCAATCCGTTTATCGCTATATCAGGAAATCACGCACCCTCAGCTATTACCTGGTGAGTTATTTTTTCTTCATGATGGGGCTGCTTTCGGTCATGTTCATGGCTGCATCTTTTGGGAAAAAACAGATCGGGCTGGATGATAATGTCCTCATCCCTACGGTACTTTTAATCCAATTGGTCGGGATTGGCGGGGCATGGTCTTTTGCCAGGTTATCCGGCAGGATCGGCAACCTCCCGGCATTGATGATCTCGCTGGCGGCCTGGACCCTGATCTGTGTCGGCGCCTACTTTATCACTGATGCGGCCGGTTTCGTCATCACCGCTTTCTTCATAGGCATCGTAATGGGAGGTACCCAATCGCTTGCCCGTTCCACCTATTCTAAAATGCTTCCTGAGACGACAGATCACACCTCTTTTTTCAGTTTTTTCGATGTGATGGAAAAACTTGCCACTGCCGGCGGCACATTCAGTTTTGGTCTGATCGAAGCGATTACCGGCAGTATGCGTTATAGTGTGGTGGCCATCGGGGTCTTCTTCTTAATAGGCTTGGTCTTTATCCTTACAATCGTAAAGGCAAAGAATAAATAGGGCATATCATCCTTATCATAAGATTTGATTTGATGGAAGCAAATATAGGATTGTAGAAGGAGATTCCCGTATTCCTTGATATCTCTTTGAAAATAATTATATTTGTGCATATTATTAATTATTCCAGTAAACAAATTTTAATCCTGACGATGATGAAAATCTTCTACTTTAACCTCAGTCTCACCTTTATCCTTATCATCGCTTCCTTTAACCTCAATGCACAGTCGCCGTTTTATTTTGATCCGCAGGTATGCGAAGCTACCCTGAATATCAACGATTCAGCAGAGGTTCATACTCTTCTGAAAAATGCCACAGAAGATACAGTTGAATTTTCTTTCCCCGGATATACTTCCCGGGATCAGGGCGGCCCGGATAATTATGGGTACACCTGGATAGATAGTGAAGAACCAGGAGGTCCTGATTGGGCATGGACCGATATATCCGAAACCGGCTACATTATTGAAGGGCTTGGAGATGATAATGTCGTTGGTCCTTTTGAATTTCCTTTTGAATTTCCATTTTATGGACAGTCTAAGAACCATTTCTGGATCAGCGCGAACGGCTGTATAAGTTTCAATGATCAGATCATACCCTATGCCAATGGCCCGATTCCGACCAATAATAATTATATTGATTTCATCGCCTGGTTCTGGGATGACCTTACCATCGATACGGCAATCACAAGAGTATATTTAAAAAACTTTGAGGAGAAGACCATCGTTCAATTCACTAAAATGGTTCACTACCCGGGCACTGAATCTTTTATTACAGCACAGGTTGTCATGATGGTCAATGGTACTATCCTGATCCGGTACAGGCAAATGAGTGAAGATTTTGAAACAATCAGCGCTACTGCGGGACTCCAGTCCTGGAACCCGGAATTGGGCTTACAGGTGTTATATAATCAGGAATACCTTCATTCAGAGCTGGCTGTCCGCTTCGATCTTCACAGGAATTTTATTGTTTCAGTAAACCCGGCATCAGGTTACCTCCCTCCAAATTCACAGGAAACCATCTGGATCACATACAGTTCCGTGGGTTTTGAACATGGATCCTATGAACAGGAACTGAAATGTGTTTCAAACTTACCTGAATACACGCATATTTTACTCC
>Ga0265595_1001790_pt1 | contig 15761 bp, 9 predicted proteins | sample saktaG_15_FD_190148 | JGI IMG/M metagenome (GOLD analysis project Ga0265595, IMG submission 190148) | Saline water microbial communities from Sakinaw Lake, British Columbia, Canada - sak_2013_06_06_50m | ecosystem: Environmental > Aquatic > Non-marine Saline and Alkaline > Saline ... | reverse complement strand
AAAAATGGAAATACCGCTCCAGTTATTATAATGAGCGGGATAATAACTGAGGATGTTAAAAGAGTTGGCTGCCAACTCGGTGTGATTGCATACCTTAAAAAGCCGTTTGAGCTTGAGGAACTGGAAAGAGTGGTGAGTAAGGCTTTAACCTCTTCTCCTTCTATGAGAAGGGGTTAGGTTTACCACGTGTCCCGATTCATCGGGATTATTTCACTGTGGGGTTGAGGTAAAGAATCGCTCTTCATATGAAAAAAAACTTGACACCATAAAAAATTCAAATAAAAAAAAGATAAAAATTTGGTTATCATAAAAGTATATGAAAGATTTTTATTGTTTTAAGATGATTTAAATTAGTGAAAAGGGTAAAAACGATGAGAAATAACTTAATAAAACAAAAAAAACCCAGTGAAATAAAAGAAGAATTTCACGGGGTAAACAAGTCCCTTTTTAATCGGGAAAAGGAGAAAAATATAATGAAGAAGTTTAATGTGATTTTGGTTTCAGCAATTCTAATTACCTTAGCACTAACATGGTTTGCATTCCCAATGATGGCAAACACCACAACCTTCCAGCTGGATAACACCGACGCTACCGGTGCCGATACCTACCTGGACCAGGAATACCCTACCTTTAATTACGGTAGTTTAGCCTGGATACAGGTCAGGAGCTACAGCGCCGCCTGGGGCCTTAACTACACCTCGCCTGAAAGCAGGATTTATTTTTTCGTCGTCTATAATAACAAACTCTATGCGGGGACCGCTTTCAATAGAAGAATCTATGTCTATGACGGCAGTAGCTGGAGTTTAAGCTACACCGTTGCAACTGGAAACTCTATTCAGGCGTTAGCCGTCTATAACAACAAACTCTATGCGGGCGGTGATGGCGGACAAATCTATGTCTATGACGGCAGTTCCTGGAGCCAGGACGCCACCTACACCTTTTCTAGTGACCAGGTTTGGTCTTTAGCCGTTTATAACAGCAAACTCTATGCGGGCACCTATCAAGGGGCTGACGGCGGGAAAATCTATGTAAAAGACGGCACCAGCGCCTGGGCATTGTCCGGGAACCTGGCCGAGGAATATATTCACTCTTTAGCCGTCTATAATGGGAACCTCTATGCCGGTAGCGGGAGTAATACTGGTGTTGGAAAAGTTTATGTCTTTAACGGCAGTAGCTGGAGTTTAAGCTACACCGTTCCAGGTGGACAAAATGTTCATTCGTTAGCTGTCTATAACAATAAACTCTATGCCGGAACTGATTATGGTGGAAGAATCTATGTCTACGACGGTAGCTGGACCCTTAACTACGACTCACCTGACATCGACATTTATGCTTTAACCGTATATAACGGGAGACTCTATGCCGGAACCTATAGCAATGCAATCTATGTCTATGACGGCAGTACTTGGAGCCTTAGCTACGAATCACCTGACTCGGATATTTATTGTTTAGCCGTCTATAACAACAAACTCTATGCGGGAAGTTTTGCCGGGAAAATTTACGTCCTCGCCTACAATAACAACAGGTCAATCCTGAAGTTCAATATCGATAGCATTCCGGCGGGCAGCACCGTAACCAGCGCAACATTAAAATTGAAAACTAATTACATTTTAAACGCTACCGGGCGGACCTACTATGCCTACCGGCTGAAAGAGACGAACTGGGTTGAGGGCACTGCTGGTGGTGCGGTACAAACAGGCTCATCCTGCTGGGATTATCGTGTGTATGATACGGCAGCCTGGGCTGGAGGTGGGGGCGGCGGTGACCCGGACGGCACATATACGACCACCGACGGGGCATCGTATACAGTGCCAGCCCAAGGCAACTGGATGGAGTGGAATGTCACCAACCAGGTTCAATACGCCATTGACAATGAAATTGAGGCCCATTTTCTGATAAGGGACGGCACCGAGGACTCTGCGACAGATTGTTTGGTTGAATTCAGAGGTGAAACCTATGGAGCTGATGCTCCCAAGCTTGAGGTCACCTATACAGCACCAGCAACTCTCACTGTCAGCGGTTCTGATGTGTCCTCAGATATGCTCCCTAATACCACTAACAACGAGATGTTATCTATACAGTTAGTGGCCAGTGAAGGGACAATTACTGTTACGGATATGACTTTTGACTTTTCGGGTACAGCTATTGCCGAAGATTTTCCACTCGGCGGTATCAAGCTCTGGAATGATCTTGGTACTGTTGGTATTTATGATGCTGGTACAGACACACAGGTAGGTAGCTCTCAAAATTTCGCCTCATCAGTTACCTTCTCAAGCATGAGCTACGGCGTTTCCACGACCACTAAAAACTTACTCCTCACGGTGGACATAGATAGTGATGCCAACACGTCTCACACACTGGCAGCCACACTTCTGAACAATACAAAAATAACTGTGACCGGCGGCACTGTAAATAGCTTCAGCCCGATTAGCACCGCAGACCACACCTTGCCCGTCGAGCTCTCCGCCTTCACAGCACAATTCTTAAATGGTGTTCCAACCTTATATTGGAGAACGATGTCAGAGACAGATAATATTGGTTGGTATGTCTATAGAAATGCAGAAGAAGGTTTTACAACTTCTGAAAGAATAACTGATTATTTAATTGAAGGTTATGGCACAACCACAGAACCTCATCATTATATTTATGAGGATGTTGAATTAGATGGAATTCAGGGAGAAACTTATTGGTATTGGATTGAGAGTATAGATCTTGGTGGAGCATTTCACAGATATGAGCCTTCGGTTCTTACTATTCCGGATATTCCTCATCCTGAGCCAAATCAAAATATACCGAAACAGTATGGACTTCATCAGAATAGTCCAAATCCTCTAAGTATTGGAAAAGAGACAACAAAAATAAGTTTTCTGCTTCCAAAAACAGCGAGAGCAGAAATAAAGATATACAACATTCGTGGAGAGCTGGTCAAGGATTTATACAAAGGAATGGCGTATGGAGATGATGAGGTTAAAGACATTATCTGGGATGGCAGAAATGAGAATGGAATTGAACAAGTAACAGGAATTTATCTTTATCAGCTCAAAGTGAATGGCAAAGTATATGAGACCAAGCGACTGATACTCCTTCGTTAGGACTTCGGAGCACAGGTTTTGATGAGATAGCGGAGAGCGTGGAGCGTAAAGCGTAAAAGCGAAAAAGCGAAAAGTGTGAAAAAGACCTTTGGTTCCCGATAAATCGGGATCTTCACTTGCGACACAATCGGGATCCCGATATTTCGGGATGCTACATTAAAAGTGAATGGCAAATCTTATGAAGTTCACCCCGTGTAGTAGCAAAACTTACTACACGGGGTAAATAGGTTGATAATAATGAGATAAATTGGTTAAATTGGTTGAATTGGTAAATTAGTTAATTAGTAAATTCTTGTGCCCGGGGATGTGCATCTCCGGGCACATTTTTATTTACCCCGATAGTTATCAGAGAACCAGCAAAAGAACAAACCACTACTTAATTGTCATTCCCGCGATCCCAGATTTCATCGGGAAGCCTGAACGGATCGGGAATAAATCGGACTGACGGATGGGAACGAGAGGTGAATCATAAAGTTAAATGAAAGGCAGATTGAAGATTTTTTTTATAAATTTCTTGACGCTACAAAATATTCAAAAAATAAAATGATAAAAAATTTGGTTTTCATAACCTCGCCAGAGGTGGGATCCCGATTCATCGGGAAAAGTAATATGAAAGATTTTTATTGTTTTAAGATGATTTAAATTAGTGAAAAGGTTAAAAACGATGAGAAATAACTTAATAAAACAAAAAAAACCCAGTGAAATAAAAGAAGAATTTCACGGGGTAAACAAGTCCCCCGATAAAATCGGGGGAAAATGAGAAAAATATAATGAAGAAGTTTAATGTGATTTTGGTTTCAGCAATTCTAATTACCTTAGCACTAACATGGTTTGCATTCCCAATGACGGTCCAGGCAGCTACCGCCACTTTTTACGCATCTGAAGACACCTGGCTAGACCAGAACTACAGTACTAATAATTACGGCAGTGATTATTGGTTACAGGTCACCAGCTATGGCTCTTGGGAGAACACCAGGTCAATCCTGAAGTTCGATATCAGCAGCATCCCCGCGGGCAGCGAAATAACCAGCGCCACATTAAAGTTGTATCTTGATGGGACTAACGCCACAGGCCGGACCTACTATGCTTACCGGCTGACCGAGACGGGTTGGTGGGAAGGGACCGGGATAGCTAGATATGTAGAAACAGGCGAATGTAGCTGGCTTTTTAGACAGGCCTATGATTACTTTTGGGACGGTGGCACCTATACCACCACCGGCGGGGCGTCGGCTACAGTGCCCAGCAGCGGCGAGATGGCGTGGAATGTCAAAGACCAGGTTCAAACCGCCTACACCGGTGGCATTGACACCCATTTCCTGATAAAGGATGCCTCTGAGGGTTCTGGGACATCGTATTGGACCTCGTTCAAAAGTACAAGTTACGGAAGTGCCCCCCCTACGCTTGAGGTCACCTACACCTCCTCTACGCCGACGATTAGCTCGTTTATACCAACATCAGGCGGCACCGATACCTCGGTGACCATCACCGGTACCAATTTCACCGGCGCTACCGCGGTTAAGTTTGGCGGCACCGATGCCTCCGGTTTCACCGTGGACACGCCTACCCAAATTACGGCCACGGTGGGCAGCGGCACTACCGGCACGGTCTCGGTGACCACATCCTACGGCACTGCTACCAGCACCAATAGCTTTACCTACCTCCCCCCTGGCTCATCCCTCGTAACCTTACAACTGGATAACACCGATGCCACCGGAGCCGATGCTTTCCTGATGCAAGGACAGCCTACCACGAACAACGGCGGCTACGCCTGGCCCCACGTCCAGAGCAATTCCGGCGGCAACGAGAGGATGATACTGAAGTTCGATATCAGCAGCATCCCCGCGGGCAGCACTGTAATCGGCGCCACATTAAAGTTGAAGACCGATTACCTTGAAAACTCTTTAGGGCGGACCCACCAAGCTTACCGGCTGACCCAGACGGACTGGGTTGAGGGGACTGGTAGTTATACACCCGAACTATCGGGCACATGCTGCTGGACTTATCAGCAGTACGCCACATTAGCCTGGACGAGCGCGGGCGGCACCTATACGACGGACGGCGGAGCATCGGCTACAGTACTTGCTGCAGGCAATTGGATGGAGTGGACGGTTACCGACCAGGTTCAATATGCCTGCACCAATGACATCGATGCCCATTTCCTGATAAGGGATGGCACCGAGAATGGTTCAGCCCATTTGGTTATGTACAAAGGTGAAAGCACAGGAGTTACTAATGCGCCCAAGCTTGAGGTCACCTATACGGTCAGCGCCACCTTCACATGGACAGGTTCAAGTGATCAAGCCACATGGGCTAACGCAGACAACTGGTCGGGTCCTGCAGGATATCCTGAAGGGGTAAACGATAAGGCTGTAATCAACTCAACTGATGATGATATTAATACAGGAGGTGATCTCACAATCGGAGAATTAGAGATAAGCGGAACCTACTCGGGTACACTTACCCTTGGGGGAGCGCTGACCTTAGATGATGCAGACACTCAGAATGGCGCTATCACTATCGCTTCCGGCACCCTTGATGTCTCAAACTATCAGATAAGTATTGACGGTGACTGGACCAAAACGGGAGGCACATTTACTTCACAATCAGGCACAGTGGTATTTACAAAGGTATCGGGCACACAGAACATAACTTCAGGAGGAGCAAGTTTTTTCAATATCACTTTCAGCGGCACAGGTGGAACTTTAACTTTGCTGGATGCTCTGGATATTAATGGAGCGCTTCTAATTTCTGCCGGAACGTTTATTATGAATAATAAAAATATGAATGTAACTGGAAATCTTACCATTTCAAGTGGAGCTGCATTTACAAAAGGAACAGGTACTTTAAATTTTGATGGAACAACTAATTTAACCGATAATACAAGCACAAAACAGGATTTAGGAAAAGTGAAAGTGGACTGAGGAATTTAAAAATGCTCCACAGAGGTATTAACGAAAAAAATGAAAACTAAAATAGGTTAGGAGAATAAGATGAGTAAAAGCAAAATGACTACAAAAAAAGAAAAAAAAGAAAGAGGAGGATTAAAATGAGTAAAAAACTCTTATGTATCAATGTAATAACAATTGCATTGATGCTAATGGCAAGTACGGCATTTGCCGCAAAGCTTACTATAGTAACGGACATCCAATGTGAATCGCTTGAAGTAACAGCAGGCAATGAAGTTGAGGTTACGACTGAGATGGTCGTTGATGTAAATGGTGCAGTAACAAATGCCGGCACATTAATTATGGCAGGTACTTCTGAGCTAAAGTGCTCTGGAACATTCACAAACACTGTCACTGGCGCTGTAACTGCTAACAGCTCGAAGTTCACTTTTGATGGTGCCGAAACCCAATCAATCGATGCCGATGGTGAGTCACTTTATGATGCTGTTTTCTCTACCGGCGCAAAATCAATTGATGGAAATCTTACTATCACCAATACGCTTACAAGTGGACAAAATGTGACTATTGCTACTGAAAAGACTCTGTCCCTTCCTGCTGCAAGCGTAGCTACAATATCCGGTGGTAGCTGGACTGTAACAGGTAATCTCTCAGCTGATGATGCTTCAGAAATAGTCTATACAAGTGTTGACGCTCAAACTGTAATTGCTGCAGACCACGGCAAATTAACACACAATGGTGACGGAACACTAAGCCTTACAGCTCCCTTAATCTGCGGTGGTCTTCTCACAAACACAAAGGGTATCTTCACTGCCGTCTCTCATAATTTGACAGCACCCGGTATAGTGTGGACAGCCGGGTCGGTTACTGCAACTCCTTCTGGAGCATGGGATATTGGCACAGATGGTGTAAATGTTAATGGCGGTACATTCGTTGCTACAAGCGGTGCATTTACCGTTGAAGGTAACTGGGACATGACCGGAGCTACTGCCTTTACACCAGGAAATTACTCAGTTGATTTTGATGGAGCCAGTGCACAGACTATTACGTCAGCCGGAAAACCTTTCTACAGCGTTGATATCAGCAATACTACTGCTGCAGTCAGCCTGGCTGACAAGTTTGAATTTAATGCAGCCGGTACACTGACAATTGATGCCACTGCTACCTTTGCTCTTGCAGGCAATGAATTTGACGATAATGGCGGTACGATCACAAACACTGGTACTTTCCAGATGTATGGTGATGAAGCGATCACCCAAACATCATTGAGCATTCCTACAGGATTGACAAAGTTTGTGAAAACTGGCGGCGCAACGCTGACCACTAAATTGGCTGGACTGGCTAATGTTGAGTTCGACTCCAATGGCAATACATTCACACTGGGTGAAGATATGACCTTTATCACCGGTAACATCACAGTAGCCACCGGTACTACGCTGAATATGGATACATTTGGTATTACACTCGCAGATGGAAAGACTGTAACAAATTCTGGAACCTGGACACAACCCACTGGTGGAGTATTTACCTGCTCCGGTGCTGCCACTTTTGCAGGAAGCGCTGTGAACTTTTATCAGTTCTCTGCAGTTCCAGGTGCGGCAAAGACCATCCAATTTGCCGGTGGGAAAACTTACACCATTGCTAATAACATAACCATAACCGGGGAAGATGGTAGCGAAGTTACGCTACAAGGCGTAGGTTCTACTGCAACCCTCGATAACACTGGAGGAGTACAAAGTATCGACTATGTAATTGTGAATGATGTAAACGGTACTACAACCCATCATCTTGTAGCTAGTAACTCATACGCTTCCGGCGGCACTACAACATTCTGGGACTTTGGCGTAATCTTATTCATCTCAGATAGTGATGGAATCTGGAATGACGCAGATAGATGGAATCAAAATCGTGTTCCTACTTCTTCTGATAACGTACAGATCTCAAATGCTGTCACACTGGATATTTCACCAACTGTCAATGACTTTACAATAGATGCTACCAAATCTCTTGCCTGTGCAACCTACACCATAACTGTATCAGGAACCAGTGATATTAACGGAACAGCAACAATCAGCACAGGAACTTATGACGCCAATGGCAGCTTTGATGCAACAGGCGGAACTATAACATTCAGTGATGCAGGCACACTCGAGCTCGCCAGTACTGTAACAAGTCTCGGTACTCTCTCTGGCAATGGTACTGTAGATTACAATGGTGCTGCTCAGACTGTCTTCGGAGATGCCTATTATAATCTTACACTGAGTGGAAGCGACACCAAAACACTTGGCGAAGCTATCACAACTGCAGGCAACCTGACAAATAGTGTAACACTGGATGTAAGTGCAAGCAATTTCGCCATATCAGTCGCCGGCAACTGGGCTAACAGCGGTACTTTCACTCCACAATCAGGTACTGTAACCTTGGTAGGTAACTCAGTCGCAGATCAGACAGTCACAACTAGCGACCAGGCTTTCTATAACCTCACATTGAATAACGACGAAGACACACACGTCAAGGCAGTAATTTCAGGAATTCTGGATGTAAATAATGATCTTACTCTAACTGATGGTACTCTTGATCTTGATACAAACGATCCGAATGTATTCATCGGTAATGCTCTCTCTATCGCAGATGGCGCTGTATGGACCAAAGGAGATGGAACAACCACATTTGATGGAGATGCTTGTACTCTAACAGACAATAATGGTACTCCGAACAATCTGGGAATAATCAAAGTTGATTAATGTCTTAAGTATACTGCCAAAACTTGTTCCGACTTTTCAGGGCAAGTTTTGCCGGACTTAACATCTCAGGTAGGATAATGAAATCAATACACCGGAAAAGGATTTTCAGATGAAACACTCATCCCGACAAGTCGGGGCAAATGAAGATGAAAATAACACACCCCCTCCGATGAATCGTCCCGACGGGTCGGGACTCTTGATAGAGGGGAATTCCAAAAAATCCCCTCTCGAGAGGGGTGGACATCCCGATTCATCGGGATGGACGGGGTGTGTAATCTGACTGTCCGACGTAGCTTTAGCGTAGACGGGTGTAGCTATTTTTATATGAAAAGAATATCTGCTTTAATCATAAGCGTTTTTTTTCTGTTTTCATCATTTGCGTATGCAGAGACTTTGAACATGCTAAGTCCTACAGAAGGTGATTTTCTTGAAATTGGAAGTAACGCTACTCTTATCACTAATAATCATAAGCTTGATATTAATGCTCTTGGTATTTCTATATACGGTACTCTTATTGCCGGCTCAGATACGATACTCTGTGCCGGCGACTGGACACTCGACAGCCTGGGAACATTTATTGATTCCACTTCTACCGTCGTATTTGACAGCGATACTACACAGGTCATTACCGGAGAAAACACTTTTCATAACCTGAGCATCCGAAATTCAGCCGCTTCTCCGGCAGATACGGTTGATGTGGACGCAGATTCTTTAGCAGTGACAAATATCCTCCTTATAGAGGACGGGCAGTTTCAGCCTGCAAACGGTTCTCAATTTGCAAATATATCAATTGACTCAAATGGAGTTCTAAAGCCTGATTCCGGGGCTGTTATTTCAGCTTCAGGGAATTGGAGTAATTCAGGAACTTTTACTCATAATAATGGAAAAATTGCTCTGGATGGCTCCAAACAGTCCCTAAGCGGGAACACTGATTTTTATAGGCTATACAAGGTGGTAACCGCTAACGATACTTTAACTTTTGGCTGTCATGGAACCCAGACAATTACAAACGAACTAACTTTGCAAGGTGCAGTGGGTAATCTACTTGCATTACGGAGTGACACGACTGGCGTGCGATTTGGAATTAACCTCTCACCTGGCGAGAGTCAATCACTTTCCTATCTTGATATAAAAGATTCCAATGCATCAGGAGGAGATGAACTTACAGCCTTGCGTTCAACCGATTCCGGCAATAACCTGAATTGGAGTTTCCCTGCTGCAGCTCTCTGTGCCAATATCAATGTATGGCTGGAGGGTCCATACGACAGTGCCGGCGATTCTATGAGGACCACTATAAATAATTCAATACCACTTACCTCTCCTTATGCTGATTCATTAATAGTAGAGAGTATACCGGGTAATGTCGTGGATTGGGTATTGGTTGAGCTCCGCACTGATACAACAGGAGCAACCATAGTAATCCAAAAATCTATGTTTTTACTAAATAATGGGAAAATTGTAAAAGCTCAAAACATAGAGACTGCACCCGAATTTCCGGATTTAGCTCAGGGTAACTATTATACAGTGGTGCATCATCGTAATCATTTAGCTATTATGAGCAAAACCGCACAAACATATAAGCCGCAGGGTGATACTCCTTATACAGATATTGCTCTTAAGGATTCTACCAATGTCTACGGCACAGATGCTGTAAAGGAGGTGGAGTCCGGGGTTTCTGCGATGTACGGCGGAGAAGGAAATAGTACTGGAATCATTACAGTTTCAGATCAGAGCGAAGCGGCAAACCATCGTGGCGAGGTCGGATATCTGGTTACAGATTATAATTTATCAGGAGTTACTACTGTTGCAGATCAGAGTATGTGTAACAACAACCGTGGTAGCCGTACCAAGGTTCCTAATTAATTAAAATAAGGTAGCCCATCTATGAAAATTATGCTGAAGTGTAAAAAAATGTTACTCTTGCCGGTTTCATTTCTATTTCTATTGATTCTTTCTTCGACTTTGCCGGCACACCCTAAAGTTGAACCTCACATTATTAATACAGGTATGAAAATAGAAGAAGCCAATATAGCCCGAGAAAAAACCGAAAGTATTGGTAATCACAAAACCAGGAGAAATTTCATTGAAACAAAAACCGAGCGAAAGGAAACAATTAACAATTTATCTATAGGCAGCACTTACCTTCTCGGAAAAAATGGCAACACAATGGATATGAATATCAGCAACCCGAGGGTAGATGGTAATTATTTTAAATTTGAAATACAAATTAGACGAACAAATACATGGGAATCCGGATTGCTCGAGAATGCATTGGGCCATGTAGATTTCTATTTCGACAGAAACGCAGACGCCTTCACAGGAACCCCGAGTTATGAAAATTTACATACTGATTTAACTGGAAACAATTATACCTGTACAGCTCAAGTAAATGGAGATAAGCTGCAATTTAAGATTGTATATTCACTTCAAGATACGAATTTCTTCAAACCCTATCTTGATGTATATGAAACTGTGTGTACAATGGTGTGGGAAATTGCAGATTTTTCTCAGAACTCAGGAGTTACCTGGGATCAATTAAACACCGGTGCTCTAACAGCTGCGAATAATGCAATTAATCTAACTTACTATGGAAGTGGTGATATATCCTTCTCTATAGGAATAGATGATGAAAATAATTATAATTTACCAAAAGGATTTACACTGCATCCAAATTATCCAAATCCGTTTAACCTTGTAACTACCATTTCTTTCTCAACCACAGAGAGCACTGGGAACACAGAGATTTATATTTATAATCTTAAAGGTCAAAAAATTAAGACACTGGTTAATGAAGTTATTCCAGCAGGAAATCATACAACAATTTGGAACGGAAAAGATGAGTTTGGGAAAGATGTTTCTCCAGGTGTTTATTTCTATAAATTACAAACAGACAGGTATTCAAAAGTTAAGAAGATGACGCTTTTGAAATAGCATGAAACTGAAACTTGAGTTGAAAAACAGTTCACTTAAAAAAAAGATTTTTCAAACTTTATTAGGAAAGAAGATAAATAAATGAAAAAGTTTAATGTACTCAATATAAAAAGGAGAGAGCCCTCTTCTCATAGAAAGAACATTGAAACCGGTTTCCACCAATCCGGATATGTATCAAATAAATTGAAGGAATTTTCTGTAATTCTGATTTGTTCTCTTTTTATATTGCCGGTTATATTATTAAGTCAGCCCGAAAAAGATTTTGACCTCGAGAAAACTAAAAACAGTGGATATTCTCATGAAGGGGCTGATATAAAAAGACACATTTCCCAAGAATCAAGGAAATACCTGCTCCAAAAAGGGGATTTTACAAAAGTAAACAAAGATATAAATAGAATAGAAAAAAACCGGGTAGATAATAATGTCACGAACAGTACTTACTTTCTCGGAAGAAATGGCAACACAATGGACATGAATATCAGCAACCCAAGGGTAGATGGTAATTATTTTAAATTTGAAATCCAAATTAGACGAACAAATACATGGGAATCCGGATTTCTCGAGAATGCATTGGGCAATGTAGATTTCTATTTCGACAGGAACGCAGACGCCTTCACCGGAACCCCGAGTTATGAAGCTTTACATACTGATTTGACTGGAGACAATTATACCTGTATAGCTCAAGTAAACGCAGGTAAGCTTCAATTTGCAATTTACTATGTGTTTCAAGATATGAATTTCTTAACTCCCACTCTTGATGCATATGAAACTGTGTGTACAATGGTGTGGGAAATTGCAGACCCTAACCAGAACTCAGATATTATATGGGATCAGCCAAACACTGGGGCTCAAAGTGCTGCGGATAATGCAATTAACCTAACTTACTATGGAAGTGGTGATATCACCCTTCCTGTAGAGCTCTCTGCTTTCACAGTCCAATTCTTAAATGGAGTTCCTACCTTATATTGGCGAACAATGTCAGAGACAGATAACATCGGCTGGTATGTATATCGGAATAAAGAAGAGGATTTTACAACTGCTGAAAGAATAACTGATTATTTGATTGAAGGTTATGGCACAACCACAGAACCGCATGATTATATTTATAAGGATGTTGAATTGAATGGAATTCCAGGAGAAACTTATTGGTATTGGATACAGAGTGTTGATTTGGGTGGTAGATTCTATAGATATGATCCTGGGATAGTAATGATTCAAGGCACTCCAGAGCATTACGATAGACCTACAATACCGATACAATATGGACTTCATCAGAATAAACCAAATCCTCTTTGTATAGGAAGAGGTTCAACAAAGATAAGTTTTATCCTTCAAAAGACTGCAAGAGCAGAGGTAAAGATATACAACATTCGTGGTGAGCTGGTCAAGGATTTATATAATGGAATAGCTTATGGAGATGATGAGGTTAAAGACATTATCTGGGATGGCAGAGATGAGAATGGAGTTGAACATAAGACAGGGATTTATCTTTATCAATTAAAGGTAAATGGAAAGCCGAGTGAGACCAAGCGACTGATATTAATGAGATAGTTGTAGCGCAACCATCCATGGTTGCGGATGTAAAAAAACCCGACTCGAGTTAGTAAACCCGAGTCGGGTTTTTTGTTTTCCGTCTCAACTCCAGTTTCTCCGCCAGCTGGCGGATCCCCTGAAGTCGAGTCTTTAACATGAGCTGTCCCTCCAAAAAGAGTGGAGGGCAGGCAGGGACCATATCTTCAAGGCGTAGTTTTAATGAAGCCTGATCCCTGACAGTGGTTTGTGTTCCCGATTCATCGGGACTACGCCGTGACAAGAAAGGAGAAAAAGATGTTAAAATCTATGATTAATCCCGATTTATCGGGGAAAGAGAAAAAAGTATTCTCAAAAACAATGATACTGGTAGCAATATTGATGGTATTAACACTGTCCCTATGGGCAAACAACATCGCAGTTGGAACTGTTACTCTCACAGAGCAGATCACAGCTGGTGCACAATCAACTCATTACACCAACCTACAGTTCGACATCTCGTGGGAAAATTCATGGAAAGTAAGCACAGGACCTTCCAACTGGGATGCTGCCTGGGTATTTGCCAAATGGAAGCTGCACAGCGGTACAGACTGGGCACACTGCACTCTTTCCTCAACTGATTCCGACCACACTGCCCCCACTGGCTCTATAATTGACGCTGCCTCTGATGGAAAAGGCATTTTCATCTACCGCAGTGGAGATGACTCCGGCTCAAACACTTGGAGCGATGTAAAGCTCCGCTGGAACTACGGCACAGACGGCGTTTCCGACAATGCCACCGTAGATGTAAAGGTATTCGCCATTGAAATGGTGTATGTGCCACAAGCCAGCTTTTATGTTGGCAGTGGCGGAACAGAAACAAGTGCTTTTTACAACTACCCAACCACCACCAATGCTTACCAAATAACAAACGAAAACGCCATTACGGTAGGTACAGCTAACGACAACCTATATTATCCCTCAAGCACCTATGGCGGAGACCAAAACGGCCCTATACCTGCAGCATTCCCCAAGGGATATAATGCTTTCTACTGTATGAAGTACGAGATCTCACAGGGACAGTATGTGGATTTCCTGAATACGCTCACCAGCACCCAGGACGCCACCCGATATATGACGGAAATTACTTACCGCCACGGGACATAGGTAGGAAGCGCCGGCAGTCGAACTACAACTGCACCGGACCGTGCCTGCAATTTTCTATCATGGGCAGACGGTGCTTCATACAGCGATTGGGCTGGATTACGCCCAATGACCGAGCTTGAGTTTGAGAAAGCCTGCCGGGGAACCGAAATGGCAGTAGCCAACGAATATGCCTGGGGGATAATTACTATTGTTGCCGATGAATACCTTACCATTAGCGGTACTGAAGACGGTACTGAAACTATTACCACGGATGTATCCCCTGGCGCTTATAATTATGGCAATAATACGCATTCCGGAGGAGACGGAGGCACCGGACCTTTGCGCTGTGGTATATTTGCTACCAGTGCCTCCACAAGAGCAGAAGCAGGAGCATCTTCCTACGGTATAATGGAGCTGAGTGGTAACCTCTGGGAACGACCTGTTACACTGGGCAATACAGACGGAAGAGCTTTTACAGGATTAAATGGAGATGGAGAATTAACTACTGACGGTAATGCTGATGTAACTAACTGGCCTGGCACAGGTGCGTCTGGCTCTGGTTTTCGCGGTGGAAAAATGAACAATTTTGTCATTCTGAACGAAACGGAGTGTAGTGAAGAATCTCTTATTATCAGTATTAGAGCACGTTATGAGATTCTTCGCGGAGTTTATACTGAGCAAAGCGAATGTGCTCAGAATGACACTTTTATCCTCGTTCCCATCCGCCAGCTGGGGGATTGGGAATGTGTGGTGATTTCAATAGGTAATGGGTTACCAAGCCAGTCTTCATTGCATTACGCCTTGGTAAACTGGGGCTTGGTAACAAGAATTTAAATTTTTTAGAAATTTTGAAGAATATCTCAACACGTCAAATGAAATGCTGCGATGATGTGTTTCCCGGAATCCTGCATATCATTAAAAGTATCTACAGCATTTGATGAGTCCTTGCAAATAAGCTCGATGCCATTCTGCTCGCAAAAGTTTCTCACATCTTTATGAATTTTCATTAGTCCGAATTTGCCTGTGCCGATAATGAGCACATCGGGCTTTTCATCTTGCAGGCATGGAATATCAGCAAGGGTCAGGTGGTGGGAGCGCTCTCTCCACCAATCCGCCTGCACTTCATTTTTGTGAATTATCACGTCATGGGTGTACTGGATTCCGTCTATGACCATCTTTCCGAACTGGTAGCTTTCGATTCTCATAAATCTTTCCAAATAAAATGGGTATGAATGTCAAGAAAATACATACAAAATTTGACAAATATATGTGAATAAAAATCTTTATTCTAACTATGCCATTGAACAGAATGAAAAGGGAGCCACAATGGAATTAAAAACGGTGAAATTGATGTTCCCAGAGGGGTGCAATATAATACTGGGGCAATCCCATTTTATTAAGACACTTGAGGACATTTATGAGATAATGGTGAATTC
>Ga0265595_1001788_pt1 | contig 15764 bp, 11 predicted proteins | sample saktaG_15_FD_190148 | JGI IMG/M metagenome (GOLD analysis project Ga0265595, IMG submission 190148) | Saline water microbial communities from Sakinaw Lake, British Columbia, Canada - sak_2013_06_06_50m | ecosystem: Environmental > Aquatic > Non-marine Saline and Alkaline > Saline ... | reverse complement strand
AGGGCTTTGCTATGCCTTGTTTTATATCTCCACCCTCGCCCTTCGGTGATTTACCACTCACCATTTGAATTTTTGGCTGTCAAGGGTTTGTTTCAGAAGTTTTCATAAAAGTTTTTACACTATCTATTAGAGTTTATCATATTATTTTATAAATGTCAAGTTTTAAATGTTACGAGGTAGTAGGGGCGAACAGTGTTCGCCCGTTTTTATTGGAAATAATAATTAAATGAATATGATTAGGCATAATTACATACTTAACAATTTCTAAGTTTTGATAGTATTTAGTAATATTAATAATTGAGGTTTCAACTATTTTACCAATATTAGTAAGAATAAATTGCTTAGGATTTTCGGGCGAACACTGTTCGCCCCTACACAAAACGCAAATTTTACCTTTTGTGCAAATTGTAATAAAATAGTATCCGTTATTAGAATAATCATATTCTATTAGTCTTAACTTTTTTCTTTTTGGCAATTCTTTTTCCATAATAATACCTTTAACTTGAAATATTTTTTCGTTCATTAATTAAGACGATAGATTTTTCAATAAAGTTTTTGCAGAACGATGATTTTTTTAAACCGTAAAATTCAATAATAGAAAAGGAAATATTATTTACAAAACCATAAATTAAGTCAATTTTAAATGAAATGTTTGTAGGTTCTCGTATTTTTTGAAAATAAGCTTTCCCATTAGAAACACTCATCATTTTTACTGCATTTTTCGCATGAGATTCTCTTGATAAATGAGTATAAATATCATCATATGTAACAACCCATTTCATTCTATCAGTTTCAATTTTATCAACTTTTTCAGCAATGTCTTTTATTGTTTTGCAATCGAAAGAATTGTACCAATACTTATTTTTTCCCCAATTTTCATATATTTCTAAAGTTACAGGATTAGATTTAATTGAATTTTCATACATTAAAATTTCATCTTTTATATTTTGTATATTATATTTAGATTTGTCTTTAATAAATTTTCGCTCCTGAAAAAACTTAACATTCTTAATAATTTTATTAAGCTGAGAAATTTTAGCAACAAGCTCTTCAATATAATAAGTAGCCGCTTTATTTTCATAATTGCTGTTATCAACTAAAATAAACTTTAAAGAAAGCGAGGTTTCAAAAAGTGGTCTTATTAAATTGTTAAGTTGATTAATACAAGAATAATTTGTTAATACAGTTATTGAATCCAGTATTTCAATTACCTTAGAAAGAAACAATATAATTATTTTATCAATAAAATTACCTTTTTTTATTTCATTTAAATTTGAATTAATATATTCCCGTAAATCGAGTAATAAACCATTATAACTTATAAACAAGTTAGCCACACTATTTATTTTGCATTTAATTTCTGCGTTATTTTCATCATCTAAATCAAAAAAATCAATGTTGTTAATAGGTTTCAAAAAAATCATCCTAAATATTTATTTTATTCAAAATCCTTAAAATCACTTATTATCTAATAATTCTTTTATATCCATTTTAATTGGAGTTCTTTGATATTCATTACATATGTTAATAGCTAATCCTTCTTTTACCTTTTGTATATCTTCTTTAAAGCCAATTTGCTGTTCTAACGAGGTTACCTCTTTTGAAAGGCCACAAGGATTAATTAATTTAAAATGCTCTAAATTTGTATTAATATTAAAGGCAAAGCCATGCATTGTAACCCATTTTTTAGCCTCTATTCCAATAGCGGCGATTTTTTTCTCTCCGAGCCATACACCAGTAAATTTACCTTGTTGCCTATATGCTTTTAAAGAATAATTATTATTTAATAAATTAATTATGCTTTGCTCCATTTTTTTAACGAATTCTTTTAAATCATTTTGCAGACTTTTTAAATCCATAATTAAATAGCCCACAATTTGTCCCGGTCCGTGATATGTAACATCTCCGCCTCTATTAACTTCAAAAATATCGATGCTAAACTCCTTTAATTTTTCTTTATCCAAATAAATATTATTATAATCTCCTCTTGTTCCCAAAGTTATAACACTGTTATGCTCCAACAACAAAAGAGTATCCTGTATTTCATTGTTTACTCTTTTTTTGTGTAAGGCATATTGAAACTCTAAACATTTTCCATATTCAATTGTTTTTAAATCAACAATATTTAGGTTCATAAATATATTCCCCTTATTTTTTCTTGTTTGCTATTTCAATGTTAACTTTTCTATTATGAACCTTAACCTTATTCAAAGATATAATAGCATCATCAACCTTTTCAGATGGCAATTCAATAAAGGAAAATTTATCAAAAATATCAATAGTGCCTATTTCACTACCTCTAATTGAGGTGTTGGCAGCAATTAATTCAATTATTTTACCCTTGTCCATTTTATCCATTCTACCTATATTTATAAACAATCTCAACATTCCAAATTGGGCAGTTGCTTTTTCGTTTTCCTCATTTTGAAAAGAAACTGAATTATTGCTTTTATCGCCTATTGTTAGTTTTAAAAATGCCGCCGCTATATCAAGAGTTGTAATATCATTTTCTTCATTTTCCATTAGCATTTTTTCAATATATCCAACATATCTGGTAATATCGTCATTTTCAAGAATTTCCTTAACATTTGCAAGATGAGATTTAACTTTTGTGTCTTGAGTATCCGAAAAAGTCGGAGCTTTTATAGGATGAATTACCGCCTTTGTATAACGCATAATTTCACGAAGTGCAAACATATCTCGTGGGGTTGCAAAGGTATAAGAAATGCCCTTTTTGTTAGCCCTTCCCGTTCTTCCTATTCTATGAACATAGTATTCCTCGTCACTTGGCACATCATAATTAAACACAGCCTCAATGTCTTCTACATCTATTCCTCGTGCTGCAACATCAGTGGCAACTAAAAATTCAATAGTTCCCTTTCTAAAGCGAGACATAACCTTATCTCTTTGCATTTGTCGCATATCTCCATGAAGTGCTTCTGCTAAATAACCCCTTGTCATTAAAATACTTGTAAGTTCATCTACCATTTTTTTTGTATTACAAAAAATTAAACAAAGTTTATATTGATATTGGTCAATAAATCTTGTTAAAACATCTGCTTTATTTCTGCCTTTAACTTCAACATAATACTGATCAATACTTGGAATAGTAAGTTCCTTATGAGTAACCTTAACTGTAACAGCATCTTTTTGATATTTGTTTGCAATTGCAATTATTTCTTTTGGCATAGTAGCTGAAAAAAGCACCATTTGCTTTTGCTGTGGAACTGTTTCTAAAATTATATCTATATCCTCACGAAAGCCCATATTAAGCATTTCATCCGCTTCATCTAATACAACTATCTTTAATTCACCTATTTTAGCAGTTTTCCTTCTTAAATGGTCCATCATTCTTCCGGGAGTAGCAACAACTATTTGCGGACGCTTTTTTAATGACATAATTTGTCGTTCAATTTGTTGTCCCCCGTATATTGGCAATATTTTTATTAAATGCTTATACTGAGCAACTGTTGAAAGTTCTTCAGCTATTTGTATAACCAATTCTCTTGTAGGACATAAAATCAAAGCTTGAATATTCTCATTGTGAATGTCAATATTCTCAATGATTGGAATTCCATAAGCACAGGTTTTGCCCGTTCCAGTTGGAGCCTGACCAATTACATCCTTACCCTCTAATATTGTTGTAATACTTTGACTTTGAATTGGAGTAGTTTCCTCAAAGCCCATTTTTTCAATAGCCTTTAATATTTCTTTTGAAATTTTTAAATCTTTAAATAATATATTTTCCATAAATTCTCTTTTCTTTAATTCATTTTTTATGTGTTTTGCTGTCGACAGTCTAAGGCTGTAACCATAATAGTTACAGCCTTAAACACATTTTATATGATAGTATGTTCTGTTATAATAACATCTCTATATTGCTGTAAGCCTGTTCCTGCCGGTATTAATTTTCCTATAATAACATTTTCTTTAAGTCCTAACAATGGGTCAATCTTTCCCTTAATTGCAGCTTCGGTTAAAACTCTTGTGGTTTCTTGGAAGGAAGCGGCGGATAAAAAGCTATCAGTTGCAAGAGAAGCCTTTGTAATTCCTAATAGAATAGTATTTCCAATTGCTTCTGTTAAGTCTTTCTCACCATTTTCAATTCTTTGGCGAATAGCAGTATTTGCATCCATAATTTCAAATTTATCTACCATAGCACCTAATAAAATATTGCTATCCCCTGCTTCTTCAATTCTAACCTTTCGCATCATTTGACGAATAATTACTTCTATGTGCTTATCGTTAATATCAACACCGTGCATACGATATACTCTTTGAACCTCTTGAATTAAATAACCGTGAACTGCGAATGTGCCTTGTATTCTTAAAATATCGTGAGGATTTTTTGAGCCTTCAGTTAGTTCATCTCCGGCAGAAACAACCTGTCCCTCAACAACTTTAATTCTAAGTCCATAGTTAATAGGATGTGCTTTTTCTTCGCCATCTTCATTAGTAATAATAATGTGCTTAACATTCTTAATGTCTTGAAATTTAATAGTTCCATCAATTTCTGCAACAACCGCTAAAATCTTTGGTTTTCTTGCTTCAAATAATTCTTCTACACGAGGTAAGCCTTGAGTAATATCGCTTCCTGCAATACCTCCAGTGTGGAAGGTTCTCATTGTAAACTGTGTTCCAGGCTCACCAATTGATTGTGCGGCAATAATACCAACCGCTTCACCTGTATTAACAAGTTCGCCGGTAGCCAAATTAGAACCATAGCATTTAGCACAAACTCCAAATCGGCTTTTACATTCAAGTATTGTTCTAATTTTAACTTCTTTAATATCTGCTTTTACTATTTTATCGGCAATACTATCATATATTATTTCATCTTTTTTAATAATTATTTCACCAGTCTTTGGATGAATAACATCTTCGAGAACTGTTCTGCTAACTAAACGGTCAAACAATGGTTCAATTCTTTCATTTCCATCTCGGATTTCTCTAACAGTAATACCGGCTGTTGTTTTGCAATCATACTCACGAATAATTACATCTTGTGAAACATCAACTAATCTTCTTGTTAAATAACCACTATCGGCGGTTCTTAAAGCTGTATCAGCAAGACCTTTTCTTGCTCCCCGTGAGGAAATAAAGAACTCTAAAATATTAAGACCTTCACGGAAATTAGCACGAATAGGGACCTCAATAGCCTTACCTGAAGTGTTTGCCATAAGACCTCTCATACCCGCCAACTGTCTTATTTGGCTAATTGAACCTCTTGCTCCCGAATTAGCCATCATATATATTGGATTTAACTCATTAAGATGTTCCTCAAGAGCATTTGTAACCTTCTTAGTTGTTTCCTCCCACTCTTCAATTACCTTATGATATCTTTCATCCTCTGATAACAAGCCTCTTCTAAAATCTCTTGTAATTTTTTCAACTCTTTTTTCTGCTTCTTCAACAAAAATATATTTTTCAGGTGGGATTTCCATATCAGAAATAGAAATTGTAATTGCACTCTTTGTGGAATATTTAAAACTTTGAGCCTTAATTTTGTCAAGCATTTCTGCAGTTTTTGCTAACCCATGCTTGCCTATACATTTATCAATTATTTTCCCAATATGTTTTTTTGAAACAACAAAAGATATTTCTAAATCAAACATCTTTTCAGCATCAGTTCTATCGACATAATCTAAATCTTGAGGAATAGGGTCATTAAAAATAAGTCTTCCAACTGTGGCATCAATAAGTTTTTGTTGTTTTACCCCATTTACTATTCTTTCGGCTCTAACCTTAATAGGTGCGTGAAGTCCAACCTCGCCAACACTATATGCCATAATTGCCTCATTATAAGATGAAAATTTCTTATTGGCACCCTTTTCGTTTTCATTAATTATTGTTAAATAATACGAACCCAAAACCATATCCTGTGTTGGAACAGTAACAGGACGGCCATCCTGTGGCTTTAAAAGGTTATTAGCTGAAAGCATTAAAAATCTTGCCTCTGCTTGTGCCTCTGCTGAAAGTGGAACATGAACTGCCATTTGGTCCCCGTCAAAATCGGCATTATATGCAGTGCAAACAAGTGGATGCAACTTTAATGCTTTACCTTCAACTAATACAGGCTCAAAGGCTTGAATACCCAATCTATGAAGTGTTGGAGCACGATTTAGCAAAACAGGATGTTCCTTGATAACATCTTCTAATGCGTCCCAAACATCATTTGAAGCTCTCTCAACCATTTTCTTAGCACTTTTAATATTTTTTGCATTATTCATTTCAACAAGGCGTTTCATAACAAATGGCTTAAATAACTCTAATGCCATTTCCTTTGGAAGTCCACATTGAAATAGTTTCAAGTCAGGACCAACAACAATAACAGAACGGCCGGAATAGTCAACTCTCTTGCCCAAAAGGTTTTGTCTAAATCGTCCTTGCTTACCCTTTAGCATATCAGAAAGAGATTTTAAGGCTCGGTTATTAGGACCTCCCACAGCTCTTCCTCTTCTGCCATTGTCAATTAAAGCGTCAACCGCCTCTTGTAACATTCTCTTTTCATTTCTAACTATTATTTCCGGTGCCGCAAGTTCTAATAATCTTTTCAAACGGTTATTTCTATTTATAACTCTTCTGTAAAGGTCATTTAAATCACTAGTAGCAAATCTACCACCATCTAATTGAACCATAGGTCTAATTTCCGGTGGAATAACGGGAATTACATCTAAAATCATCCATTCAGGTTTGTTACCACTAAGTCTAAACGCTTCAACAACATCAAGCCTTTTAATAATTCTTGCTTTCTTTTGACCGGAAGCAGTTATTAATTCTTCCTTTAATTCTGTAGAAAGTTTAACAATATCAATAGCTTGTAATAACTTTTTAATAGCTTCTGCTCCCATTTCTGCACTAAAACTATCCTCATATTTTTCCCTTAAATCACGATATTCTTTTTCAGATAGAATATCTTTATCACTAATTCTATCATTTGCATCTCCGGCATCTAAAACAATATAAGATGAAAAATATAATACTTTTTCTAAAATACGAGGAGAAAGGTCAAGTAATAAACCTAAACGAGAAGGGATACCTTTAAAGTACCAAATATGCGAAACAGGTGCCGCCAAATCAATATGACCCATTCTTTCACGACGAACCTTAGAACGAGTAACCTCAACTCCACATCGTTCGCATATTTTGCCTTTATAGCGAATTCTTTTGTATTTTCCACAATGACATTCCCAGTCCTTAGATGGACCAAAAATTTTCTCGCAAAACAAACCATCTCTTTCAGGCTTTAGGGTTCTATAATTTATAGTTTCGGGCTTCTTAACTTCCCCGCTAGACCAACTTTTAATAATTTCGGGTGAGGCAAGACCTATTTTTATGGCTTCAAAGACATTGAATTGCATATCTTTATCATGCTCCTTCCATATATAAGTTATTATTTATTGTTTTCATCGTTATCGTCATCGTCATCGTCATCATTATCTTCAACAATAATGTCGTCATCAATTTTGGGGTAATCATCTACAACTTCATCATTTTTTTCTTCCCCTAAAATTGATGCTACAATTAAGTCATCCTCATTTTCCTCGTCTTCAATTAAGAAACCACTAGCTAATTCATCCTCGTTAGCAATTGAAGGGAACATATCCTTGCTGGGATCATATAATTGCTCATCATTATTGTCATCAAAGTTAGTGGAAATATCTACCTCTTCCAAATCCTTTGAAAGAACTTTAACATCAAGTGCCAATGATTGAAGTTCTTTAATTAAAACCTTAAACGACTCTGGAATGCCGGGCTTAGGAATATTTTTGCCCTTTACAATAGCTTCATAAGTTTTCACTCTACCAATAACATCATCCGATTTAACGGTTAAAATCTCTTGCAAAGTATAAGCCGCTCCATATGCCTCTAAAGCCCAAACTTCCATTTCTCCAAATCTCTGTCCACCAAACTGTGCCTTTCCACCTAATGGTTGTTGAGTAACAAGAGAATAAGGGCCAGTTGACCTTGCATGAATTTTATCGTCAACAAGATGTGCTAATTTAAGATAATACATATATCCAACGGTAACAGGTCCATCAAATGGCTCTCCTGTTCTACCATCATAAAGTTGCACCTTTCCGGTTGCATCATAGCCTGCGAGTTCTAAGCATTTAGTAATATCTCTTTCGTGAGCACCGTCAAATATAGGGGTCATAATTTTCCAACCAAGTGTCTTTGCGGCAAAGCCCAAATGCACTTCAAGCACTTGACCAATGTTCATTCTTGAAGGAACGCCCAAAGGATTAAGACATATATCAAGCGGAGTTCCATCCGGCATATAAGGCATATCCTCTTGTGGAAGTATGCGAGAAATAACGCCTTTATTACCATGCCTTCCAGCCATTTTATCGCCAACAGAAATTTTGCGTTTTTGAGCAATATAACAGCGAACTACTTTATTTACACCTGGAGATAATTCAGAACAATTCTCTCTTGTAAAAATTTTTACATCTACTACAATTCCGCTTTCACCATGAGGAACTTTTAACGATGTATCTCTAACTTCTCTTGCTTTTTCACCAAATATTGCACGAAGTAATCTTTCTTCAGCTGTTAATTCAGTTTCTCCCTTTGGAGTAACCTTGCCAACCAATATATCACCAGAACGAACCTCAGCACCTATTCTAATAACGCCTTGCTCGTTTAAATCTTTAAGTGAATCCTCGCCTACATTTGGGATTTCTCTTGTTATTTCCTCGGGCCCTAATTTTGTTTCTCTTGCTTCTAATTCGTATTCCTCAATATGAATTGAAGTAAACACATCTTCTTTTACAAGGCGTTCATTTATTAGTATAGCATCTTCATAGTTATAGCCTTCCCAAGTCATAAAGCCAATTAAAACATTTCTACCTAATGAAATTTCACCATTATTGGTAGAAGGCCCATCAGCGATAACATCTAATGCTTTAACTACTTGTCCTTTGACTACAATTGGCTTTTGATTTATACAAGTTCCTTGATTTGAACGCATAAATTTAGTTAAATGATATATTTCTCTTTGATTATCGTTGCCTTTAATAATTATTTCATTAGAAGAAACCTTTTCAACAACTCCGTCTTTCTTTGCAATTACGCACACACCAGAGTCAACAGCCGCTTTATATTCCATTCCGGTTCCGACAATAGGTGATTCTGTAACAAGTAAAGGCACTGCTTGTCGTTGCATATTTGAGCCCATTAACGCACGATTTGCATCATCATTTTCTAAGAAAGGTATCATTGAGGTAGCAACCGAAACAACCATTTTTGGAGAAACATCCATAAAGTCAACCTTATCACTTTCTATTTCTAAAAAGGTTTCTCTATGCCTTGATGTAACTCTTTTTCTTTCAAAGAAGCCGTTAACTATTGGTTCGTTTGCTTGTGCTACTATAAATTCATCTTCTATATCGGCTGTCATATAAACAACCTCATCAGTGATTTTTTTCTTTTTCTTGTTAATCTTTCTATATGGAGCCTCAATAAATCCATACTCATTAATTCTCGCATGGGTTGAAAGGTATGAAATAAGCCCAATATTAGGACCTTCAGGGGTTTCAATAGGACACATTCTACCATAGTGAGTATAATGAACATCTCGCACCTCGAAGCCTGCTCTATCTCTTGTTAAACCTCCTGGACCTAATGCTGATAATCTTCGTTTATGAGTTAATTCGGCTAAAGGATTAGTTTGGTCCATAAATTGCGATAGTGGAGAAGAACCAAAAAATTCTTTAATTGATGCTAACACAGGCCTTGTATTGACAAGTGCTTGCGGAGTACAGTCAATATCTTGAATATTCATTCTTTCCTTAATACTTCTTTCCATTCTTGAAAAACCAATTCTGAATTGGTTTTGTAATAGTTCTCCAACAGAGCGAATTCTTCTGTTTCCCAAATGGTCAATATCATCAATTGTGCCTAAATCATAAGACAAACAATTTAAATAATTTATAGAAGCTAAAATATCTTCGGCTATAACATGCAATGGAATTAATTTATCTAATTTTTCTGTAATTAATTTCTTAATTGTAGCCTCGTCTTGTGTCTCATCTAAAATTTCAAATAGAACATCGGCCTTAACCTTTTCCTTAATAGAAGCTTCAAAAAATTCTGTATCTTTTGTTTTTGGATTAATGTGTTGAGAAAAATAAGTTGGTTTAAAATCAACAAAGTTTTTCATATCAACCATACCGTTAGAAAAAACTTTAATTTCTTTATCGGAAATTTTAAGCCATACTTCGTTAATACCTCTTGCTTCAATATCTTCTGCTATTTCACGAGAAATAACATCACCGGCATCTGCCACTACTTCACCAGTTCTAATATCAGCAACAGGTTTTGCTAAAACTGCTCCTCTAATTCGAGTAGCAATTGCAAGTTTTTTGTTGTATTTATACCTTCCAACTTTTGTTAAATCGTAGGTTTTCTTATGAAAAAATATATTTCTAATGTGAGATTCAGCACTTTCAATAGTTGGTGGCTCACCCGGTCTCAATTTTTTATATAGTTCAAGTAATGCCGACTCATAATCTTCGGTGTTATCTTTTTCAAGGGTGGCTAACATTTTATCGTCAGTCCCAAAAAGGTCTAAAATTTGGTCATTTGTGAAAACTCCCATAACTCTTGCTAATACTGTTGCGGGCAACTTTCTATTTTTATCAACTCTAACAAATAATACATCATTAGAATCACTTTCAAATTCAATCCAAGGTCCTCTATTTGGCATAATAGTTCCACTAAATAGTTTTTTACCACTTCGGTCATATTCAACAGTGTAATAAATGCCGGGAGAACGAATAAGCTGTGAAACTACAACTCTTTCAGCTCCATTAATAATAAATGTTCCTGTATCTGTCATCAATGGAAAATCGCCAACAAAGATTTCCTGTTCTAATTCTTCACCAGTGTCAGCCTTGCGTAACCCAACAGTCATTCGTAGGGCGGTAGAATAAGTAGTATCTCTTTCCTTGCACTCCTCAACAGTGTACTTAGGTTCGTTTTCAATAGAAAAGCCCTTGTAATCAAGGGTTAAATTTCCTGTGTGGTCAGAAATACCGGAGGCATCCTTTAAAACCTCAGATAAACCCTCCTCAACAAACCACTCATAAGATTTCTTTTGAACCTCTATGAGATTTGGCATTTTGTGGCATTCGCCAATTTTAGAAAAACTGACCCGTGTGTTTTTGCCAAGTTGTGTGAAATTAGCTCCGATTTGTTCTGGATTTATCTCTGGTTTATTACGGCTGTCGGTTGACACCATAAAAGCATTCACTCCATTTCCGTTATAATCAAATATATCTTATAATTCTTTTAATCAAGCCATTTTCAAACATTAAATTGAAAAAATATTTAATAATTATTTTAAAAAAATCTTTGCATTTATATTCATTAATACTACAAAAATTTGAAAAAAAGGTATACCAAACCATTGTAATTTAGTATATTAATATATCACAGTAAAATTTATATGTCAATAGTATTTTGGCATAAATTTGGAAATATTTTAATAAAATTTTTAAATTTATTTTGAATAAAATATCTTTTTTTTTGTTTATTCATATCATAATACAAAGGGGGATTTTTTAATGGATTTTATAATAAAAATTATTATTGCTTTTTTTTGTTTATTAGGAGTTATTTATTTGTTTAATAGTGTAATAAACTATTATTTTACAAAAAAAGATGGACCAATAAAAGATATGTCAATTTTGATTATTACAAAAGGGCATTGCAACAAAGTTGAATATGTAATTAGAAATTTGTTATATGCTACTTCAAATATCAAAACTGAAAATGGAGCACCTCAAATTATTGTTGTGGACGATTATACCGATGACGAAACAGCAAATATATGTTCATATTTAGAAAATGATTTTGATATGGTTAAGTTTTATTCAAAAAAACAAGCCCAAAAATTAGTAATGGAAAAGTACTTAGATATTAAAGAGTAAAATAACATAATCAAAAAATGTTGTATGTCAAGGGCGGAGGGGGGTTGATATCTTAGAAAAAATAAGTATATGTATATGGGTATATGAACTACTCCCTGTCAAGTGGACAATAAGAATATCATAGTATAAATGTGCAAGTTGAAATTCCAGACATAGAAATAGAAAACGAAACTAAAATCGCAAAGAACAAAATGTCTGTTCTAAAAACTGTGCTTATCGTTCTTGGAGTTATCACTTTAATATTAATTGCGATATTTGCATTTCCTTTATTTATTATTGCGGTTATAATTGCTTTGATTGTTTTTGCTGTAAAGAGTTCTGCGAAGAAAAATAAAGAGATTGCAGATGAAGAAATCAAGCAATTGCAAGAAAATAATTTTGAAATTACAAAAAAATATATCCTGTATATATATACATATATCTACGAAAAACTATTGACAATTAAAAAAATAAGAGTATAATTAAATTAGCAAATGAATATACTACTTATGTAAGGAAACTTACAAGATCCTATTTGGCAACTGTGTTCGCTTGCCGATATGCGACTAATAAGTTTTCGGCTCGTAACTGTTTTTAAGCCTCCTTTTTAGGAGGCTTAAATATTTAATAATAGGAAGTGTAAAATGTGTTGACTTTAATTGAAAATGGTTTTTATATTATTACAGATGAATATTTTGAAAAATTTGATGATGGCAATTTAATGAATAATTAAGGTAATAAAAGGTCACATTATTATTGCTTTAAAGACACAAAAAGTCATTTATTTTGGCTTATCCCTTTATGCTCTAAAATAGATATTTACCGCAAAAGAATTGAAGATCTTGAAAGCAAATATGGAAAAGGTAATTGTGATTTGTATGCAGAAATTGAGATAGCAGGGAAACCTCAAATATTTATATTTACTCACATAATTCCTATTATTCCAAAATACATAGATCATCATTATTCTATTTGCCAAACTCCTTTAATTTTAAAGAATGAGCATACCATTAATTTAATTAGTAAAAAAGCTAAAAAGGTTCTGTCTTTATTACGAAAAAATGTTAAATTATCAAAATATCCACCAGACATAAAAACTATTGAGAATATATTATTAGAGGAATTATATAAACAAAAACTTTGTTAATGATAACCCCCCAAGCCTTAAAACTTAGGGGTTATTTTTTTATGCTTTTTTATAATTCTTTGGGGTTAGTATATCATCTAAGACTTGAGAGGCTAATTCATCGGCTGTTTGTATTGCGTGGCTGTAAATATTTGCTGTGGTGCTTGTTTGACTATGCCCTGCTCTTGAGGCTATCATTCTAAGAGAAACTCCAGAGGCTATTTGCAAAGTTATATTTGTATGCCTTAAACTGTGAGGGGTAAACTCTTGCAATTGGTGCTTTTCTTTAAATTTTTCAAGCCAAGAGTTTATTGTATCGGGGTTTATTAAATTACCGTCAAAGGCTGTAAATAATCGGGCATTTTTTATTGACTTAGTAACAAAGGAATTACCGCTAATAAATTGAACATCTATTTTGCTATGCCACAAACTACCGCATTTTAACCGCATCTGTGTCAGGTGCTAATTTAAAATCAACAATTGAGCCGCTTCCGTCAGGCATCAGCATAAACCCATTATCCTGTTTTGTTCCAGCACAAAAATAAGGCATTAAATCAACACTTATACTTCTTGTGTCACCGTATTCTATAATTTTATCAAATAAAATCTGAACATCAACATAGTTTTCAACAAGCTTTATCATTACCGGAATGGAAAACTGCTGTTCTTTTCTTGAAAAATCATAAATAATAATTATGTAAGATTCGCCTTTTTCAACAGTATATGTATTCTGGTTAACGCTTCCCACCTTACTATTTGCCGTATATTGCTGATTAACACTGTCAACATATTGAACAATCAATTGCGAAAGCATATTCATTGCTATAATGCCATTTGTATTTTTATTATTTAAAATACTTTCAGGTATAGTATGCAGTTCATTATTGTTTTTATCAGTTAATATAATATCCAAGTTTTCAAGATTCACACTTGCTTTAACCTGATTGTTTTTAGCAAAGTCTATTTTACCTTTTTTTGTTGTAATTAATTCTGTACTTTCGTTTGATGGGTTATTGTTTGGTACAGAAACACTCTTTATTTGAATAGTAAAAATCATTGCAAATAATATCAGGCAAAAAAATGCAATTCTATATCTGTTTTTTATTTCTATAGAAAAAAAATCAAATATAGTAGAAACCGAATATTAATGATAGCTTATATTGATGGGGAAAATATTTAAAACAATTCTTTATTTTGCTAAAAGAGAAAAGCTTTCTTTTAGTGCAGGATATAATTTGGCATATAGCTCATACCCATTTTGATATTTAGCTACATTTTGTGAAATAGGCTCTAATGTCTTATTTCTCTTAATTATTGTAGCACAAGCCTCTTCAACACTATTATAACCCTTTGTGCCAACCATTGAGAGAATTGCAACACCCAAAGCTCCGCCCTCACTTGAATTAATCGTGCAAACATCACAGTTAAACATATCCGCTTGCATTTGTCTCCAAAGCTCGGATTTTCCGCCACCGCCAGAGGCTCTAACCTCATCAACTTTTATCCCAGTTTCCTTTATTATCTCCATACAATCTTTTAAAGAATATGTAACACCTTCCATTACTGCTCTTAGCATATCCTTTTTAGTGTGTATCGCTGATAGCCCAAAGAAAACTCCTCTTGCATTAGGGTCTAAATGTGGTGTTCTTTCTCCCATTAAATATGGTAAATATATTAAAGAATTTGCTCCAACAGGAACGGTTTCAACCTCTTTATCCATTAAAATATATGGGTCTATTTGCATTTGCTTAGCGGTTTCTATTTCTTGTAGGCAAAAATTATCTCTAAACCATTTTAGCGAAAGCCCTGCCGCTTGTGTTACCCCCATAATATGCCACGCATTAGGCACTGCATGGCAAAAGGTATGAATCCTACCACCCGTATCTATAATAGGCTTATTTGTATGAGCAAAAACAACACCGGATGTGCCAATTGTAGAGGAAACAATTCCTTCTCTAACGATTCCATTGCCAACTGCTCCTGCCGCTTGGTCGCCTGCTCCGCCTGCAATAGGTGTGCCAACCTTCAAGCCTGTTAGTTTAGACGATTGGCTATTAACTGTTGAACTTATTTCATAGCTTTCATAAACCTTTGAAAGTAATACTTTATCAATTTCCAACTTGCTCAAAACTTCATCTGACCAATTACGAGTATTTATATCAATTAGTTGCATTCCGGAGGCATCAGAAACCTCAGTGGCAAATTCTCCGCTTAGCATAAATCTAATATAGTCCTTAGGTAATAATATTTTACGGCACTTTTCATAGTTATGAGGCTCATTATTTTTAACCCAAAGGATTTTAGAAGCTGTAAAACCTGTTAAAGCAGGGTTCGCGGTGATTTCAATAAGTCTTTCTTTCCCTACTTTTGATGTGATTTCCTCGCATTCTTTTGCTGTTCTTTGGTCACACCAAATTATAGACGGTCTTAAAACCTTGCCTTCTCCATCAAGCATAACTAAACCGTGCATTTGACCTGAAAGTCCAATGCCTTTAATATCGTCATTGCTAATCCCTGACTTTTTTATTACCTCATTAATTGAAGAATAGGTTGCAGTCCACCAATCATTGGGGTCTTGTTCAGCCCAACCGTTTTGAGGCTGATATAAGGGATATTCAATTGTTGAACTTGCAATTGATTCTCCTAAACTTGAAAATAGCACTGTTTTTGTTCCGCTTGTTCCAATATCTACACCAATATAATAAGACAAAGAAATTTCCCCT
>Ga0265595_1001787_pt1 | contig 15765 bp, 7 predicted proteins | sample saktaG_15_FD_190148 | JGI IMG/M metagenome (GOLD analysis project Ga0265595, IMG submission 190148) | Saline water microbial communities from Sakinaw Lake, British Columbia, Canada - sak_2013_06_06_50m | ecosystem: Environmental > Aquatic > Non-marine Saline and Alkaline > Saline ... | reverse complement strand
CGGAGGTTGCCGCGCGGCACGACGCGATGCTCGTCGTGGATGAGGCGCACGCTATCGGCGTGATGGGCGCCGGCGGCGGGGGCCTCTGCCGCAAGGCCGGGTGCAAGGTCCGGCCGGACTTCGTCGTCGGCACGCTAAGCAAGTCGCTCGGCGGATACGGCGGTTTTGTCGGCTGCTCAGCCGCGCTGCGCGAACTGCTGATCAACTGTGCCAGGAGCTTCATTTATTCCACCGGCCTGCCTCCGGGCTGCATTGGCGCGGCGCGGGCGGCGTTGGCGGTGCTGGCGGCCCAGCCGCAAATGGGCGAGCAACTGCTCGCCAAGGCCCACCTGCTGCGGGGCCTGCTGGCGGCGGGGCACCTGGGCGTCGGGGCGATGGAATCACAGATACTGCCCGTGCATGTTGGGGGCAACGACGAGGCAGTGCGGCTGTCGCAACTGCTGTGGGACCGCGGTGTGCTGGCGACCGCGGTGCGCCCGCCCACGGTCCCGGCCGGGACGGCCAGGCTGAGGCTGTCGGTGACGCTGGCACACACGGACGATGAGCTTGCCGCCGCGGCGGGGGCTATCATTGACGCCGCGCGGGAAGTGGGGCTGGTATGATGGACGGGCGATGATTGGAGGCATATTCATCACGGGCACGGGCACGGGTGTCGGCAAGACCGTCGTCACGGCGGCGGTGCTTCGCGCGGCGCGGGCGGCCGGGATCGACGCGGCGCCTTTCAAGCCCGTGCAGACCGGCGCGGTTGCTGGCCCCGGCGGCTTGCGGGCGCCGGATGTGGATTTCTGCCTGGCGGCCGCGGGATTGGAAGCGAAGCCCGACGAGGCGTCGCTGATGGCGCCGCTGCTCTACAAGCCCGCGTGCTCACCTCACTTGGCGGCGAGGATCGAGGGCCGGCCTGTGGACCTCGATACCATCCGCCGCTGCGCTGAAGCGCTCCTTGCCCGCCACGACGCCGTGATAGTAGAGGGGGCAGGCGGGGTCATGGTTCCGCTGAACGAATCGCAGACCATGCTCGACCTCATGGCCGCGCTGGCCCTGCCCGTGCTTGTGGTGGCGGTCAACGGCCTTGGCACGATCAATCACACGCTGCTGACGCTGTCGGCTCTGCGGGCGGCCGGTGTTGAGGTGCTGGGCGTGGTCTTCAACCAGCCCGATCCGCCGGCCGGGGCGGATGAGTTCATCAGGCGCGACAACCCGGAGACGATCGCCAGTTTTGGCGAAGTGGCTGTGCTGGGCCGTCTGCCGCACGTTGGCGGCCTCGCCGCCGACAATGCGGCCGGGTGGTCGAAAGTGGAAGCGGGCCTGACCGGCATGCCCGTTATTCTTGAACGATTGAAGGGCAAATGACCGACGATCCGCGACAACTCGATCTTCGTTACCTGTGGCATCCATGCACGGACATCAAGGCCTTGTCGGGCTCGGCATTTCCGATCATCGAGCGTGCCGACGGCGTGTATCTCCACGAGCGCGGCGGGCGGGCGCTGCTGGATGGCATTTCGTCGTGGTGGTGCGTGAATCTCGGGCACGGCCATCCGCGGATCGTCGAGGCAATCCGCCGCCAAGCGGGCCAGCTCCAGCATTGCATCCTCGGCGGCATGTCGCACCCGCGTGCGATAGAGCTGGCCGAGCGGCTGGCGGGGATCACCCCGGGCGATCTTGGCCATGCGTTTTTCGCCAGCGACGGCGCCTCGGCCGTCGAGGCGGCGCTCAAGATCGCGGTCCAGTACTGGCACAATCGCGGGCAGTCCGGGCGGGTGCGGTTCATCGCCCTTGCCGACGGCTACCACGGCGACACGCTGGGCTGCGTTGGGGTCGGGTACGTCGAGGCGTTCCACGGGCACTTCCGCGACGTGGTCCGCCCGTCGCTGCGAGCGACGAGCCCGCACTGCATCCGCTGCCCGATGGGCAAGAAGCCGGACTCGTGCGACATCGAGTGCTTCGATTCCATGCAGGCGCTCATCGACGAGCACCACGCGGAGACCGCGGCCGTGATCGTCGAGCCGCTCTGCCAGGGCGCGGCCGGGCTTCGTATGTACCCGCACGAATATCTTCGCTGCCTGCGGAAAAGCTGCGACGAGCAGGGCTTGCTCCTGATTGCCGACGAGATCGCCGTCGGCTTCGGACGGACCGGCACGATGTTCGCCTGCGAGCAGGCCCAGGTGGTGCCGGACCTGATGACACTGGGCAAGGGCCTGACGGGAGGCAGCCTGCCCATGAGCGCCGTGCTCGCCACCGACGCCGTGTATGACACTTTCCGCTCCGCGCCGGGTTGCGACCGGACCTTCTATCACAGCCACACGTTCGGGGGCAACCCTATCGCGGCGGCCGCGGCGCTGGCGGCACTGGATGTCTACGAGCGGGAGTCGGTGGTCGAGTCGTCCCAGCCAAGAATCGCCCAGCTCGCCGCCGGTATTGGCGACATAGCCGTCGCCGCCGGGGGAGCACCATGCAGCAGCCTGGGCATGATGGCGGTGGCGGAGCTGGACGACGCCCTCGGCGGCGCGCCGCGAGCGCGGCGCATCACCACGCGTGCGATGGAACTTGGGCTCTTCGTCCGCCCGCTCGGGCGGTGCATCTACCTCTGGCCACCGCTGACGACGAGTGAGGCCGAACTTGCCGAGATGATCGACATCCTACAGTCAGCCGCCCGGCAGATGCCGGCGTGAGAAGATGACCTCAAGTTATGGGTCTTGCCCGATTTGTCCCGCAGGGGCCAGTATCCGCCCACTTCATAGGCTCGCCATCACCCATGTTTCTCCCTCGTGACCAGCACGGCCGAGGTGGCCGTGCGACCCACAGGCAGGTCCTTGGGACCCCTAGAGCAGTTTACGGTCATTCGTAGCGGTATCCACAGGAATCGAACCAGCCTTGGGCGTCGGATGAACAGACCGATTGCAGGGCCGCAGCAATGGCCTTGAGTAGGGCGTCCTCTGTCCGGGCCTTTACTGAGCGAAGATACTGCTTGACCTTCGACCACATCTTCTCAATGGGGTTGAGATCGGGACTGTACGGCGGAAGGAACCAGATCTCCGCTCCGGCCGCCTCAATGGCAGCGACTATCCCCGGAGTCTTGTGAGGGGCCAGATTATCCAGCACCACAATGTCGCCATCGCGAAGACTCGGGATCAGCACGTGCTGGACATAAGCCTCAAATACCTCTCGATCCGTCGGCCCCTCAATCACCATGGCGGCCGTCGATCCAGCCAGCCATGCGGTGTAGCGTATTCTTTTCATGTTAGTTTATTCCTTTCAGTTTGTCAGTTCTATTAGTTTTTTGTGGGGCCTGCGCTGGCGGGAGATGAACCCTCCACTTTGACCGTGATTTTGCCATACACGGCGCCGATGATGTGGGTGTAGTTCTTGCTGCCCTCGGGTTGATAGCCCCAGTTCCAGGTGGAAGCATCCATGATGGATCCATCATCGCACGCCAGTTGCAGGACATAGGTGCCCGGGGCGCTGAACGTGGCCGTGCAGGTCGATGCGGCCGTCGAGTCGTTGACGCTGAACGTAACGGTGCCGTCCCCTGACAGCTTGCTCCAGTGATAGCGCGGAGTCCCCTTGTCCCGATCGGTCACGGAACAAGCCAGTTTTGCGGTGGCCGCCGGCCATTTCAGTGCGGGTGGCGTTGCGGTGATGGTGGTGATTTTCTTGAAATTCACGAGAGCGGGCCCTGGCTTGGTCTCGATTGCGTTAATGGTATTCTTGATGGCAGCCTTGATTTGCTGGTTTTCCGGCGCCCATGATTGCATCGTGTGGAGCGCGGGAAGCGCGTCCCTGGCCGACCCGCGGTACGATCTGGACAAGACCTCTAATGCCTCACCAGATATGTTCCCCAGGCCTCCATACAACAGGTATTTGTCCGCTATCCTGACCGCCAGGGGAATGCCTTCCGCGACATTGTACTTTGCGAGCGTCTTGATCGCGTAAATCGGGAAATCCTGCCCGAACATCCTGTCTGCCGGTGGCGGCTCCTTCGCGGCTTCGACGATGTTCGGCGCCAGTGTCTGGACGTGCGTCCAGGTCAAATTGTTGAGCATGAAACGAGAAAGGTTCCCCCGCCCATAACCGTCTGGCTGGGCCATGCCGACCTTAACCGCCTCATAGAACAGGTTCGTGGGCGCGGCGATGGTGTCGCTGGGACGCTGGGAAAACAGGAGAGCGGACAGACTCTGATTGGCCATCCGCAAGGGATCAGTCCAATCAATCGAATATTGGTCCAGGGAGCCGTTGGCTATGAACGCCTTCATAATGTCCGTCAGGTAAGAGGCCGTGGTCGCCGCCGAGTCGAAGCCCTGCAAGGCTACTCCCGCTTTCCAGCGCACCCCCATGTCCGGGTCGCGCAGCCGGGCGACCAGCGCAGGGATCGCGGTGGGGTTCTTGATTGTTCCCAGGGCTTGGCACGATGCCTCGCGCACGCGCGGATTGGCGTGGGTAGTCCCCGCGATCAGTTTGGGGACCAGGTTGGCGCTGTCGGGCTTCGCGGCCAGTGTCTGCGCCACAGACCAGCGCACGAAGGGATCGTATGCGCCGAAGTAGCCCAGCAGTTGGTTGGTGGTGTACCCGTTCACGGTAGTCTCCAAATGCCCCGCCCAGATCGCATTCGATACCGCCGCGGCGCTCAACTCATTCGCCGGATTCGGATCCCTGCCCGTGAGATAGATCCGCCGGTCCGGCACGGAAAACAACAGGACATAGAGCGCTGTCGCATCCAGTTCATACTGGTATCCCAGATTGGGGTCCCAGTAGTCGCCATTCTTCACCCCATCAAACCCCTGGTCGTACGCGTCAGACACGAACGAGCTGTCGCAGCGGCGCGCCAGGTCAACATACCAGCGCATTTGCTCAAAACGCGAGGCCAGGGCCTTGGTGCCGCCGAGATTCGCCGCGATCCAACCCCAGATGTAGTTGGCGTCACCGCCGCAATGCCAACACTCCATGCCGTTGTACTCCGCCATATTCATCCGGGTGAAATATTCCGTCTGCGTGGGCTTGTTTCCTTGCAGCCCGAAGAACATCGCCGCCATCGCGTGCCTGCCGCCGCTGGCGCGGTAAGATTGCAGCTCCGGCGCGTGTTCGCCGTAGGGAAGTCCGCCCTTGTCCACATAGTAGCTTTCGTTCTTGCCAAGGCGGTCTATGGCGGGATCGAGTTCCGGGTGAACAATGCCGCACTTCTTCGCCAGGACGAGTGAGACGCCGGCGGGGATCGAACACGCGTGCATCGGGCCGTAGCCCCAGGCCGAGCCGTGGGTGCCGTCGTGCCGGTTCTCGGTAAAATAATGACCCATCATGCCGTACATGTCCTGCGCTTCCGCGAGCGAACGGCTCAACTCCCGTATCCCGTCCTTCACACGGGTGTCGCCGGTACGCAGGAAATATTCTGTAAGAAATATGTTGTTGTACGCCCAGCTCCAGGAGCTATAGGAGACCCGTGGCTGCAGCGAGCCGGTTGCGGGGCATATGGAGTGGGCATAGGTCTTTAGCTCGTCATTGGTAATGCCGGCGGCCAGCTTGGCCAGGCCCAGCACCGGGTTCGCTATGCCGGATGATTTGAACGGCTTGTTGGAGATGACAGTGACGGCATCGGCCAGGATGCGCGCCGACTTGGGGCAGTTGTAGGGTGCCGTGGCGCTATAGGCCAGGTTCGTCAGTTTCAACCGAAGCGTGTACGTCTTATTGGTGCCGACGCCGTCCCGGTTGATGAGGAGTTTCAGTACGCCATTGGCAGCCTCGGCATCGCCGATCGCCAAGCCCAGGCTCTTGCGGGCATCCTTGGTGAAGAGGGACACCGCGCCGCCGCCCGCCTTCACGCCCAGAATCACGTCGTTGGGCAAAATGCCTGCCGCAGCGGCCGGCGTGTCTTTGCCCACGGACGTGACCAGAATCTGCCATGGTTTGTCGGCGGTACTCGTGTCGCTATTATACGTCGACCATTGGGTCCAGATCCACCCGCGCATGCCCGTGGGGCCAAGATTGTAGGTGAACTTACGGTCAACCGCATTGCGGTTGGTGCCGACGGTGAGATCGGGAGCGGACTTTGCCTTTTCCGCCCCGAAAACCGCGCCGGACGTGGCGAGGATGGCTAAGACTGCGAGTGATACGAGTGTGTTTTTCATGTCAGTGCCTATTCCTTTCATTTTTTAGTTTCGTTCATTTGGTGTGTTAGATGATTCGGTGGGGATTCTTGTCCTGTTCAATTCGGACGAGTTCCGGGGTGTCCGTCGAGGCTTTAATCGCAGCGATCGTTTCGCGGACGCACTTGGCCTTCATGGCCATCAGAGCCGGAGGAAAGTCTTTTTCCTCCTTTTCGAAGAAGTGCGCGATCTTGGTCAGTTCCGGAATGGTCGCCTTGGCGTGAGTGCCGTAGTTGAGGAGGATCTTCATGATTTCCGGCGTCCGCCCCTCGCTCCACCATTGATTCTGATCGCGGGTGTATTTCACGCAGGCGCTGATGCCTTCCTCGACGTGGTGTTTGGCCAGGATGCGGAGACCCTCCAGGCGGATCCCGTCGGCAAACATTTCGCCACTCGGCGCCGGTTCGATAACTGCCTGGAGGATGGCGGGAAGCAGCGGCTTGATTTGCTCATAGCTCAACTGCGGATAGATGCCGCTGATAAAGCCGCGGGCGTAACCGTCCTGGTTTTGCAGTCCGGCGACCACGGCTTTGCGGAGCAAGTCCTGGTCCACGCCGGCGAGTGACTGTTTCAGCATCTTTCTAAAGACAGAGACGCATAGATAGCGTTGCTCCATGCCGCGCGGATCTTCGGCAGTGGGTTTCTGAGCGATTCGTTCCAGCAGGATCGGCACCGTGGACATGGCGGGGGCACCAATGTCCGCCAAGGTCTCGGCGGCTTTGACGCGCAGCCAGAGGTCGCTGTGAGAGAGAAGTTTTGTCAATTCCGGCACGGCGGGGGCAGCGGCAGCTCCGAACTGAGCGAGCGCATCGCAGGCGCCGTAGCGGGTTTCCAGGCGCGGGGCGGAAAGCATCTTCACGAGGGCGGCGACCGGTTGCTCGCCTTTGCGGCGACCCAGCGCCGTGGCGGCGCGATCGCGCACAATCGGCGACCAACTGCCGAGACGTTCCAGCAGTTGATCCACGCTGAGTTTGTCGTAGGCGCTGTAGAAATCCCTTCTGCTCCAGCCGCGGCCATCGAGAATCAGAGCCGTGGCGGCGGCGGCATCAAGCTGCGGCGCGAGTTTCGGTTGTTTGCCGGTGAGCAGGATTTTCTTGAGTGGCATGGCGTAGGCCAACAGATAGCCGCCGGTGCTGTCCCAGCCCGCGAAGCTGTCCTCCTCCCACTCCGGCGGGCCTTGATGGAGAAAAACTCCGTCCGCACCGCGTGCAAGGTCGAAATACCACGTTCCAAACTCGCTCATCCACGCCCCCGTCGCCTGGGGGCCTGACAGGGCAACTCCGGGCATGGCCCAGAGCACATTGAAATAATTGCCACAGTGCCCGTAATCGCGCTCCGGTCCGTGGGCGGCCACGCTCATGCGGGAGAAAAACTCCGCGCCTTTCGCCTCGCCGAGCAGGTTGAACAGGACCGCAGCCATCCCGCACTTGCCATTGTCCTCGTGATTTTGAATCCATGCGCCGTGATCGCCATAGGGGATGGCGCCTTTGCCGATGTAAAAACGCAGCAGCTTGGCACTGCGTTCGATCGCCAGATCCAAGGCCGGGGCTTTCACGCCCGCCATGCGCGCCATCGCCAACGAAATGGTCAGCGGCACACCGACGGCGTTCATCATCCCGTAGCCGTAAAGTCGTCCGTCGGGCCGAGCGAACCTGTGGCCCCACGAGCCGACCGCGCTTTGACCACGGGCGGCTTCGAGCGCGAGCCGCGTTAAGCCCGGCATGACCGAATCATCGCCCGTTGCGATCGTGTATTCGGACAGGAACATCATGATGTAGCCATAAGTCCATGTGCCCATATCTGCGCTGGGTAAGTTCGCGAACCACTCGGCTTCCTTCTTGATCAGCGGGAGGTAGGCGGGATCGCCGCTGGCTAACAATGCGAGGGCGTTAAGCGATCGGGGGATGGGGTGAAGATGCCATGGCTGGTTGACATACGAGGGATCCGCCATCCGCTTGGCGAGATCCTTGCACCCTTGTTCGAGAATGCGTTTGGACTTCGGGCAATTGTAGGGCGCCGTGGCACTGTAAGTTCCGAGCACCGGAAGCTTCACCACGACTTCCGCCGCGCTGCCCGCGCGCCACCGGGTCAGGCTGAGCTTGCCTTGGCCCGCTTCCGATTCGGCAAGGGTCAGGGCCTTGCCCATTTTGGTGCGCGGGTCATAGGAAAACCGCTTGCCGCCGACGCCGAGAATCACGTCGCCGACCGCGAGAACGCCGTCAGCGGGAGAACCCTTCTCCACCTTGGTGATCGCGATCTGGCGGGCGTCGGAGGTGTCCATCTTGTCACAATAAATCCAACCGCGCAGGCCCGTGGCACCGAGGTTCCAGTCGTGCTTCGCGTCTTCAGGGATCTTGTCGCCTTGGGTGAAGTCCGGGTTGGGCATCGTCTTTGCCGCACCGAAAACCGGGCCGGACGTGGAGAGAATGATCAGAGTTGCGAGAGAAACGAGTATCTTTTTCATGAATTTCTTTTCTGCGTTGTTTGAACCGGGATTTCCTGGATAGCTTCTCGCCGCCGACCGTCGTCGGCCTCACTGGCGATTCTATCACCGATCCTGGGATCGACAAGCATTCGTCTTTCCGCCTGAGTGGGTAGTGTAAGCAGACGCCTCGATCCCGCAGCACGGTTGCAGCACGAGCGTCGGTTTGCAGCGCCATTGCAGCGCGTCGCGGCATTGGTTGGCACCAGTTGGCAACGGTTGGCAATGGTTTTGGCGGTAGCCCATCACGTAGCGCAGGCGGCGGCAACGTTCGACGGGGGCGTGGCTTGCGGCGCAAGTCAAAGGGCCGCAGGCGGTTACCTACGGCCCTTCGTCAAAGCGGGCGATCGGGCTCGAACCGACGACATTCACGTTGGCAACGTGACGATCGACCGCGTTTAACCAACGCTCAAATAGAGGCTTGCGGCGTTAGGGTAACCCGAATACAGCACGGTTGCAGCGCAGAAACGCTCAAGAGCGTAACTACCTGCAAGCGGTTGCTTTCCGGGCAGCTTCTCGCGATGCACTGCCTGATTTGACGATCCTGTGGGCGGGATCATCCTGCCGTTCACCCGGGGACCGGACGGCGTGCGCAACGTGGCATAGGAACAAGGCGAGCGTCCATAAGCCTATCGCCTGTGGACTCAAGCGCCCTCCGTTGCTTCACGGCCACACCCAGTTGAAAACGATCAAGCTCAGCCTCAGACCTTGCCAGCATTAATTGCCAAGGCTCGTCCAAAACGTGCTGTTCGTCTCAACCAAAGAGGCAGATGGGGTTTTTCGGGGGGACAACGTCAACACGGTGGACTTAATCAACCGAGGCGACCTGCTGCTGGCCTGCCTGCACGCCGAAAGCCTGTACGTCCTGTTTGTTGGCGGGGGCCGGGCATGGCAAGGCCGGCCAAGGCGATGTAGACTGCAACGGCAGGCCTGCCTTTATGCCCGCAGGGCAGGCTGGAATCAAGGACGGTCAACCATGGACGAGCTATCGCCAGACACCCGCCGAAACGCGGCTCTTTGCATCGCGGCCGCGATGTTCTTGGCCGCCTTGGCAGCGGCGGCACACGGAGCGGGTGACGGGGCCGGCGGCGCCGCTTCCGCCCAGGCCATCGCCTCCGCCCCAGCCCGAAAGGCCGGGCTGGTTACGACCGATCCCGGCGAGGTCGGCCGGGCGCTGCGGCTGTGGTACGGTCAGGGCACCGCGGCCGGCAATGTGGGCGACTACTACGACAACCGCGACCGCGGCCATTCAATGCTCCATATGAGCAAGTTCCCCCAGCTCGAACTGATCGATTACTCCGAGCAGGCCAAGGCCCGGCGGCTGGACTGGGGCCTACAGTACCGCATGATGTTCAAACGCGTGACGCTGGGCAACAGCTCGACCGCCTCCTCGCCGACCGCTTCCGGCAGCAATCCCAGGTACGCAATGAACCTTGGCCCATTGCCCGGCCTGATGTACCAGCAGTACGTCAATTCCCATCTCTACATCTACCCCGAGCACCGCGATTACGACCCTGGCCACAACGGGCGAGGCGGGTACGGCGACCTGTTTCCCGCGAATTTCCCGTACCTCATCATTTCGCAGGGCTCAAGCGGCTCCGACCGGCAATTCCTGGAGGCGGTCGCCTTCACTCTGGCGGCCTTTCGCCCTGAAACCAAGCGGCGCCTAGCCGATGCTGGCCTGCTGATGCCGGCGGTCCAGATGATCTTCCGGTCATGCAACCGCGGCGTCGCCAGACCGGGCGAGTACCTGACCGGTCGGGCGCACCCGACGGTGTTCGATGGCCGTGATGTCGACCCTTGTGCAATGGTCCGCATGGCCCACGCGATGGACCCCAATGAGATCCCGCCGATGGTGCAACTGAAGGTGGTTGAGGACATCGAGGGCCGCGAGGGGCAGGACTGGTTCGACCCCGGCCTCGGCGAGAGGCTCTTCGACACGCCGTGCGCCATTGCCCGAATCGGGCGATCTGTGCAGAAGGTCCGGCGGATGGTAATCTCGGCCGAGGGCAGCTACGACGTCAACAAGCGCCCGATGAGCTACCACTGGGTGGTGCTGCGGGGCGATCCCAACTCAGTCCAGATCAAGCCGCTCAATGAGAACCACTCGCTGGTGGAGCTTCGCATCGCCTTCACCAGGAGCAGGCCGATCTGGCCGGGGGCGGACATCGAGTCGCCTCGCGTCGATGTCGGGGCGTTCGTCAATAACGGCAAGTACTTCTCGGCCCCCGGATTTGTCACGATGTACTTCCTGCCCAACGAGGCCAGGACGTACGACCAGGCCGGGCGCATCGTCGAGGTGGACTACAACTTCGGGGACTCGACGATCGGCTTTGTATCCGGCCAGCCGCGTGACGGTTCGTATGATGTCGCCGATTGGAAGCCGCTGATGGACGCCCTTTCCCCCGGCCGGGACGATCTGCCGGCCAGGCTGCTCAAGAAGCACCTGACGAAGAACCAACTCGCCGAGCTTGCCGTGGCGGCCCGCGAGTTCGACGGCGCCCTGGCCGCCGAGGCCGAGCCAAAAAAGGCCCGCGACCAGGCGATTGGCGCCCGCGATACCGCCCGCATCGCCGCGGACCAAGTCGCCAAGGCCCTCGGCGAGGTCAGGAAGACCGGCGACAGCGAGAAGACCGCCGCGGCCGAGAAGATCCTCCTGGCCCGCCAGGCCGAGCAGAAGCGCGCCAACGATGCGGCCATCGATGCCGACCGGGGCTACCGCGCCGCCATGGCCCCCGGCTTGACGATCCTGACCAAGCCCCGGCCCAGACTCGGCGCCACGCGAAAGCCCGCTTACCGCCACGTACCCGTTGCCGACCGCGCGCTAACCAGGACCGCCAGGGACTGCATCGAGGAAGCACTGAACGCTGTCAAGGACGCCCCGAATCTCTACGTGGAAAACGCCGCCAGGATAGCCGGGATGCTCAAGTCCATCCCCGCCGCGGATGCCAAAGCCATCACCGACGCCCGTGAACGATTGGTCCGCGGCAACATCCTGGCCGGCGACGACTCCGCGGGTTGGCGCCTCACGCCGCTGCTGGACGGCAACACTCCGCCCTCGGATCGCCTGAGCAACGCCCAGCGAAACCGCCTGGAATGGTTCAACATCGAACTGATGAACCGCCTCCTATACCCCGGCACCCTCCGCCTGGCCTTCACCCGCAACCACGTCCCCAACAAGCTGACTTCGCCGGTCAAGGTCTGGCGCGACGTGTACCATTACGACAACACCGGCTACCTGACCGGCTGGACCCGATACGACGCCGACAAGATCACCAACTTCACCCCCGATGGCAAAGTCCTCCCGTCATTGTCATTGTCTGCCCATCATGCTGGACCCTCTGACGGCCCTTACCCCCGGCCAGCCGGCCGCGAGAACGTCGGCGCCAGTGTGTTCGATCTTCTCGATCTGGCCCGCCCAGCCGCCATCCGCCCGGCGAGCAACCGCGGTCACGCGTGTCCTCGACCACTTATCACACAGTACGGTATTCACCCTACTCGACATATTATTCCAAATGTGGTATTACAGCCCTCTTGCGGAAATGTCGAGATGATGGTATACTGCCCATTGCAATTGGGATGTCGATTGGTGTTTTGCTGAATGGAGACCGTTACGCTTGCTCGTGCCCTGTGTTGATGCTGGTATCCCGTGGATCGGGTGTATCAGTTGAAAAAGTTGATCCCAAGTGGTCCTTCGAGCTTGGCTGCCTGAGGGTAGGTGGCGGGCTCGCCAGTTGGAGAGTCTCGTGAACCTTGGCAATATGGGCTTGTCGTCTAAACTGGGGCTTCTTTCACTGGCCATCCTCCTGCTGGGCGCTGTCGGCTGCGGCACGGAGAAGCTTGTCACGCAGGACCTGGAGAAATTTCAGAAAGCCGGCCCAGTGAGGTTCGAAGTCGACGTTGCCGCTTTGGTCCAGGCCAAGACTCCTACCGGCCCATACCGGGTCGTCCTTGGCGATCTGCTCTCTATTCGCCTGCCTGTTCTGGATCCCCTTTCCAGCAGTCTTGCCGAAGGCTCCAGCGGAGTCTTGCTGCGCCGCATTGGCGACGATGGGAATATCTGGCTGCCTCTGCGCGATAAGACGCCAGTCAGCGGCAAAACCCTCTGCGAGATCGAGGACCAGATCACCAAGATTTACTATCCCGGCATGCTGAACAACTCACCGGGTGTAGTGGTGCAGGTGGCGGAGTATGCGACCCGCTACGTGGACCTGATTGGCGGGGTGGCCATCCCCGGGCGATATCAGCTTCGAAGCGACGAGATGTCCTTGGTTGCGGCCCTGATGAAGGCCGGCAACGTCACGCCCCAGGGCGCAGGGGTGATCCGCATCGGCCGGCCAGGCGAGAAGGAGTACAAGGAGGTCATGCTTCCGCTCAAGGGCGCTACCCAGCCGTTTGCCGACGTGCCGCTCTCCGGCGGGGAGACCATCGAGGTCGCCGCGTTGCACGGACAATTGTTCACTGTGTTAGGCCTTATCAAGATGCCCGGCACCTTCAACCTGCCTGTCGGCACCACAATTAACCTGATCCAGGCCCTTGGGCTTGCCGGCGGAGTCGACCCGATCAGCGACCCGAGGCACGTAGTAATCTACCGCCAGGACGACAAGGACAACCTTGTCTCGGCGCGGTTTGCGCTTAACGGCAATAAGTCATGGGTGTGGCAGAACTCCCTGTTTGACGACAGCAGCCTGGGCGAGGGGGCCTTCGTGCGGATCAAGGCCGGCGACGTTATCGTTCTGGAGAACACGCTCAGGACGCGTACGCGAACGTTCCTGGCCCAGACGATTTCCCTCCAGGCAGGCGCCAACGCGACGGCTAACACGCAGGCGACATACTACAAGGATTACAACACCTCCGGAGGAACGCGTAGCCGCCAGTAGGCGGCTGTGGAGAGGGAGCGGCGACATGGCAGGCGAAATAGACTTTCCAAGGCGAAGCGAGATCCAGGCACATGAGGGCGGTTTGGTGCCTCATGCCAATAGCATGCCTGCGCCAGTGATGGTCCATACGCCCGGAGGCGGGCTGGTCCACATCCTTTGGCGTCGCCGGCTGATCGTTCTGATCTGCCTGCTTCTGAGCGTTGCCGGCGCGTTTGCATACCTCAAGGCCGGCGAGTCTAGAAACCTCCCGTGGGATTTGGGCAGGCTGGCCTACATCAGCAGTTCACGGATTTACGTCCAGCGGAGCGGCCCCAGGATCATGTCCTCCGAAGAGGGCGGCGACCGAACCTCGGCCAACTACCTCAACACCGAGTGCCAGGTCATGCGGTCCGGCCCCATCCTGGGCGCTGCCATGGACGCCCCCGGCATAAAGAACCTGCGGACCTTCGCCGGCGCCGAGAGCCCGATATCCCTGCTGGCCAAGGGCCTCAGCATCGCCCCGGGCAAGAGCGACGACCTGATCACAGTCTCCTTCGAGTCCTACTACCCCGAGGACACTGCCGCGGTCACCAACGCGGTTGTGGATGCCTACGTCGCGAACCAGTCAACGCGCAAGCGGAATACCGCTGCCGAGATTCTGGCGATCCTCCAGAAGGAAAAGGTCAAGCGTGACGGCGAGATAGAGGAATCACTGAAGGCACTGCTGGAGTTCAAGCGGCAGCATGCTGAGTTGGGCTTCCAAGGCGAGAAGGGCAACACCATTGTCCAGAAGCTCGACCGGCTCAGCTCGGCCCTGACCGAGGCGGAGCTTCAGTTGATCGATGCCAATGCGGACTATCAGAGCATCATGTCCATGAAGGACGACCCGGCTAAGATCCGGCAGTTCTTCGAAGTTAAGAGAGCCATGGGCGGGGTTTTCGTCTCCACGCAGGATGAGGCATCGCGGCTGCAGGCTGAGCTTACCGCGCTGCGGCTGCAGCATGAGACCCTTAAGCGACAGTACCCCACAACTCCAGCCAACCCCACAACTCATCCAGCCGTCCAGTTCAGCGAAGCTCGAATCGCCGATGTCACCAATAAGATACGGGAGCACGAGAAAGCCCTGGCCGACGCCCAGCTTGCGGTCACCCAGCAACGGTACAAGGCCACCCTGGAAAAGTACACCCGGACCAAGGCCGCCTATGACGAGCAACTCAAGGCAGCCACTGGCCTCAACAGCGTCATGGCCGAATACGCGCGTCTGGAGAACGCATGGCAGAAGGCGAGCAAGCTTGCCGAGGTCGTTGACCAAAGGATACGGGAACTCAACGTGACCGAGGACGTGGGCGCGTTGAACATCAGTGTGCTCGAGCGGGCGGTCCGGCCGAACTCCCCGTACAAGCCCGAACCACTTCGCGTCGTCGCCATCGCGGTGGCCATGGGGGTTCTGGTGGGCGTGGGGCTGGCTTTGCTCCGCAACAGCGGGGACAAACGCCTTGTCTCGGCCGAAGAGGTCTCTTCCAGGCTGGGCGTGCCGGTGCTGGGCGTCCTGCCGCGGGTAAAGGCCGTAAAGCCCGGGCAAGAGCTGGGGCGCACGGTGCTGGACTCTCCCTCGACGCCAATCGCCGAGGCCTATCGCGCGATCCGGACGACCCTGCGTTTCGGGTCGCAGGCATCGGGTGCCCGGAGGATCCTGATAACAAGCCCTATGTCCGGGGAAGGCAAGAGCACTCTGGTCAGCAACCTGGCAATCCTGATGGCCCAGGCCGGGCAAAGGGTCCTGGTGGTCGATGCCGACCTTCGCTGGCCGCGCCAGCACGAGATATTCCAGGTCTCCAATGACCTGGGCTTGGCTGGCGTGCTCTTGGGCTTGGGCGACCTTGGCCAGGCGATATGCCGCTCCGCCAACGGCGGCCCGGACGTTCTGCCGGCTGGACACTTGGATGGCAATCCATCGGAAATCCTCAACACGCTGACCTTCCTGAAGCTGATGAGTGGGCTTGGGGACTCCTACGACACCGTTTTGGTGGATTCCCCGCCGGTGATGCTGGCGACCGACTCACTGGTCCTTGCCGCGGTGTGCGACGGGACCATTCTGGTGCTTCGCTCCGGCCGGTCCAACCGCGACATGGCGCACCATTCGATCGAAGGCTTGCTGGGCGTTGGAGCCAGGGTGCTGGGCGCGGTCGTAAACGGCCTGCGCAAGCCCAAGAAACACCAAACGTACTACTCGGGGTACTACTATCCGGCCCGGGACGGCGCCAGCAAGAGCGACATAGCGGTCCCAGCG
>Ga0265595_1001781_pt1 | contig 15803 bp, 14 predicted proteins | sample saktaG_15_FD_190148 | JGI IMG/M metagenome (GOLD analysis project Ga0265595, IMG submission 190148) | Saline water microbial communities from Sakinaw Lake, British Columbia, Canada - sak_2013_06_06_50m | ecosystem: Environmental > Aquatic > Non-marine Saline and Alkaline > Saline ... | reverse complement strand
ACTGGTCCTTTAGCTAAACAAGTTAAAAAATTAGCAAGATAAAATAGTATGGTTAGAGTAAAAAGAGGAACAAGTGCTAATAAAAGAAGAAAGAATGTATTAAAATATACTAAGGGTTTTAAGTGGGGAAGAAAGTCTAAATTTAGATTAGCTAAACAAGCTGTTCAAAAGGCTTTTACTTATTCTTTTAGAGATAGAAAGGTTAGAAAGAGAGATTTTAGAAAACTTTGGCAAACATATATTGGTTCTGCTTGCAAAGAACACAATACGTCTTACAGTAAGTTTATTAGTGCCTTGAAGAAGAATAATATTGAATTAGATAGAAAGGTGCTAGCTGATTTTGCAGCTAATAACCCCGAAATATTTGAGAAGATACTGAAACAAGTCATAATTGAAAAATAAAGTATTTAGAACAAGCCCCGTTCAGCGGGGTTTATTTTATTACTGAAATGAGTTAAACTGATATATGATGGTCAGAGAAGAAATCAAGAAAGCAATAGAGAAAGCAGTCAAGGAATACAAGTTTCCGGAGGTTTTAGTTGAGTGTTCAAAAGATCATGGTGATTATTCAACTAATGTAGCAATGATTATTGCTAGAAAAGAAGGAAAAAACCCTCAAGAAGTAGCAAAATTATTAATTAAGAAAATGGAAGATAAGAGATGGAAGGTCGAAATTGCTGGGCCAGGGTTTATTAATTTCTTTCTCTCTGATGAATATTTAAAAAAGGTTAAAGTTGATACTAAGTTGAAGGTAAGAAAGGGGAAGATAAATGTTGAGTTTATTTCCGCTAATCCAACTGGGCCTTTAACCTTAGGTAATGGTAGAGGTGGTTTTGGTGGAGATGTTCTTTCTAATGTTTTAGAAAAAGCAGGTTATAACGTTACTCGTGAGTTCTATATCAACGACCGAGGTAAACAAGTCCAAGGTTTGAAAGAAGGAGTTTATAAAGGAGAGGCTAGAACAGCTACTCAGATTCAGAAAGAAAATAAAAAGGTGATTACTAAAGAGATGAAGATCAAGTTTGATATTTGGTTTTCAGAAAAGAGTTTAATTAAAGAGATTGCTAAATCTTTAGCTTTCTTAAAAAAGAAAAGTTTAACTTACGAAAAAGATAATGCTTTATGGTTCAAATCCACTTCTTTTGGTGATGATAAAGATAGAGTATTGGTTAAAGAAAATGGAGAAACAACTTATCTTGCTTCCGATATAGCTTATCTTAAAAACAAATTTAACAGAGGATTTAAAAAGTTAATTATCTTTCTCGGCGCTGATCATCATGGCTATATTGGTAGAATGAAAGCAGCTGTTGAGGCTTTGGGGCATGATAAAGAACAGCTAGATTTTATTATTATGCAATTAGTTACACTAATGGAATCAGGTGAAGCTAAGAGAATGTCTAAAAGAGCGGGAGTTTACAAAACAATCAAAGAATTAATTGATAACCTAGGATTAGATGTAGTTAGATTCTTCTTTATCCAAAGAGGAGCTAACTCTCATTTAATCTTTGATTTGGACTTAGCTAAAGAGAAATCAGAGAAGAATCCTGTTTATTATGTTCAATATGCTTATGCCCGTATGTCTAGTATTCTTCGTAAAGCTAAAGTTAAACCATCAAACCTTAATTTATTAGGGGAGGAAGATATGAAGCTACTGAAACAAGTTATTAGATTTCCAGAAATAGTAGAAGATACAGCTAAAGATTATCAGATGCAAAGAATACCTCAATATGCTATAGAATTAGCTGAAAGTTTTCATAGATTTTATCAATGTTGTCCGGTTATTAGTGACGATAAAAAACTAACAGCTTCTAGACTAGCTTTGGTCAAAATAACAAGAGGCATTTTAAAAGAAGTGTTAGATTTAATGGGTATTTCTGCACCCGAAAAAATGTGAATAATAAATATATACTTTTAAGGCACGGGGAAACAAGATATCAAGCCGAGAAGCTGGATATTCTTTATCCGGCCGATGAGAACCCGACTTTACCGATGACTGAAAAGGGAGAAGAAATGATTGAAAAAGCTAGTGATGAAATTAAAGGGATTGATTTGATTTATTCTTCAGACTTTTCTAGAACAAAAAAATCAGCCGAAATAATAGCTAAAAAGAATGGATTAACTGTTATTTTTGACGAAAGACTGGGAGATACAAACTTTGGTGTTTTTAGTGGCAAAACCGGTGATGAATATAGAAAATATTTTGTTGATAGGAAGGAAAGGTTTATTAAGCCAACCCCTGATGGAGAGAGTTGGAACGATGTTAGAACAAGAGTTGTGGCGGTAATAAAGGAGATAGAGGAGAAGTATAAAGATAAAACAATACTAATTGTTAGTCATGCTGATCCGATTTGGTTGATGATGGGTTATTTAAAAGGGCTTAGTGACGAAGATCTTTTAGAGCAAAGAAATCCTAAAGGTGTCTGGCCTGATGTTGGTCAATACTTTATAATAAAATGAACTTTCCAGAAAATGAAAACAGAATATTGAAGTTTTGGAAAAAGAACGAAATATTCAAGAAACTTCAAAAGAAAAACAAAGGCAAAAAACGTTGGTCGTTTTTAGATGGACCAATTACAGCCAATAATCCAATGGGTGTTCATCATGCCTGGGGAAGGACCTACAAAGATTTGTTCCAGAGATATAATGCGATGAAAGGATTTGATCAAAGATATCAGAATGGCTTTGATTGTCAGGGCTTATGGGTTGAAGTTGAAGTTGAAAAAGAAAAGGGATTTAAAAGCAAGAAGGATATTGAGAAGTTTGGTATTGATAAGTTTGTTGATGCTTGTAAGGAAAGAGTTTTAAAATATTCTAAAATTCAAACAGATCAATCAATTAGATTAGGTCAATGGATGGATTGGGATAATTCATACTTTACAATGTCTGATGAAAATAACTATACTATCTGGAACTTTCTTAAGGTTTGTAAAGAAAAGGGATTATTGTATAAGGGCCACGATAGTGTTCCTTGGTGTCCTCGTTGTGGAACAGCTATTTCTCAACACGAAATATTAACTGAAGAGTATAGAGAGATATCTCATAAATCAATCTATTTTCAACTACCGGTTAAAGAAGAGAAAAATACTTTCTTTCTAGTTTGGACAACAACTCCTTGGACGTTACCAGGGAATGTTGCTTTAGCTGTTAATCCCGAATTAGAATACGTGAAAGTTAAAAAGGAAGAATCAATATATATTCTCTTGGAGAAGAAAGCTCGTTTAGTAGAAGGAGAGATTATTGGAGCTATGGCTGGGAAGGATTTAGAAGGGTTAGAATACGAAGGTATGTTTGATGAACTGTCTGGCGTTAAAGAACATAAAGTTATTTTATGGAAAGATGTTACCGAAGAAGATGGAACAGGTATAGTTCATATCGCCCCTGGTTGCGGAGCTGAAGATTTCCAATTAGCCAAGAAACTAAAACTACCCGTTGTTGACTTAAGTGATGATGAAAGTAACTATAGAGAAGAGTTTGGAGATTTAGCTGGTCAGTTTGTTGGATCAGAAGAAGTTAGAGAATGGATCTTCAACGACTTAAAAGAAAGAGGCTTTGTTTTTAAAATAGAAGACTATCTTCATAGATATCCAACTTGTTGGCGATGTAAGACAGAACTTATCTTCAGAGTAGTTGATGAATGGTATATTTCTATGGATAAGATAAGAAAGAAGTTGTTAGAGGTTTCTAAAAGCATTAAGTGGATTCCTGGATTTGGCTTGGAAAGAGAATTGGATTGGTTAAAGAATATGCATGACTGGTTAATTTCTAAGAAACGTTATTGGGGATTAGCTTTGCCTATTTATGAATGCCAATGTGGGGACTTTGAAGTTATTGGCTCAAAAGAAGAACTAAAAGAAAGAGCAGTTTCTGGTTGGGATAAGTTTGAAGGTTATTCTCCTCATAGACCATGGATTGATGAGGTGAAGATTAAATGTTCTAAGTGCGGAGAAAAGGTTTCTCGAATTAAAGATGTTGGCAATCCTTGGCTTGATGCTGGGATAGTGCCTTTTTCTACTATGGCTGACTGGTTTCCAGCCAAGTTTGTTTGTGAGTCATTTCCAGGGCAATTTAAGAATTGGTTTTATTCTTTAATTGTTATGAGTACTGTTTTAGAAGGTAAGGCCCCCGTTGAAACTATCTTTGGATTTGCTTCTGTTAAAGATGAAAAAGGGGAGGAGATGCATAAATCAAAAGGTAATGCTATCTGGTTTGATGATGCAGTAGAAAAGATTGGAGCTGATCCGATGCGTTGGATGTATATGAGACAAAATCCGGTCAATGATTTAAAGTTTGGTTTCCATTCTGCTGAAGAAATAAAAAGAAAACTTTTAACATTATATAATGTTTATGAATTCTTTGGAACTTATGTTGATAAAAAATATTATTCTAATTTGAAATCTAAGAACGTTTTAGACAGATGGATTTTATCTAAATTTAACAACTTAGTTAAAAGAGTTAGTAATGATTTAGATAGCTATAATGCTGGAAGTGCAGTTTTGTCTATAGAAAACTTCTTTATTGAAGATTTGTCCTTGTGGTATGTTAGAAGATCAAGAAAGAGATTTAGAGAAGAATCAAAAGAAGCTATCTCTACTTTATACTATATCTTATTAAATCTATCTAAGCTTATCGCTCCAGTGATGCCTTTCTTTGCAGAGGAGATGTATAGCAGATTAAAGACAGCTAAAATGCCAGAGTCAGTTCACTTATGCGACTGGCCAAAAGCTGAAAAGACAAATGATAAATTAGAGGAGAAGATGTCTAAAGTTAGGGATATTGTAACATTAGCTTTGGCTAAAAGAGCTGAATCAGGAATTAAAGTTAGACAGCCATTATCAGAATTAGTTATTAAAAATAAGTTAGACAAAAATTTGGTAGAATTAATAAAAGATGAAGTGAATGTTAAAAAGGTAACTGTTGGAAAACAAATTAAATTAGACACTAAGATTACTGAAGAGTTAGAAAAAGAGGGAGAGTACAGAGAAATGGTTCGTAATGTTAGTAAAATAAGAAAAGAGATGGGTTTAACTCCTAAAGATTCTGTTGTTATTGACTCTACTTTTGACATAATAAACATAGAGGAGTTTAAGAAAGAAGTTGGAGCAAAAGAATTCAATATTAAAGATAAAGTTGATGGCAAGGAAGTGAAGATAAATAAAAAAGTTTGTTATATGTCAATTAAAAAGTAATATATAATAAAAAACTCTGGCGATTTGTTGCCAGAGTTTAAATTAACTGTTTCTTTTCTAGTTCGTCTTTTATTCTTTCAAATATTACTCTGTGTCCAGTTGAGTTAGGATGGATGCAGTCACAAAGTAATTCCCCAGGACAATTAGAAAACAAATCGGCTAAAGGAATGTAAGTGATGCTATGTTCCTCAGACACATTTCGAATGCAAAAGTCGTATGCACTCATAGAACAGTTGTTATAGGATGGTTTTTTAAAAGGACTCCACCAGCCAATTTCTTTTTTCGGATTATTGCGGATTAGTCCGATAAGAACTAATCTAGAGCCGAAAATTTTGGCTAGAGAAATCAGATTGCCACGAAAGTCCTTTGACGAAGTTCTTGAAGCTCCATTTAAAATTTGGGAATCGTTCGTTCCGATAGAGACGATTACAAGATCATCTTTTTCAATCTTCTCTTTTGTAACTTGGAGAAGTAGAGAAGTGCTGTCCATGCCAATAGTGGCATGGTTTTGTATTCTAATAGATTTTCCCTTTCTGATAAGATATGTTTTTAATCTTCTAACCCACCCCCATTTTTGGAAATCAAACATGCCATACGATATGCTATCTCCGAAAACATGGATATTCATAAAACACCCCTTTCTATCGAGAATTACTTGGCTTTATGCGTTGTTAAAATACTACCATTATTATATAATAAACAAAAATATTTGTCAATAAGGAGAAGAAATTTATTTTAAATCAAAAAGATGACATTTTCTATGGATGGTGTTATTATTACAATAAGAGTAAGTATTAATTAAAAAACAATAATATGGGACTATTTGAAAAAAAAGACTCTGTTTCAAGAGCCGAAATTAGATCAGCTCTTAGGAAAACATCAATCAATAGACTTGGAACTGGAGGAAAGAAATATGCTATGAAAGAGCGAATAGGTTTTGAAAAGGAAGTTTTTCCTAGAATGTATGGTGAGAAGATTTCTAAAGGAGAATACAAAGCAGCTTTGGGCTATATGAAAAAAAGTAAGCTGGGAAAAACATATGGTGAGAGATTAAAGATTGAAAGAAAGATTAATGAATTGAAGAAATTTGGTGGTGTTTAATTATGGCTACTCATTACAGGACAGAAGGTTATGTGTTGAAAAAGACTGATTTGCGGGAAGCAGATCAGCTTTTTACTGTTTATACGAAGGATTATGGGAAGGTAGATATTTTAGGAAGAGCTATTAGAAAAATAACCTCAAAGCTTCGTTCCGGAGTTGAATTGTTCTATTTCTCTGAGATAGAATTTATTCAAGGTAAAGCCTATAAAACATTAACCGATGCTATTTTGATAAATAAGTTTGAAAATATCAGGGGTGATTTGGAGAAAACAAAGATAGCTTGTCAGATGGTTGACTTAGTAGATGGATTAATTAGAGGACAAGAGTCAGATGAGAGAATTTGGAGCTTACTTAACGAATCTTTCGAGAGACTAAGTTTATCATTTGATTTGATCTACCATTATTTCTTTTGGAATCTTTTATCTATTTTAGGTTATCAGATTAATTTACATAATTGTGTTTATTGTGAGAAACAATTAATTCCTCTAAAACTCTATTTCAATGCTCAAGAAGGAGGAATCTTTTGTGCTCAGTGTTTTGATAAATCTAACGACAGAATGGACGTTTCTCCTGAAACAATAAAGATTATTAGATTGTTATTAGAGAGGGATTGGAATATTTTAGAACGTCTTAAAACAAATGAAATACATCGAGAAGAGCTTCAAAAAATAGCAGATTATTATTTGAAGTTCTTGAATTCAACGCTATAATATAGTATAGTATATATTAATGAAAAAGATTGTTATCATCGTTATAATTCTAGCGGCAATTTTAGCAATTGCTGGTTATTGGTTTTGGCAAGGAAATCCTTTCTCTAAAGAGATATTAAAACTAGAAATCTTAGGTCCTAACACTTCCTCTGCTTCTTCTGAGGTTACTTATACCGTCAAGTATAAAAACAATGGTGAGGTTACTTTAGAAGATACTCGTTTAATCTTTGAGTTTCCAGAATATACTTTATTAGCAGATGGTACTCAAAAGAGAATTGAAATAGGGCCAGAAGAGTTAGGTGATATTTATCCTGGGGAAGAAAAAACATTCCAATTTAAAGGACGTCTTTTGGGAAAGCAAGGAGAAGTAAAGACAGCCAAAGCGCGACTTTCTTATCAGCCGAAGAATCTACAAGCACGCTACGAATCAGAAACAACTTTAAATACTGTGATTGATTCTGTTCCTTTAACTTTTGATTTTGATTTATCTTCTAAAGTTGAAGCTGGCAGAGACTTTAAGTTTTTATTAAACTATTTTTCAAGTCTAGATTATCCTCTGACAGATTTAAGTATAAGAATGGAATATCCTGATGGCTTTGAATATTTAGGCAGTACTCCATCAAGTTTTGATAAGACGGAATGGGAGATCCCTCTATTGAATAAAGCCGAAGGAGGTCGTATTGAAATTAGAGGTAGATTGTCAGGAGAATTAAAAGAGTATAAAATATTTAAAGCAACAATTGGGATTTGGCAAGATGATGAATTTATCCCACTAAAAGAAATTACTAGAGGAACAGAGATTACTAAGCCTCAGCTTTCTGTTTTTCAACAAATAAATGGTCAATCAAGCTATATCGCCAGTCCCGGAGAGATGTTACATTATGAAGTTTTCTTTAGAAATATTAGCGATGATCCTTTTCAAGATTTATTCTTAGTCGTTTCTTTGGATGGAGAAGGTTTTGATTATGATACAACTAAAGTAGATGCTGGACAATTTAATAAAGGGGATCATACTATTGTTTGGGATTGGAGAACTGTTCCTGGTCTTAAGTATTTATCGAGAGGGGAAGAAGGTAAAGTAGATTTCTGGATTGACTTAAAAGATAATTGGAATAATAATGCTGTTTTGAAAACATCAGTTTTGGTTTCTGAAATAAAAGAGGAGTTTGAAACAAAAGTTAACTCTAATCTAAAGATTGCTCAAAGAGCTGACTATAACGATGAAGTCTTTGGCAATTCTGGTCCTAATCCACCAGCGATGGGAGAAGCAACAACTTATACTGTTTTATGGCAGGTAAACAATTCCTTAAATAATGTTGGTAATGTTAAGGTAAGAGCAACTCTTCCTTCGACAGTTAAATTAACAGGCAATATTTTTCCTCAATCAGAATCATCAAAGTTTGCTTATGATAGTAATAGTAGAGAAATTGTTTGGATGATTGGTAGTCTTGAAAAAGGAGCTTCTTCGAATATCGCTTTTCAAGTAGAACTAAAGCCGTTCTCAAGTGGAGAGAGTGTTATTGTTGGCCAAGCAATGGTTAGTGGTGAAGATCAGTGGACAGAAGAGTTTATAGATAGCATAGCACCAGCTATTAATATATATTAATGGATAATTTAATGCAAAAATTAGTATCGTTTTCTAAAAGAAGGGGCTTTATCTTTCCTTCTTCTGAGATATATGGAGGCTTTGGCTCTTGCTATGATTATGGTCCCTTAGGAGTAGAGATGAGAAAGAATATTAAAGATGCTTGGTGGAACTCAATGACTAGAGGGAAGGATGACATAGTTGGGATAGACGCTTCTATCTTAATGAACCCTAGAGTCTGGGAAGCATCAGGACACTTGGGTGCTGGTTTTGCTGATGAGTTAGTGGAGTGTAAGAAATGTCATCATCGATTTAGAGAGGATTTTGTTAAAGATAAATGTCCAGATTGTGGAGGTTCTTTTACTAAATCAAAAAAGTTTAATTTAATGATGAAAACTTTTGTTGGTCCAGTTGAAGATGATGCTTCAGTAGCATACTTAAGAGCAGAAACATGTCAGGGTATCTATGTTAATTTCAAGAATGTAATGCAATCAATGAGAAAGAAAGTTCCTTTTGGAATTGCTCAGATTGGTAAGGCTTTTAGAAACGAAATTAATCCTAAAGATTTTATCTTTAGAACTCGTGAATTTGAACAAATGGAAATGCAGTGGTTTTGTCCTCCGAAGGATGCTGATAAGTTTTTTGAATACTGGTTGAAGAAAAGATTAAATTGGTATTATGATTTAGGTATTAGTAAAAAGAATCTAAGGACTTACGAAGTTCCTAAAAAGGAATTAGCTCATTATGCTAAGAGGGCAGTGGATATTGAATATAAGTTTCCTTTTGGTTGGAAAGAAATAGAGGGGGTACATAATAGAGGTGATTGGGATTTATCTAATCATGATAAGCATAGTGGAGAAGATTTAAAATACGAAGGCTATTATCCTTATGTTATAGAAACATCTGTTGGTGTTGATAGAAGTATGTTTACTTTTTTAGCTGAAGCTTATCAGGAAATAGAAGGAGGGAGAGGCAAGAATGCTAAAAAAGAAATGGAGATTGTTCTTAATATTGATAAAAGATTAGCTCCTGTTAAAGTAGCTGTCTTACCTTTAGTTAAGAATAATCCTGAGATAGTTAAGAAAGCTAGACAAGTCTATGATCTCTTAAGGGCAGACATGGTTTGCCTTTATGATGAATCTGGTTCTATCGGAAGAAGATATAGAAGGTTAGATGAAATAGGTTGTGTTTCAGCTATTACTGTTGATTTCGATAGCTTAGAAGATGATAGCGTTACTGTTCGTGATAGAGATACAATGAAACAAAAGAGAGTAAAAATAGATAAGCTACTAGAGTTTTTGAGTTAATAAAGATTGATTAACGGGGATGGCCAAACGGCCATCCCTTTTTATTTTTCTTATTTTAGATTATAATAAAGTAATGTTTAAGAAAACTGTTCTAAAAAATGGGTTAAGGATAATTACTGTTCCCCAAAAAGGGACTCAAGCAGTAACTGTTTTAGTTTTAGCTGGAACTGGTTCTAAATATGAGAGAAAAGAGATTAGTGGTATTTCTCATTTATTGGAACATTTATTATTTAAAGGAACTAAGAAGAGACCTGATCAAGTTTCTATTTCAAAGCCGTTAGATGCTGTTGGTGGAATGTATAATGCTTTTACTGGAGAAGATTATACTGGCTATTATGCTAAAGTTGATGGTAGTTATTTCAATTTAGCCCTAGATGTTATGTCTGATATTTACTTAAACTCAAAATTAGAAGAAAAGGAAATTCAAAAAGAGAAAGGAGTTGTTCTTGAAGAGATAAATATGTATTATGATCATCCTTCTTCTTATGTCCAAAGCTTATGGACCAGAGTATTGTATGGAGATCAACCGGCTGGTTGGGATATTGCTGGTACTAAAGAGAGTGTTTTAGGAATAAAAAGAAAACAGCTTCTTGATTATATTAAAACTCAATACACAGCAGGAAATACAATTGTTTGTATGGCTGGTAATATTCCAAAGAATGCTGAAGCAAGGGTTAAAAAAGCTTTTTCTAAGATTAGTACTCGCAAGGTAGTTGAAAAGACCCCTGTTGTTGATGAACAAGATAATCCTCATTGTTTGGTTAATTATAAAGATACTGATCAAACGCATTTCTGTTTGGGTGTTAGAGGTTATGATGTTTTTCATCCAGATAAAATTACCTTAGAGGTACTGGGTTTAATTTTGGGTGGAATGATGAGTTCTCGTCTTTTTATAGAAGTAAGAGAAAAATTAAGCTTGGCTTATTATGTTAGAACTTCTGTTAGTTCTGATGCAGATGCTGGTTTCTTAGTTACTTCAGCTGGAGTGGATAACACAAGAGTTGATAAAGCGATAATAGCTATTTTGAAGGAGTATAAGAAGATAAGTGAAGAAAAGATATCACCAGCAGAGCTTAAAAAAGCTAAAGATCACTTTAAAGGAAAAATGGCTTTGCTTTTTGAAGCATCGGATGCCCAAGCTTCTTTTTATGGAGTCCAAGAGCTTTTAGAGAAAAAGATTTTAACTCCTAAGGAAATATATGTTAAAATTAACAAAGTAAGCATTAATGATATCCTAAGAGTTAGTAAAGATGTCTTTAAAACAGAAAAGTTAAATTTAGCTTTGATAGGACCTTTCAAAGACAAAACTAATTTTCAAAAATTACTTAAATTATGAGTGAAGAAAAAATATTAGATATATCTTGGAGAACAATAATCAAGATATCCGTTGCTGTAGCTATATTCTATATTCTTTTTGCGGTAAGAGATATTTTGATTTGGTTTGTTTTTGCTTTAACTATATCGATTCTATTTAATCCGGCTATTAACTATTTACAGAGCAAGAAAATACCTCGTGGTTTAGCTATTGTTCTTCTTTATGTTGGAGTCTTTGGTTTATTAAGTGTTTTAATATTATTAATGGTGCCAATATTTATTACTGAAATTCAGGCGTTCTTAAATAACTTCCCTGTTTATTTTGAAAAGATATCGCCACCATTAAAAGGTTTGGGATTTGAAGCTTTTTCTAGTATTGAAACTTTCCTTCAAACATTAGGAGAAACGATGGAGGGTATGGCTGGTAATATTTTTGGTGCTTTATTTTCTATCTTTGGTGGAGTCTTTACTACTTTATTTGTTATTATTACAGCTATATTTCTTTCTTTGGAAGAGGGCGGAATTAAGAGAGCATTGATACTTTTATTCCCTAAGAAATATGAATCTCAGGTTATGGCTGTTTGGGCAAGATGTCAAAAGAAAGTTTCTGGATGGTTTGGTGCTAGAATATTAGCTTCTGTTTTTGTTGGCGTTGCCTCATATATAGCTTTTCTAATATTTAATATTAAATACCCGTTTACTCTGGCTCTTTTTGCAGGTGTTCTCAATTTCATTCCTTATGTTGGACCATTGTTAACAGCTGTTGTTCTTTTTGTTATTATTTTTCCAACCGAACAATTCAAAGCAATACTTACTTTAGTTGCTTTTGGAGCAATTCAACAGATAGAAAACAGTGTTTTATCTCCTATCTTGATGAAAAAGTTTGTTGGATTGCCATCGGCTCTAGTATTATTATCATTAGTTGTTGGTGGAAATCTCTGGGGGATTATGGGAGCGATACTTTTTATTCCACTAGCTGGGATAATCTTTGAGTTTTCTAAAGAATTTCTCCAAAGAAGAAGGGACAAGAAAGTTGCTGTAGTCTAAAAAGTGTGGTAAAAGGAGGGTATGGATAAGTTTTATATTACAACAAGTATAGCGTATACTAATGCCCCTCCTCACATTGGGTTTGCTTTGGAGTCTATTCAAGCAGACGTTTTAGCTCGTTGGAATAGAGCTTTAGAAAAAGACGTTTTTTTTCTAACTGGGACAGATGAACATGGGACTAAAATAGCTCAGAAGGCTAAGGAAGAAGGAAAAAGTCCTCAAGATTTTGTTGATGAAATATCTGGTAAGTTTTTAGAACTAACCAAAACTTTAAATATATCAAACGACGATTTTATCAGGACAACTGACAGAAAAAGACATTGGCCAGTAGTAGAAAAGTTTTGGAAACAATTAGAAGAGAATGGTGATATTTACAAGAAGAAGTATAAAGGACTTTATTGTTCTGGTTGCGAAGCTTTTATTACCGATAAAGATTTAGAAGATGGTAAGTGTTCTGTTCATAAAAAAGAACCAGAAGAGATAGAAGAAGAAAATTATTTCTTCCGTCTTTCAAAATACCAAAATAAAATTAGAAAGAAAATAGAAAAAGATGAATTAAAAATAATCCCTGGAACAAAAAAGAATGAGATGCTTGGGTTTATTAAGCAAGGATTAGAAGATATTAGTTTTTCTAGATCAAGAGAAAAGCTAAAATGGGGGATTCCTGTACCAGGAGATGATTCTCAAGTAATGTATGTCTGGGCTGATGCTCTAACAAACTATATCTCAGCTATTAATTTTGATAGATATTGGCCAGCCGATGTTCATTGTGTTGGTAAAGACATCTTAAAGTTTCATGCTTTGATTTGGCCAGCAATGCTATTATCTCTAGGCATAGATCTTCCTAAGAAAATATTTGTTCATGGTTTTATTAGTGTTGACGGGCAGAAAATGTCCAAAAGCTTAGGTAATGTAATTGACCCTATTGAATTAATTAATAAATATGGAGTAGATGCTGTTAGATATTATCTCCTAAGAGAAATTACTTCGACAGAAGACGGTGATTTTAGTTATGAGAAGTTTGAACAAAGATATAACTCTGACCTAGCTTCTGGCATCGGTAATCTTGTTGCTCGAGTTAAAACAATGGCTGAAAAAGTTGGCTTTAAACCGGGGAATATTAAAGATGTTGAACCGAAGATTATTAAAGCTCAAAAGGAGTATAAGAAAGCGCTAGAAGAATTTAAATTCAATGAAGCCCTTAAATCTATATGGGATTTAATTAGTTTTTGTGATAAATATATTGAAAAAGAAAAACCTTGGGAGCATAATTCTAACTCTGCTCAGGTTTTAGATAACTTATTAATTGTTTTAGATAATATATCAGAATTACTTGAGCCGTTTCTGCCGGAGACAGCTGAAAAGATTAAAAAAGAAATTACTCGTAAAAGTAATAAGTTTTCAAATAAAAGAGGTGAATCTTTATTCCCAAGAATATGTTAATAGATTCACACGCCCATCTTAATTTTAATGCCTTTAAAGATGACTTAGAAAAAGTCATTGAGCGTTGTCATAAAGAAGATCTTTATGTTACTAATGTCGGCTCAAACTATGAGACAAGCAAGAAGGCAGTAGAAATTGCTGAAAAGAATAAAAATATGTATGCTGCTATTGGTTTACATCCAATCCATGTCAAAGATGAAGAATTTGACAGTGGAAAATATAGAGAACTAGCTAAGTCTTCTAAAGTTGTTGCAATAGGAGAAATAGGAATAGACTATTTTAAAGACTATGCTTTGTTTAAAGATAAACAAAAAGAAGTTTTATTAAAACAGTTAAGTTTAGCTGAAGAATTAAATCTTCCCGTTATCTTTCATTGTCGTATGGCTCACGAAGATTTATTGGAGATTATAAAAGAACGTGATGTTAAGGGAGTAATTCATTGTTTCACTGGAAGATGGAAAGAAGCAGAACAATATTTAGCCAAGGGTCTTTTCTTAGGTATCAATGGAATAATGTTTAAGTTTGATTTAAAAACAGTTATTAAGAATGTTAGTTTAGATAATATTTTAGTTGAAACAGATTGCCCCTACTTAACTCCTCCTAGCGCTGGTGCTGAAAGAAATGAGCCAATCTTTGTTAAATATGTTGTTGAAGAAATAGCTAAGATCAAAAAGATAAGTTTTGATGAAGTAGCCTCCGCTACTGTTTGGAATACTCGAGATTTGTTTGGTATAGAATAACGTGTTATTATATAAAACAATATAGTAGTATGGCCGAGGTCGGACCTCGGCCATAGCTTGACTGCGGGTTATCTATATTTAAATAATAATATGCCCTATAGAAAAGAGAAATTTGAAAATGGCGATATAGCCCATATAATATTAAGAGGAGTCGATGGTAATCTATTATTTAGAGATATAAGCGATTATTATCGTGGAATTTTTTCTATCTACGAATTTAATAATTTAAAATCCGTTTCTATAAAAAAGAGAAGAAGGATAATAGATCGTCTTAAAAAAGTTGGTCGAGGTCCGACCTCGGCCATTGCTGATAGAATCGATGAGAGGGATAAAATGGTAGAGTTGTTATGCTTTTGCTTCATGCCAAATCATATACATTTATTAATAAAACAAGTGGGAGATAACGGAATAACTGAATTTATGAGAAAAATTGGCACAGGATATGGCGGATATATAAATAGAAAATATCATAAAGAAGGACATGTTTTCCAGAGTAATTTTCAAGCAGTTAAAATTACAACAAATGAGCAGCTAGAGATTGTTTTTGCCTATATTAGCACAAACCCAATTTCTTTAATATATAAAGATTGGAAAAATATAAGAGTTGAAGATAAAGATTTCAAAAAAACAACAGAATTTTTAAAAGAATATAAATGGTCTAGTTATTCTGATTATATCGGAACAAAAAACTTTTCTTCAGTTACTCAGAGAGAGTTCATTTTAGAGTTATTTGGAGGAGAAAACAAGTGCAAAGAATTTGTTGAAGATTATATTAAAAATAAGGGAGAATCAAAAGAATATTCTGAAATATTTTTAGAATAAAAGTGCAATAAAAAATGCCCGAGAAATTGGCCGAGGTCGGACCTCGGCCAATTTTTATGTTATGCTTTTTTTTAGATTTGATTTGTGGTAATATAAAGAATAATTGTAAACGACATTATAGACGACATTATAGACAATATCACAAATAATACCATAAATAGTTATGAAAGAATATAATCCGGAGAAAATTGAGAAGAAGTGGCAAAAAGAATGGGAGAAATCCAAACTTTTTAAAGCAGTTAACAATTCTAAAAAACCAAAGTATTACGCTTTGGTTGAATTTCCTTATCCTTCAGGATCAGGACTCCATATTGGTCATCCAAGATCATATGTCGCTTTAGATATTTTATCTAGAATGAAAAGAAAACAAGGCTTCAATGTTTTATTCCCAATGGGTTGGGACGCTTTCGGTTTGCCGACAGAAAACTACGCTATTAAGAACAATATTCATCCAGCTAAAGCTACTAAAGAGAATATAGCGACGTTTAAGAAGCAAATGCAGTCATTGGGTCTTTCTTTTGATTGGGAAAGAGAGATTGATACAACAG
>Ga0265595_1001775_pt1 | contig 15872 bp, 13 predicted proteins | sample saktaG_15_FD_190148 | JGI IMG/M metagenome (GOLD analysis project Ga0265595, IMG submission 190148) | Saline water microbial communities from Sakinaw Lake, British Columbia, Canada - sak_2013_06_06_50m | ecosystem: Environmental > Aquatic > Non-marine Saline and Alkaline > Saline ... | reverse complement strand
TGATGTATTTCCCGAAGAACCTCCCCAGAATTTAGAGCTGATAAGACATGAAAAAATTTCAGTCACTCCCCATATCGGAGCATCTACCAAGGAAGCCCAAAAGAGAATCGGGGCCGAGATTGTTTCTATTATCAAAGAAATTGAGTTATAGCAAGGAAAAATAAAATGATCGATTTAACTATTAACGAAGAACAATTAGGAAAGACTGTGAAAAGAGCCAGAGAAAAAAATATTATTATTCCAACTTTTGAGTAGATGAAAAATCCAAAACTTATTCCAGAGAAAATTAAAAATAAATTAAAAAATAATTTATTATAGGGAGAGTTAAATAATGATTATAGGAGTGCCAAAAGAAATTAAAAATAACGAATATAGAGTGGTTGTTACTCCAGCTGGAGTTAAATCACTCGTAAACAAAGGTCATCAAGTTATTATTGAAAAAGATGCTGGCGTAGGTAGTGCTATTTGTGATGAAGACTATGTTAAGGCGGGGGCAAAAATAATTAATAATGCAAAAGATGTTTTTGCAAATTCTGAAATGATTATCAAGGTTAAAGAGCCTTTAGAAGTAGAATATGAATATCTTAAACCTGGTCAAATTTTGTTTACCTATCCCCATTTAGCTGCTAATAAGACTTTAACAGAAGCATTAGCAAAGCAGAAAGTGATATCTATTGCTTATGAAACTATTCAATTAGAAGATGGTTCTTTACCCCTTTTAGTTCCAATGAGTGAAGTTGCTGGTAGATTGTCAGTGTAAGAAGGGGCTCATTTTTTAGAAAAATCTCAAGGCGGTAGTGGGTATTATTAGGTGGTGTCCCCGGAGTAAAGCCGGGGAAGGTAGTAATTATTGGCGGTGGAGTAGTTGGATTAAATACTGCTAAGATAGCAATTTGTTTAGGAGCTGATGTAACTATTATGTATATTGACGCAAAGAGAATGGCTTATTTAGATGATATTTTCTTCGGGAAAGTAAAAACAGTAACATCTAATTTTTATAATATATTAAATGAGATAAAAGATGCTGATTTAGTAGTGGGCGCAGCATTAATTCCTGGCGCAAAAGCGCTTAACTTAGTTACTGAAGACATGATTAAGGAAATTAAACCTGGATCGGTTATAGTAAATGCGGCTATCGATCAAGGCGGATGTATAGAAACAACTTATCCTACTACGCACGATAATCCAATATTTGTAAAACATGGTGTTATCCATTATCCAGTAACTAATATGCCGGGAGCCGTTGCTCATACTTCTACTTATGCTTTAACTAATGCAACTTTACCTTATATACTGCAAATTGCTGATAAAGGTTACCAAAAAGCCTTAAAAGAAAATAATGCGCTTGCTTTAGGTTTAAATGTATACGAAGGTCAATTGGTATATAAAGCAGTAGCTAGAAGCCTTGGATATGGATTATCAACCCTTAGAAAATATTCTAAAGACATTTTAATTTAAAAACCATATTAATTAAAGATAAAGAGGATAAAATTATGGCGGATGCAATAATTAAGAGTGATTATTTGCTGTTAGAAGATGGGTTAAAGTCAAATTGGGGAGTAAGGATAGAAAAAAATAGAATAGTCGAAGTCGCTCCCAATGAAAACATTAAAATAAAACATGATGACAAAATAATTAATTTTAAAAATAAAATTTTAGCTCCGGGTTTTATCAACGGACATATGCATATGTATGGTGTTTTAGCTCACGGAATTATCGTTGAAACTATGGTTAGTGAATTTTCGAGCTTTTTAGAAGATTTCTGGTGGCCTTATGTAGAAAATCGCCTTAATCATCAATTAGTAAAGATAACTACCAGATGGGCTTGTGTAGAAATGATTAAAAGCGGGATTACTACTTTTATGGATGTTTTAGAAGGACCTAATACTATTCCAGGAGTATTAGATATTGAAGCTGAGGTTATTCAAAAAGCAGGCATGAGAGGGATTGTTTCCTTTGAAGCATGCCAAAGAGTGAATAAAGAAAATGGAGAATTAGGCCTAAAAGAAAATGCTGATTTCATTAGAAAAAATAATAAGCCAGATAATTTAGTCCAGGGGATGATGTCAGTACATACTCTCTTTACTGCGGATAAAGATTATTTGATTCAAGCAAAAAAAATAGCTGATGAATTAAGATGTGATATCCATATGCATCTATCAGAAAGCGTTTATGAGCCAAATTGGTCTATAGAGAAATATGGTAAACGCCCAGTGGAAGTTTACAATGAATTAAATTTTTTGGGACCAAATGTACTTGCTTCCCAGGGTGTGCAATTAGAACCTGATGAAATAAATATTTTAGATAAAAAAGGGGTAAGATTAATTCACATGCCTTTATCTAATTGTGAGGTGGGGGGAGGGATAGCACCCATCCCCGCTCTTTTAGCAAAAGGTATCAAAACAGGCTTAGGAACAGACGGTTATATTAATAACTTTTTTGAAGTTATGCGTGGAGCTTTTTTAATTCATAAGGCTTACCACCAAAATCCTATGATTATGCCCGCTAAAGATGTATATAAAATGGCAACTAATGGGGGAGCAAAAGCTTTAGGTAGAAATGATATAGGTCTTATTAAAGTTGGCTGTTTGGCAGATTTAATCGCCATTAATATAGATACTCCTACTCCCATTAATTCAAAAAATGTTTATGACCAACTTATTTTGTTCCGTAATCCAAACGATGTTACCGATGTGATGATAGATGGCAAATTTGTTTTAAAGAACGGAGAGCTGTTAACTATTGATGAAGAAAAGACTAAGGCGGAAATTAGAGCTGCTGCGAAAAAATTTTGGAAATTAAATTAGAGCGATAATTTATGGGGGTGCAATAATTGGGAAAAAGTAAAAATTTACATAGAGCAGATATTTCTACAGAATTATGTGGGGTAAAATTACAAAGCCCCTTTATTTTATCTTCTGGTCCTCTTTCTTATGCTGCAGAAGGATTAATTAAGGCTCATCAAGCAGGAGCAGGAGCAGTAGTTACTAAAACAATAAGATTAAAAGCAGCGATAAATTCTGTTGGCCACATAAGTAAGATAAATAAAGATTCTTTAATTAATTGTGAAAAATGGGCTGATAGTGAAGCAAGTCTCTGGTTTAAAAGAGAGATTCCTATGGCCAAAGAAGCCGGAGCGGTAGTTATTGCCAGTGTTGGACATACTTTACTAGAAGCTGAAGCTTTAGTGAATGATTGTGAAAAAGCAGGGGCAGATTTTATTGAGTTAGTATCTTATACGGAAGATACTCTATTACCAATGCTTAAGGCTGCAAAAAAAAGAGTATCTATTCCGGTAATCTGTAAAATGAGTGGAAATTGGCCTGACCCGGTTAGCACCGCTAAGAGATGTTTAGAATTAGGGGCAGATGCAATTTCAGCTATCGATTCTATCGGACCCACCTTAAAGATTAATATTAAAAAAGCAAGACCGGAAATGTTTAGCGCTGATGGTTATGGATGGTTATCCGGTGGAGCTATTAGGCCGATTGCCCTGAGGATTGTTTCTGAGATTGCTCGTAATGGTTGTAATAATTTAATAGGGATTGGTGGTGTAACTTGTGCAGAAGATGCTATTGAATATCTAATGATAGGTGCCGGTGCTATTGGGGTATGTTCTATTGCAATTCTTAGAGGCATTGAAGAATTTACTAAACTATGCAATAACACCTCTGTATTATTAGCTGAATTAGGCTATAATTCAATTTTTGCTGTAAAAGGGGTAGCTTTACCCAATTTCCCCAAGGAAGAAAAATTTGGTAAATTAGAATTTAATTACGAACCTGATTACGCACCCTGTCAGGCTGCCTGTCCGGCGGGAGTAAATGTCCCGCTGTATCTAAATAAGATTAGAAAGGGCGATTATACAGGTGCTTATAAAACTATTAGTTTAACCAATCCCTTCCCTGCGATTTGCGGAAGAGTATGCGATCATCCTTGCGAAGAACAATGTCGACGTTCTACCATTGATGGTCCCTTGCAAATTAGATTATTAAAAAGGTTTGCTGCTGATCAAGTTTTAGAAAATTGTGATTATGAGCTTCCTTTACCACCCATACAACCTGACAATGGTAAAAAAATTGCTATTATTGGTTCCGGACCTGCAGGATTGACCTCTGCCTTTTATTTAGCACAATTAGGATACAAAGTTAAAATATTTGAGGCGCTTCCTGTAGCTGGAGGGATGATGGCTGTGGGGATTCCTGATTACAGATTACCAAAAGAAATTTTAAAAAAAGAAATTAATAGAATTGAAAATATAGGAGTGGAAATTAAAACGGGCATAAGAGTAGGCAAGGATATTTCCTGGGGAAAATTAAAAAAGCAGGGTTTTGATAGTATTTTAATTGCTACTGGTGCACATAGAGATTTAGTATTAAATATTACCGGAGAAAATCTTGTGGGAGTATTATCCGGAATAAGTTTTCTTAGAGATGTTAATTTAGGACACAAGTTTAATTTTAATGGTAAAAGGGTGGCGGTAATTGGAGGAGGTAATGCGGCTATTGATTCTGCAAGATCTGCCCTGAGATTAGGAGCTAAGAAAGTTACGATAGTTTATCGCCGAGAAAGAGAAGATATGCCTGCTTTTATAGAGGAAATTAATTACGCTGAAGAAGAAGGAATTAAGTTTATATTTTTAGCTGCTCCCGACAAAATTACCGGAAAAGAAAATGTGGAAAAATTATACTACAAACCTACGAAATTAGGTAAATTAGATAGTTCAGACAGAAGAAGACCTATACCTACCGGAGAACCATCTAATGGTTTAAAGGTAGATGTAGTTATAATTGCTGCCGGCCAAAAGATAGATACTGAATTTTTGCCAGAGATAAAAAATAAAGAAACAGGTGAAACTAAAGTTGAAGGTGTCTATGCTATAGGTGATTGTGTCAAGGGGCCAGGGACGGTTATTCAATCTATTGCCGATGGCAAGAAAGTGGCAGAAACGATAAATATATATTTGCAGGGGAAAGAAAAATTACCAGAGGAAGAAGAAGTAAAATATAAGCACTTTGGAGTGATAGATAATGATTATATATCGCGGGAAGAAACAAAATTATTATCTCTTAAAGAAAGAGTTCTTAATTTTGACGAAGTGGAAATGGGCTTAGAAGAAGATGTGGCCAGGAAAGAAGTTCAACGCTGTTTGCAATGTGGCTGTATTAACTGTCAGGGTTGTGTTGTGGCTTGTCCGTATGATGCACGTACTTTAGATTTTCCTGTAATGAAAGTAGATCAAGATTTATGCCGTAGCTGTGGACTATGTTTATCTGTCTGCCCCGCAGGTACATTAACTGCTGAGATAGTAGAAAAATAAAAAGAAGAAAGATAATTTTGACTGAGCAATAAAAAGAAAATTATATAATAACTAAGTTTTAAAAATATAATCGTATTAAACATAGAAGAGGGAGGCATTTATGGCCTTAACAGCATATATCGATTTAACTAAAAAAAATATAAAAATAATGGAAAGCCCAAAAGAGGTTTTAAAGAATTTTTTAGGAAGTAGAGGATACGCAGCAAAAATTCTCTATGATAATGTAGGTCCAAAAATAGGCGCTTTTGATGCTGATAATTGTCTTATTTTTTCAACAGGATTATTTACAGGAACTTGCTGGCCTACATCAGCTCGTTTTACAGTTACCGCAAAGTCACCGGCAACCGGTGCTTATGGATATGCTAATGCAGGTGGATACTTTGGTCCTACATTGCGAAAAGCAGGTTTTGATGCATTAGTTATAAGGGGTAAATCAGAGAAACCAGTTTACTTATTAGTGAAAGATGAAGAAATAATAATTTTACCTGCTGAGAAATACTGGGGGGAAAATACTGATGATGTAAATAATATTTTAAGAAAAATTTATAAAAGAAGCAATGTGCTTAGCATTGGACCAGCGGGAGAAAATTTAGTTAAAATGGCTTCAATTATAACTGGCCATGGCCGTGCTTTAGGGCGTACAGGCATGGGGGCAGTTATGGGTTCTAAAAGATTAAAAGCTATAGTAGTTAAATCCTCAAGAAAAATATATTTTTCGGAAGAATTTAAAAAAATAGCCATTCAAAATTCCAAAAAAATATTAAAAAGTCCTGCTGCTCAAGACTATCATCGCTGGGGGACAGCAATTTTAATAAATTATAAAAATAAACGAGGAGATTTACCAGCGAAAAATCATTTGGAAGTGCAGATTCCTTTTGCAAATAAAATTAATGCCCAAGCTTTAGATAAATATGTTATAAATAGTTCAGGATGCTATAATTGCCCTATTCGATGCGAAAGACATTCCAAAGTAAAATTAGGACCATATAAATGTGAAACTACCGGTCCGGAATATGAAACCATTAATGGATTTGGGTCAATGGTAGGAAATGATGATATAGAACTTATTATTTATGCTAATAAGCTTTGCAATGATTTAGGGTTAGATACAATTTCTACTTCAGGAGTTATTGCTTTTGCTATGGAATGTCAGCAAAAGGGTTTTCTAATAAACAAAAAATATAATTTAAAGTGGGGAGATAAAAAAAGCATTATTGGCTTAATTAAAAAAATTGCTTATCGAGATGGTATTGGTGATATTTTAGCAGAAGGTACATTAAAAGCTAGTAGAAAAATTCATCCTGATACCTTTAAATTTGCTATGCAAGTAAAAGGAGTAGAAATTCCCGAACAGGAAGGACGTACTAATAGAGGGTTAGCTTTAGGACATGCAACATCTAACCGAGGAGCAGACCACCTTTATGGTTTAGAAACTATTGACCAAACACATAATGAAGCAGCAGCTAAAAAGTATTTTCCCGGAAGTAGTCCAGAAATTTTCGATGTATTTTCACAAAAATATAAACCAGAAATGTTAAAATTTACTGAAGAATATTCAGCTATTTCCGATGCTTTGGGAATATGTAAATTTTCTACTTTAGAAAATTATGTTTTAGGCCCTGATGATATTGCAAAAGGTATAAATGCTTTTAATAGTCTTTTTAATTTAGAAGAAAAAGATCTATTGGAAATTGGGGAAAGGATTGTAAATTTAGAAAGGATGTATAATTATCGTCACGGATTTGATAGAAAAGACGATTTACTTCCCGATCGTTTTTTAAAAGAACCAGCTACAGTTTATAAAGAAGTAGACGGAATGCTTACCGATCAAGTATGGAAGGATAATTTATTAGTAAATTTAGAAGAAATGTTAGATGGTTATTATAAGGTTAGAGGCTGGAATTTTAGAGGGGTTCCTACTGAAAAAAAACTTAAAGAGTTAGGTTTATCCCAATTAATAGGAGATTTATAAATAAAAAAATAGATTTAAATTGATTGCAAAAAAAATTGACAAATTATTTTAAGAGGGAATTATAATGAAGTTATTAATTAAAAATGGAACAATAGTAACCCCCGAGCAAATTTACAAAAAAGATATTTTAATTATTGGAGAAAAGATAAGAAAAATAAATGAGAATATTTTACCCGAAAGAAGTTCTAATAATTACAAAATAATAAACGCTGAGGGTAAATATATACTACCTGGAATAATTGACGCTCATACTCATTATTTTATGAAATCCCCATCTGACAATGTTACTGCTGATGATTTTTACAGCGGAAGTATATCGGCAGCTTTTGGAGGAGTAACTACTTTTATAGATTACGCGGAACAGCAAAAAGGTCATTCAATAATTGAAGCTTTTATTAATAGACTGGAAGAGGCAAAGGGAAATACGGCAATCGATTATTCCTTTCATCAATCGGTTTGTTCTCTATATCATAACATAAAGGAAGATTTAAAAGAGTTAAAAAATGGGGGAGTAAGTAGTTTAAAGTTATTTACTACTTACAAAGAAGACGGGTCTATGCTCGATAAGGAAAATTGGCTTGAGTTGTTAAAGATGAGCAGGGATTTAAAATTATTAGTTACTGTTCATGCCGAAGATGACGAAATGATAGATCAAATTAAAATTAAATATAAAGATAAAGAAAAACTTCCTCCTTGTTTTCATCCTCTTTTACGCCCTCCGGAGGTTGAGTATGCTGCAATCAAAGAAATAGGAGACATGGCTAAATTATTAGATATGCCGATTTATATCGCCCACCTATCTTCAAAAAAAGGCTATAGAGCCCTAAAAGAGATTAAGGAAAATGGTGGGAAAATATTCGCTGAAACTACACCCCATTATTTATTATTAACTGAGGATTTACTTAAAAAAGGGGATGCCCAAAAATATTTTATGACTCCCCCTTTAAGAGAGAAGGAAGATAATATTGCTTTGTGGAGGGCGATAGAGAATAACGATATAGATGTTATAGATACCGACCACTGTTCTTATACTGTAAAACAGAAATTATCTTCTTCAAATTGTTTAAATATCTTGGCTGGCATTCCCGGTTCAGAGACTCTCCTACCTTTAATTTATACTAAAGGAGTAAAGGAAAATCATTTTGATATAAAGAAAATGGTAAATTTATTATCTACTAATCCGGCAAAAATATTTGGACTTTATCCGGAAAAAGGTAGTTTAGAAGTGGGAACTGATGCTGATTTAGTTATTTTTGATCCAAAGAAGGAGATTATTATTTCCGATTCCGGGCAGCACACGGCTGCTGGCTATACGCCGTTTGATGGCTTTAAGGTAAAAGGATATCCAACGACAACTGTTTTAAGGGGTAAAATCATCGTAAATGATAATAAATTTTATGGAGAAAAAGGCAGAGGAAAGTTTTTGAAAGGGAAGGAATCGGTTTTGTATTAGGAGGCACTGATTATCATTATGTATAAAATTGTTAATAAATCGGTTAAAAGAATAGATGCTTACGAAAAAGTTACCGGCAAAGCGAAATATGGCGCAGATTTGAATTTTGCACATCAATTATATGCAAAGACAGTATATAGCAAATATCCTCATGCAAAAATATTGAAAATAGATACCAAAGATGCAGAAAAATTGGAAGGAGTAGTAGCAGTTATTACTGCAGAGGATGTACCGGGAAACAATATTATGTTTGGTAAATTTCCGGTATTGGTGAAAGATGAAGTAAAATATATTGGAGATGGTATAGCCGTAGTAGCGGCAGAAAGCTTAAAAATTGCTGAAGAGGCGATTAAATTAATAAAAGTTAAATATAAAAAATTACCCAGTATTTTTAATATCAAAAAAGCTTTAACTAAAAATACTCAAAAAGTGCATGAAGATTTAGATAATAATTTAATAGAACATGCTCACCATATTTTGCGGTCAGGTGATGTAGAAAAGGGCTTTAAGCAAGCAGAAATTATTTTGGAAAGAACTTATCAGACTCAATTTACAGATCAAGCCTATATTGAACCAGAAGCTGTTATTGCAATACCTGCTCCATATAAAAAGGGAGTGGAAATTCACGGTTCTATTCAGAATCCTTATTCAATAAGAGCAAATGTTGCAGCAGTGTTAGGTTTTAAAATTAACCAAGTTAGAATAATACAAAGTACTATTGGTGGAAGTTTTGGCGGGAAAGATGAATCGGTTATGTTAATGGCGGCTCGAGCAGCTATTATTGTCCTTAAAACTAAGCGTCCGGTTAAAATGGTGCTAACCAGAGAAGAAAGTTTCTTAGAAAGCTGTAAGAGACATCCTTTTTTAGAGGAATATAAAATAGGTGCTCGCAAAGATGGTACTATCCTTGCTGTAGAAGATAAGGTATATGTTCAAGGTGGTGCATATAATAATAAAGCGATGTTTGTTAATTGGAGAGCCTCAATTCACGCTGCCGGGCCATATGCTATTCCAAACATAAAAACAGATATCTATGGAGTTTATACCAATACTATTTATGGTGGTGCATATAGGGGATTTTCAGCCCCACAAATAGTATTTGCTAATGAATCTTTAATTGATGAATTAGCAGAAGAGTTAAGCGTATCTCCTCAAGAGATAAGATTAAAGAATTGTTTAAAACCGGGGGATGAAATGGGAACAGGGCAAACTTTACTTCCCGGTAAAATACCTGCTCCCTTAGAAAAGATGCTCAAAGACGTTTGTAAAAAAACAGATTTTGAATCTAAAAGAAAAAAATATATTAAGGAAAGGGAAAGTCCCAATCCGATTAAGAAAGGTATTGGCTTATCCTGTACTTTTAGAGGGGCAGGGTTAGGGGGAGAAGGTATTGATACCGCAAGCGCTACGGTTACAATTGATATAGATGGAAGTATTCTTATTCAGAGCGGGTTAGTGGAAATGGGCCAAGGGATGAGAACTGCCCATGCTCAAATTGTAGCTGAAGTTTTAGGAGTTTCTTTGGATAAAATTACTTTTTGTAATACCGATACCTCAGTAACTTTAGATAGCGGACCCACCGTTGCTTCTCGTGGTACTCTTGCTGGAGGAAACGCCATGCTTATTGCTGCCAGGAAATTATTAGGGAGGCTGCATAAGCAAGCAGCTATAATGTTAGATTGTAATACAAAAGACCTCGTTAGTGAAAATGACTTTATTTTTAATAGATTTGATAAGAGTAAGAAATTAATCTTTAAAGAAGCAGTCGAAGAATGTCTAAAAGGACAGGGACTTTCTTTAAGTGCTCAGGGGTGGTACACCCCAGGACCGGAAAAATTATCTTCAGAAACCGGAAGGGGTAATGCTTACCCTACTTATTCATATGGTACTTCAGTGGTTGAGCTTAGCGTAGATACACAAACGGGTAAAATTAATGTTGAAAAAATTACTGCTGCCTACGAGATTGGGAAAGCCATTAATCCTCAAATTGTTAAAGGTCAGTTGTATGGGGGGATTTTACAGGGATTAGGCTATGCGATTATAGAGGAAGTAAGGGATAAAGATGGATATTTGGAAACTAAAAACTTTGATGATTTCTTAATGCCAAGTTCATTTGATATGCCGGAGATGGAAGTTACTATTTATGAAAGCGATGACCCGGTTGGACCATTTGGAGCAAAAAGTGTAGGAGAACTTGGAATAGAATTAATGGCACCAGCGGTAGCTAATGCTCTGTATAATGCTACCGGCAAAAGAATTAGAGAACTTCCTTTAAATTTAGAAAGAGTATTGTTAGGTAAAATGTTGATAAAATAAGGGGTGGGAGATATTTGCAAAATTTTAATTTTATTAGACCAGATAATTTAGAAGAAGCTTGTGATTTATTAGTTAGATATAAAGATAGAGCAAAATTAATTGCCGGAGGGACCGATTTAATTATTGCTTTAAGAGAAGAAAAATTACCAAATTGTTTGGAAATTATTATAGATATTAGCAATTTAGAAGAATTAAACCATATTAAAGAAGAGGGAAAATATATAAGGATTGGTTCAGGGGTAAAACATGCTGAAATTGCAAAAAATAAATTAATTAAAAAATACGCACCGGTATTGTCTATGGCAGCTTCAGTAGTGGGCTCACCACAAATCAGAAATAGGGGAACTATAGTTGGTAATATTGTTACCGCTTCTCCGGCTGCTGATACTATTCCCGCTTTAATAGTGTTAGATAGTATATTAGTAATAAGAAAAGGCAAAGAAAAAAGAAAGATGTTTTTAAAAGACGTATTTGAAGGACCAAATAAAGTAAATCTTAAAAGCGATGAAATAGTATGTGAAATTTATTTTGAAAAATTACCCCTTGATGCAAAATCTGATTTTATTAAATTGGCAAGAAGAAATGCAGTAGATAAATCTCGAATGAATATTGCTGTTGTAGCTCAGCAAAACAAGAGTAAAGAGATAACAGATATAAGGATATCTGTTGGTTCTTTAACTCCTATTCCTGGGCGATTTAAAGATGCTGAAGATTTATTATTGGGGGAAATACCCACACAAGACTTGATTCAAAAAGCTGGAAAAAAGATTGCAGAAGAAATGATTAATAAATCCGGCTATCGCTGGTCTACAGAATATAAGGAGCCAGTAGTTAAGTCATTAATTGACAGAGTTTTAAACAGGATAGTGGAGGTGGAATAATTGGCGGCTAATAAGGAGATAGAACTTAATATTAAAGTTAATAATAAGGATTATAAATTATTTGTTGCTTCCAACAAACGTCTATTAGATGTTTTAAGAGATGATTTGGGATTAACTGGTGTAAAAGAGGGATGTTCTATTGGTGAATGTGGTGCCTGTACTGTTATTATGAATGGAAAAAATGTCTGTTCTTGTATGATTTTAGCCGGGCAAGCTGAAGGGTCAGAAATAATCACTATCGAAGGGTTGGAAGGACCAAAGGGAGAGTTACATCCTTTACAGGAGGCTTTTATAGAGGCGGGTGCGGTACAGTGTGGGTTTTGTACTCCGGGAATGATTTTGAGTAGTTTAACTTTGCTCCGGCGCAATCTTAATCCTACCGTAAAAGAAATTAAGGAAGCTATTTCTGGCAATTTTTGCCGTTGTACCGGATATAAACAGATAATCGAAGCAGTTCAGTTAGCTGCTGAGAAAATGAGAAGAGGAGGAATCTAAATGGCTGAAGTAATAAAGATGCCTAAGTTAGGCCTGTCTATGCAAAAAGGAACAATAGTGAAGTGGTTATTCAAAGAGGGTGAGCGAGTAGAGAAAGGTGAACCATTATTCGAAATTGAGACAGAAAAAATTGTCAATGAAGTAGAATCGCCCATAAGTGGAATTTTATTAAAAATATATGTTCACGAAGGAGAGGTTGTCCCTATTTTAACTCCCTTAGGAGTAATCGGTAAGATAGGTGAAAAAATAGATATTGATAAAGAGGAAGATGAAGTAGAGGAAAATGAAAAAAACAAAGATAAAAATATATCAAACGCAAAAGAGGATAATAAAAGTAGCAAATCTGAAATTATATTAACCGGGGAGATAAAAGCTTCTCCTGTAGCCCTAAAATATGCTAAAAAAGCAAGTATTGAAATTAGCAAGATAAAAGGGACAGGACCAGGAGCAAGAATTTTAAAGGAAGATGTAAAAAGATATCTGCGCGAGAATAATATGCCTATTCTAAAAGAAGAAAATTATGGTAATGAAAAAATTTCTCCTTGCGCCGATTATTTATCTAAAGAAATGGGAATCGACATAGATAGAGTTGAAGGGAGTGCACCAAGAGGAAGAATTATAAAAAGAGATATAGAAAAGTATATAAAATTAAATAATTTTAAAAAAGAAAATGTAATAGAACAGTATGAAGACAAGTCCGGTAAGGATATTGGTAAGCGAATTCCCTATACCGGAATGCGTAAGATAATCGGGGATCGACTCTCTCAAAGTAAATTTACTGCTCCTCATATTTATTTTACTAATTCTATAGATATGTCAAAAATTGAGAAATTGACAGATTCTTTTAAGAAGACATCCATTCCTAATATATCCATAAATGACGTTATAGTCTTTACCGTTGCTAAAGCATTATCCGAACAGCCCAAAATAAATTGTTCTCTAATTGGTGAAGAGATTATTTATCATAAAGATATAAATATCGGAGTGGCGGTTGCTTTAGAAGAGGGACTTATAGTCCCGGTAGTGAGAAGTTCATATAAGAAAAGCTTATTTACCCTTTCCAAGGAGATAAAGAATCTCGTTAAACTATCTCGGGAAGGCAAATTAATGCCTGATGATTATAAGGGAGGAACTTTTACCGTTTCAAATTTGGGAATGTATGGTATAGAACAATTTACCTCAATTATTAATCCTCCGGAAGCAGCGATATTGGCAGTGGGAGCTGTTAAAAAGGTTGCCATTATAATTGAAGAGGAAAGTAAGAATAAGTTAGAAGTTCGTTCTATAGCAAAGTTCACTCTTTCAGTTGATCACCGGTTAATTGATGGAGTGATAGCAGCGAAATTTTTAAATCAATTAAAATATTATCTTGAATTTCCAGAGTCACTCATCTTCGAAGAAGATGCTTCGAATTTAAAAAAGAAATAGCAAAGTTATTAAATGATTGTAACTCAAAGAGTAAACAAAATGGTAATGTAGGGCACGATGAATCGTACCCGGAGGAGAATATAATATAGGAAATAAGAAAATGGCAAAAGAAGTTTTGGTAAGATATTTTAATATTATTAGAGGAATAACTGGTAAAAGCGAAGAAAAAATAATTTTAAATAATGAAGCAGTATTATCAGATTTGCTCTTTCATCTTGTAGGTATATATGGTCAATCTTTTGGCAGATATATTTTTAACGGCAAAGGAGAATTAAATCCGTATATACATATTGCCAGGAAGGGTCAACTTAATATGGTCAGTTTGGATCAAAAGATAAATAATAATGACGAATATTATTTATTTGTTGCTCTGTCCGGAGGATAAGTTAACTAACTTACATTAATAAATGTTGATATATTGTATATTTTTTTCTAAACGATTAAAATTGTTTTATTAACTTGGAGGATAGAATGCCTCAGGTATACTTTTATGTGTAACAGGATACTTTCTGTACTGCTCTGTAAAGTAATCTATTATTAAATTCCTTCTAAATCATAATGATACACTAGATTATACTTTCCTCAGTTTCAAAATTTATCTTATATTTTTTTTGAAATATTTTAAAAAATATTATTGTAAAATAATTTTAAATGTGTTTTAATATAATTACAATAATTAAGTATATTTTAATAAAATATATTAACCTCAAAAAACATTTAACTAAAATAAGAATTATAATTACTGCCTGGCAGATAGCTGATATTCCACCAGTGAAAAGAGGATGAAGTTTAAATGATAGCTGAGAATAAAAAACTAGGAAATAAAATCCGCAAACTTCGTATTTCTACGGGCGTGAATCTTACTGCTTTTGCTAAAAAAATAGGGAAAACTCCCAGTTATTTAAGTCAAGTGGAACGAGGAATGGCTTCCCCATCAATTATGGCTTTAAGAGAAATATCCAAGGCTTTAAATGTACCTATATTTTACTTCTTAATTGATGACACAAAACAAAGTGCAATAGTAAGAAAAAATGAGCGTAGGGTTTTGCAATTTCCTAAATCTCATTTAACTTATGAATTACTTTCCCCTGACGTGAGTCACCAAATTGAGATGATTAGAACCCGGATAGAAGCCGGAGCAAGTACTTGCAACAAACCTCTCCCTCATGAAGGTGAAGAATGTACTCTGGTGATGGAAGGAAAGATGAAAATTCAAATTGGGGATGAATTTTTTACCCTGGAAGAGGGCGACAGTATCTATTACATTGCAAGTATTCCCCATAAAATAACCAGCATTGGAAACAAAGATCTTATCATTATTTCAGCAATTACTCCTACTAATTTCTAAAACTTGCAATTGTCGGAATTTTTAGTATAGAGAAAGATTAAAATAAATATTTATGGAAATTGTTTATTAATTACAAGAATGATTCTTTAATAATAGCTAACAACCTACAGGTTTATAACAGATAACATAATTTTTATAATATAACTACCGTTTAACCTAATTTATCAAAAAGTTGATGAAAAAGTACTACTAAATGGGTAAATAAAGAGGAGACAATATGATAAGGATTAAAGATGCCCGAATTGTAGAAAACAATCAATTGAAAACAGTAAATATTTATATTGAAAAAGGGAAGATGAAGGATATTGTGCCACAGGGTGAGGCTTTACTCCCTGTGGAAAAAGAAATTGACGCAAAGGGAAATATAGTATTCCCTGGTTTTATTGACCCCCATGTCCATTTTGATGACCCCGGGTTTACCGAAAGAGAAGATTTTGAAACCGGGACTAGGAGTGCGGCAGCTGGTGGTATTGCCACTATTATCGATATGCCTTGCACTTCTATTCCTCCGGTTATTAATGGTTTAAATTTCGATTACAAATTAAATATAGTAAAACCAAAAGCTTATGTGGATTTTGCTTTCTGGGGAGGAGTAACTCCTGAGCAGGTTGAATCAGGAGAATATAAGAGAAGTTTAAAAGAATTAAAAGATAGAGGCA